>Ga0209341_10004810_pt1 | contig 12354 bp, 10 predicted proteins | sample RifCSP13_2_FD_184020 | JGI IMG/M metagenome (GOLD analysis project Ga0209341, IMG submission 184020) | Soil microbial communities from Rifle, Colorado - Rifle CSP2_sed 13_2 (SPAdes) (version 2) | ecosystem: Environmental > Terrestrial > Deep subsurface > Rock core/Sediment | place: Rifle...
TTGCCCAAGGGCGGCCACAGAGGGCCGCCCCTACATTATTTTAGTGGTATATCTTTTCCCATCTGTCGTTAATTATATCTGTTATATCAGACTTCCACTGGCCGGGTGAGTGGTCAAATATCAGCATGGCCGTTATCCCCTTTATATCATCCATGCCTATATCGTCCTCTGCAGCCAGCATGGCCATCTCTATGATCTCTTCCTGGAGCTCGGCGTCTATTAATCCCATCTCCTTTAGGCGGATCAGGAAGCCGTAAGCCTCCTCATTTATCTTGAGCGATTCCTTCGTATTAAGCACCCTGTTCCTGTAAAAATCTCCGTTGCAGTCCTTTATGGCCATACACAGGTCGCCGGTTAAGGTCAGACCCTTAAGCCATGCACATGCCTCTTCTATCTCATCCGCTGAAAACCCTTCGTTTAACAGCCATTTTAAACCCGAACTGTCGTCTGTTGAAACCCCCCTGCCTGATATCCTTGTTGCCAACATCCTCAGTATCTTCAGTCTGCTTCCTGCCAATTTAACCTCCTTAAAAATCAGGGAACAGGGAACTGGGAACGGTAAAACCTTGACCCCTGTTCCCTGACCCCTGGTTATATATTTTTTACAAAGAGCATACCCGGGAGCTGGCGTATGGCACCGCTCAGCTCAAGGTTTAACAATATCGCGGAAACCGACCTCACATCCATTCCCGACAGGCTGGCTACTTCATCTATATGAACAGGCTCTACCAGCACCTCCATGACTGTCTTTTCATCCCTTGACAGATCGAAAGTGGTACCGAAAGAGGCAGGAACAGCACTGAACTCATCAAGGATGTCCCCGGCTCCCTCAACCAGCTTTGCCCCTTCTTTTATCAGCCTGTTGGTGCCTTTGCTTCCGTTGGAGTTGATATTCCCTGGAACTGCAAAGACGTCCCGGCCCTGTTCAGCGGCACAAGAGGCCGTTATCAGTGACCCGCTTCTCAATGACGCCTCAACTATCACAACCCCCAACGATATTCCGCTGATGATCCTGTTTCTCGCAGGAAAGTTTTCGCTAAGAGGCTCAGTCCCCATCGGCAGTTCCGACACCACAGCCCCATGCCTGCATATCTCTTCATACAGTCTTCTATTTTCCGGGGGATAAACAACGTCAATACCTGAACCAAGTACTGCAACAGTTCTTCCGCCTGCAGCCATCGCACCCTTGTGGGCAGCTGTGTCTATACCTCTGGCCATGCCGCTGATGACAGTAAGGCCGTTCTTTGCCAGGTCCCTCGAAAGCCCTTCTGTCGTGATCTTGCCGTATGTGGAGGCGAACCTGGAACCTACAACTGCGATAGACCTCTCATCGAAGTTAATCTGGCCCTTGACGTAAAGATAAGGCGGCGGATCATAGATATTCAGGAGGTTTTTTGGATACATGCTATCCGCCATTGTTACAATGGCGGCGCCATATCTTTCGGCCTTTGCCAGCTCCTCCTCTGCATCTTCCCATCGGCTAAAAGAACGGATCTCGGCGGCCAGCCTGTCGCCTATCCCTTCAGCCGCCTTAAGTGAAGGGATGGACGCCTTGAATACCCTTTCAAGGTCTTCGAACCTTGACAAGAGCCTCTTAAAAAGTACAGGGCCGATTCCGGGGACCATGGAAAGAGCTACCCAATATAAAGTCTCTTTTTTCCCATCGCCCATCGCCTCGCACCCTTTGCCTGCTTTAGGGGCCGTTAAGAAATAACCATTACATTTCAGACCATTTCATTACGGCCCCTTATGCCGACCATGGTCTTTCAATGTTACGGTTATTTTTGAACAACGGCTTAGTTTTCCATCCTTACCTTATCACCTATCCTGAACGGCTTCTTTGTGCCAATGACCAGCGCCATTGCAGTGTCTTCCTGAGTTGAAAGGACCAGAAGCCTTCCCACATCCTCGGAAGGCATCTTAAGTTTGTCTTTAAGCTTCCCCGAAAGGTAGACCATGAGAGTGTTCCCTGCTTCAACCCCTGCCTTCTTACCCTTGTCCAAAAAGACAATATCCCCCTCGGCCATCTCTAAGGTTCCCTTCTTATTTGCAATAATCAGCCCCTCAAGCGGAACCCCTCCCTTTTTGATCTCTATCTCGGCAGGAGCCGGCTCAACCCTTCTGAGACTGTCGCCCCTGGATATGGCGTCGAAAGACTCTAAAATCTGCCCTTCCGACACCTTGTCGTGCGGAGCTGTCACCTCAACGGTTCCAAGGATATCAACCTGATGCCCTACCAGCTTTTTGCTTACCGGATGATAAACAGGGGCTGCAATCCTGTATATGGTGAATTTATCCCCTTTTTTTACTCCTTTTTCCTCTCCTGTATTTATATAAACATCGTCGCCTGTTGACAGCATAAGCTTGTCTTCCTTCGCGTCAACGATCTTCCCTAAGGAAGACTCTCCGTCCGATGTTATAAATCCCACTCTCTCTATTCCCGGGTAGCGGAGGGTTTGCTTTGTCTGTACAGGTATAGCTGCCGGCGGGACCTCTTCAGCAACAGGCGCTGCCGCAGGGGCCTCCTCTTCAGCCTTTGGTTGAGCAACCGCCGGGGCCTCCGTTTGGGGGGGCTCTTTTACCTCTTCCTTTTTTTCCTGCGTCGGCTGAACTTCTGCGGCCTTTTCCACCACCTTTTTCCTTATCTCACCTGAAGGCAGGATTATTAATACATCCCCTGGATATATCCAGTGGGGATCTTTGACCTTGGGGTTTTTCTCCCATATAGCAGGCCACTTAAACGGGTCTTTCAGGAATACGCCGGAGATATCCCATAAGGTGTCCCCTTTTTTTACTGTATATGTCTTACCGGCCTCTTCACTCTTTTCCGCCTCCTGGGCCATCAAAGGCATAGAAACAAGCACAACAACAGCCAAAAACAGGGCGATCCTTTTCATCTGATACCTCCTTTTATATTCCAAGCTGCGGACATATCCAGCAACTTAGAAATATCATTGAACCTGGACTTTATTTTATAAATGGTTCTCTTGTCAAGAACAGATTTGTCTTCAATGACCGGTCACCTCCTCTATGACCCCTCTGTTTACTGTAAGATAATAAAAACTCCTCTCCGCATCATTACCTGAAAAGGTTATATTCCCTGAGACCCCTTGATAATCTTTGATTTTAAGTATCTTCTTTTTGATCCCGTCCCTGGAGTCGCCACCCTCAGGAGTTACAGAAAGGACAATTCCCATCGTATCATAGGCCAAAGCCTCCACTATCCCTGGCTCTTCTCCAAATGTTTTCCGGTATGCCCCCACAAAATCTATTACCTGTGGTCTGGGGCTGCCGCTGAAAAAGCCGTCAACAATTATCACATCGTCACTTAAGAAAGCCCCTGTCAAAGTTATCAGCTTTGGCGAGTTCCAGCCGCTGATACCCAGAAGTTTCACATCCCTCACATCATAAAAGGCCAGCTGTGGGACGATAAGACCCACTCTGTCAGCGTAATCAGGGATGAATACTGCGTCAAAGTCAGGGATCGGCCTCTCCATCTCCTCCACTGGTTCTATTTCTGATGTAGGCGTTGGCTTGGCTTTAGATTTTTCCGCCTCTTTGAACTCCTTTTCTCTCTCTTCCGTATACGCCTTCATCTTTTCTAAAAATTCCTGCCCGACTAGTGCCTTTATCTCCGGGCCAAAGTCTGTCTGTCCCTCCTTATAATCCTTAGAGGCGACAACCTCCCCGCCGAGCTTGACCATCTCGGTCGTAAAGACTACAGTAAGTTCCCGTCCAAACGGATTATCAGGATAAAGTATAGCGACCTTTTTTACCCCCTGCCTGGAGGCGTAATCAACAAGGCCTTTGGCCTGTGCTGCATTGGTCATTCCATTACTGAAAACCCAGCCGCCAATACCTGTAATTCCTTCTTTCTGCGTCATGGTGATTATCGGGATTTTGAGCTCCTGGGCCTTTTTAGCTGCAGCATCTGCAGTAGTCGCCAGGATAGGGCCGATAATCACATCCACACCATCCACGTTCAACTCACTAACCGCCTTTTCTGCCATCTTTGGCATACCCTTAGAATCCTTTATCAAAAGCCTTACAGGCCTTTTCTTGCCGGCCTCAGTAGAGTTATACTTCTCTATAGCCAGCTCGGCCCCTTGCAGCGCCTTATTGCCAAAGGCGGCAAACTTGCCGCTAAGCGGAAGGACCGCCCCAATGGAAACCGCCTCGGCAGCCTGGAGGGTCGAGAGGGGCGTCATGAGAAGGGTAAAAATGAGTAACAACTTAATTATCATGACATCTCCTTCCTTTCATTTTCCCTTCTTCCCCATCAGCGATGCCAGCACATTCAACACAAATGAGGCTCCGCCAATTACAGCAATTAGCCCGCCTATCCCCTGAAGGGCCATGCCCACTATCTTGGCTGCCGAGTCAAGGTTCTGGGCAGTTCCGTATGTCTTTCTTGGGACTCCGTGTGCTCCTGCCCAGAACATGCCCAGTACAAACAGGGCCTGACCTGACGCATAGAGGTACGGCTGATACTTTGCCATCTTCTTACTCCAGACCTTCCTGTCAAGGAGAGGGATTATGTAGTATGTGAGACCCATGAATGCAGTGGTTACAGCGCCAATGACTCCGTGATAATGGGACGGGACCTTCAGGTTGCTGCCCTGGATAAAGAGGGAAACAGCGCCTCCCAGGGCAAAGAGGGACATGGACAGCACAAGGGACGAAAATGCAGGGTCGGCCCAATTCAGTTTGTCCTCCTTTTTCTGCTTCATCATCCCCCTTACAATACATATAGCAAAGAATGCGGTGGAAGGGCCAAGGCCGTATTTCATCAGATGCGTGAAGCTGTCCTTGTGAGTCTGGCTGTTTATATCTGTCTGAAAGAATATGAACGGCGCAGGAAGCATAAACAAGACATAAAAGACAAAGGCCAGGGTTGCCATTCTGTCGCTTCCAAGAGGGATGACTTTCAGGGTCAGATAGGCAAGGAGGAGCCACGCTGTGACCATGCCAATGGTATTTGCAAACTGGAGGATATGGCCACCGCCCCAGAAGAGGCGTTCAAAATACAGACCAGGGTCAAGAGATATACCAGGCGCAATTTCATCAGGGATCAGAAAATATGCTATCCCGAAACAGAGCAGTCCTATAATGACAGCAGCCCCTCCTGTCAGCATCCCAAAGGTAATAACAGGGAGCCCGGACGTCTTGTACGCCTTAATCACCGTAAGGAAAGCATTCATGACCGTAAGGAATATACCAAGGCCTACAAGAACAAGCGCAATGTAGAACACCGGATGGGTCAGGACAGGTACATAGTTGGAAAATATCGGTTCACCAATTGCAAAGAGCGTGGCCATGGTCAGAAGTATCGTTCCGGCTACAGTAATCCAGAAGCCTGCCCAGCCAAGGATCGGGCAAAACAGTTTTGCCTTTAACAACGAAGTACTGCTCAATACCCACAACACCGCCATGTACGCAAGAAACCATATGACTACGGAAAGGTCTACGTGTCCGACAAGGGCCACACGGACAAAGTTCTTACCTGAGTAAACTCCCTGAATTAACGGCGTCCTGCTCAATGCAAGAAGCACTGCGAACATACCTGCAAAGACAAGCGTTGATACTGCAAATAAAAGCCAGGCGAAGACTAATCTGCCTGGCTCGTTCTCCACTTTTACATCTCTTAAATCCATTAGATCTCAATCTCCTTAAGTATGCTCTCCAGTCTCTTAACATCGAGGGTCATCTTCCCTTTGCTGTCCCTTACTATCCCTTCCTTCTTGAACCTGCTTATGACCCTTATGGTTGTCTCTATTGTACTCCCGACCATATCCGCAATATCCTGCCTTGTAAATGGTATGCTCAGAGCCACTCCCCCATCTACTGGAGTTCCCAGCTTCCGGGCAAGTTTAAGGAGCACCATGGCTATCCTGCCCTCCACCCTTTCTCCTCGGAGTTCCCTGGCCACATTCATTGCACCCCTCAACTTTCTGCCCAGGTCCCCTATGATCTCCAGCGCCACTGAGGGGTACTTCTTCAATAGAGAGATAAAGTCTCTCCTTGATATCTTCAGGATGACCCCATTTCCCATCCCCTGGGCAGTAGCAGGGTACGGCCCACCGTCAAAGACTGCCACCTCTCCTATTACGTCACCTGCAGACATCACCGCCATGATCATATCTCTTCCTGACGGGGAATGTTTTACCATCTTTATATTCCCCTCCTTGACTATACAAAGCCAGTTCGGGGGATCTCCTTCCGTCAATATGAACTCTTCCTTCTCAAATCCTTCCTCTATAAAAAGGGTCGAGACAACCGATAGCTCGGGGGGTGATAAAGACGAAAAGATGGTGGTATTTTTTAGGAGCTGTAATTTGTCCATAGCATTATTATTAATGAAGGGCATCTTAAACTTAAGAATAATCATTGTCAATATTATGATGTATATCTATTATGATGCGTATCATACCCAACCTTTTTTGTCAGGTATAGCATTGCTTCATTCATATATCTGAATGGCTCTTCATAAATTGGAACTATTGGAGGAGGTTTATGTATCGCAGTTCGCTGGCCGTGGGCCACAAGGGTTTCCTGATCTTTGAAGACTGGCTGAACAAGGTCTTTTCTCCGCGTTTTAATCCGATGTATTACCTCGGGGCCATTGCATTTCTCTTTACATGGATAGTCTTTATATCAGGCCTGTACCTGATGTTCGTTTACAGCATCAGCGTGGAAAAGGCATACGATTCGCTGCAAGGACTGAACTGGTTCAACCAGCTCATGAGGAGCCTTCACCGCTATGCCTCAGACGGGGCCATGATCGCCCTTTTGGTCCATTTGGTCAGGGAATATTTTAACGACAGATACCGCCGATGGCGCTGGGTTGCATGGGTAACAGGGGTGGCCCTTATCCTTATTTACTGGGGGTTGGGTGTCACCGGTTACTGGATGGTGTGGGACCAGAGGGGTCAACTCATAGCCAGGCTGTCTGCGGAATTCCTGGACTTCATCCCTATATGGGGAGAGCCACTTACCAGGGCATTTATCAGCAATGAGACTGTTACCAACATCCTGTTTATCGGGGTAATATTTGTTCATCTTGCAGTGCCTACCATTGCTCTATTCCTGCTTTGGCAGCACGTCATCAGGATATCTAGGCCCGTTATTAACCCTCCAAGGGAGCTGGCCATAGTCCTTACAACACTATTGGTGGTTCTATGTTTTGCATATCCAGCCACAAGCGTTGGCAGGGCAGATATGAATGTATTTGCAGCCAGGTTTGGAATAGACTGGTGGTACCTTGTCCTCTACCCATTTCTGGCTTCTTATCCCGCCTGGGGCGCCTGGGCCTTTACCATTGCAGGGACAGGCATATTGACAGCCCTCCCATGGCTCATACGGCCTGAAAACCCTGGAAAGGCGGTGGTTATCCTCTCTAAATGCGTAGGTTGCGAACTCTGCTTCAAAGACTGCCCATACGAAGCAATAATGATGCAGAGAAGGACCGATGGTCTCCAATATAAAGAGGAGGCGGTGGTTGTCGAGAAGAAGTGCGCATCCTGTGGACTCTGTGTGGGCGCCTGCGACTTCCATGCAATAGACCTACCCGACCTGACCGAGGAGATGATCTACAAGGAGATCAAAAACCTCATGTCATTCGATTCCAAAGGTGAACCAAGGATATTGAATGTGGCATGCGGGTATGGAGTAGATATGAAGGGTCTTATAGACCCTGACACAAAGGCCCTTAAAGAGATGCCGAACGTCAAGGTCCTGATGCTCCCATGCGTGGCCATGCTTCAGCCTGTCATGATAGAGATAGCCATGAAATCCGGAGCTGATGGCGTATTTGTCTCAGGTTGCCAGGCAAAGGACTGTCACTTCAGGGAGGGAGACAATTTCATAGAGGGTAGGCTCCTTAACGCGAGACCTCCGGTCATCAGGAAAAAGGCTGTGGATCCGGCAAGAATAAGGGCTGGTTGGTTCTCTGCCATCCATACCAGGGAGTTCCTTGAAGTCCTCAGAAAGTTTGCTAATGATATAAAGGAAGACAAGAAAGAGGTAAAGGTCTCTGTCCACAGGTACACAAGGGAGAGGCTGACGGTCCCTGGGATCGTCCTCCTTGCCATACCAGCGGCCCTTACCCTGATATTTTCTGATTATCCATATTCATTCTACAGCCAGAAGGACTCGATGCTGATGTTCAGCTTTAAGCACAGCGGCAAGCATATAGCGGAAGAAATAAAGTTGACACCTGAAGAGCTTATGAAACTTCCACCCCATATGAGGGGGAGGTCAGCAAAGGCTGGAAAGAGATACCCGGTATATGCAGAGGTGGAGATTGACGGGAAAAAAGTCATATCCAACAGTTATACGGCCGGTGGATTGAAGGCCGAAGGGTCCGCTTACGCATATGAGAAGATTATTGTGATGCCGGGGATGCACAAGGTAAAGATAAAAATGAGCGACACTGACTCCCGTGATCAGTTTGACTATGCATATGAACAGGAGCTTGAATTCAAACCAAGCCGTCAGATATGCATTGACTTTAGTAGTGCAACCAAATCCTTCTTTATAAGGAACTGAGGCAAGCGGCAAGACCCTTCAGCTGATACCCGGCTTGTTTGTTTTTTGGACAAGCCGGACATTTAGGACAATAGTTTATCTGATACGGTCCTGTTTTAGCTTCATGCTAACCCGTTATCCTCGCAAGCAGCTTCCCATGCGTCTAAAGGGCAGCGAAAGTCCTCTCCATATATTACCGTTGCCCCGGTATCATCTATCTTGTAATAGTACCAAAGCTCAGGGTTGTCCTCATAATCACTGATCCGATATCCTGCCTTTTCTGCTATTGACTGATAATCAGGCCCGTCGCGTAGATCCTCCATAGCTTCCTCCTTTTTTGGCTTTATACCACGTTAGTTAGATCTCTGTCAATATCTGTCGGCGCCAAACCCCTCCCTGCATGTTGCTATCCGTAAAACCTTCAGGTATATTTGCAGTGCTAATAAAACTTTCGGGAGGGACAAAATGAAAAGTCTTACAGGGACAAAGACCCTGGAAAACCTTATGAAGGCCTTTGCAGGGGAGTCGCAGGCAAGGAACCGCTACACCTATTATGCCTCAATTGCAAAAAAGGAAGAGCTGATGCAGATAGAGTCAATATTCACAGAGACCGCTGACAATGAAAAGGAGCACGCAAAGAGGTTCTTTAAGCTTATTGTTGAGGGGATGCAGGGAAACCTACCCGCTAATGTAACGGTTGATGCGGAATACCCGGTTGCGTATTCGACCACAATGGAAAATCTGAAGGCAGCGGCGGCGGGGGAAAAAGAGGAGTGGGGGAAACTCTATCCAGGATTTGCCGACATTGCAGATTCCGAGGGTCTCCCTGAAGTGGCTGCTGCATTCAGGAACATCGCAAAGGTTGAGGTAAAACACGAGGCAAGGTACCTCAAGCTTCTCGAAAATTTAAAAAATGGAAAGGTCTTCAAGAAGGATTCATCCGTAAAGTGGAAGTGCAGGAACTGCGGGCTTGTCCATGAAGGCGCAGAGGCCCCAAAGGAATGCCCGGCATGTATTCACCCGCAGGGTTATTTCGAGGTGTTTGTTGAGACATATTGAAAGAGCTTTCTATAAGTACATTTACCGCAGAGACGCAGAGTTAACGACATTGTAATTATTGAGCCTTTCTCTGCGCCTCCGCGCCTCAGCGGTGACAAAAATAGTTTTTGTGACTTTGTCAATCTTGCGTGCTTTGCGGTAACTGATTTCACTTTAAAAACCCACTTTTTTACGCTATATTCACCCAATGTCGAGAAAAAAGCTTTATCTGATTGACGGGAACTCGTATATCTACAGGGCTTTCTTCGCCATCCCCCATCTTTCCAACTCCAAAGGGATTCCAACCAACGCCGTATACGGCTTCACAAATATGCTGATGAAGGTGATAAAGGAGGAGGCGCCCGATTACCTCGCCATTGCCTTTGACTCCAAAGGCCCAACCAGAAGGCACATTGAATACGAGGACTACAAGGCCCACAGGCCTGCCATGCCGGACCCCCTGGCAAGGCAGATACCTTACATCCACAGGATGGTCGAGGCCTTCAATATCCCTGTCCTGATCATGGAAGGCGTTGAAGCCGACGACATAATAGGGACCATAGCGAAAAAGGCTGAAAAAGACGGCCTTGAGGTCATCATAATCACAGGCGACAAGGACATATTCCAGATAATATCGCCCCATATAAGGATCTATGACACCCTTAAGAACAGGTACTTTGGTGTGGATGACGTGAAGGAACGCTTCGGGACCGAGCCGGAAAGGGTTGTAGAGGTCATGGGGCTTATGGGTGACGCATCCGACAACATCCCGGGAGTTCCGGGAATTGGGGAGAAGACCGCTAAGGCCCTTATAGAGGAGTATGGCACCATAGAAAATCTCCTTGCCAACGTTGAAAAGATTACGAAACCAAAGCTTAAACAAAATCTGAAGGAGAATGCCGAACTGGCAAGGCTCAGCCGCTCCCTTGCCACCATCCAGATAGATATCCCCATTGAGACGGAATACAAAGACCTTTCCAGGCCTGAACCAGACAATGAGAGACTTCTTCCCCTTCTTAAGGAGTTAGAGTTCAGCTCCATGCTGAAGATAGCCGCCCCTGAAGTAGTTGTGAAGGAGCATAAGGTTGCGGATTCGGAAGAGGCTATTTGTGAGCTTGTAACAGAGCTGGCTGGAGAGAAGGATATAGCGCTGAAGCTGATATCTGACAATAAAGACCCAATTCTTGGGAAGATCACCGGGATGGCCCTGGCAAGGGAGGGAGAGGCGTTTTATATACCAGTGGTCGGTGGTCGGTGGTCAGTGGTCGGCCAAATCTTTGAAGGCGAACTTTTCAAGGTCGGGCACGACCTGAAGAAGGAGATGATTCTCCTGAAGAGGGCAGGGGTGGAACTTGCTGAACCGATGTTCGACACAATGATTGCGTCGTATCTCATAAACCCAGTAAGGTCCGAGCAGACTCTGGAGGCCATTGCACTGGAGTTCCTGGGGAAAAATGTTACGGAGCCAAAGTCTGGTCAGGAATCGGGCGATTATGCCTGCCGCGCCTCAGAGGCGATATTCGAACTCAAGGAGATACTTTCAGGAAGGCTAAGGGATGAAGGGCTTGAGGAACTTTTTTATAATGTGGAGATGCCTCTTGTGCGGGTGCTGTCAGATGTGGAGATGAACGGAGTCAGGGTTGACAGGGATTTCCTTACCGGGATGTCGAAGGAGGTTGACAAAGACCTTCAAACCATCATGGTGAAGATTTATTCATTGGCAGGACAGGAGTTCAACATAAACTCCCCAAAACAGCTTTCTGAGATCCTTTTTGAGAAGTTGAAGCTTCCAGCTATAAAGAAGACAAAGACCGGGTATTCCACTGATGTTGAGGTGTTGCAGCAGTTATCAGCGATACACGAACTCCCTGCCGAGATACTGACGTACAGGACTCTTTCCAAGCTAAAGTCCACATATATAGACTCCCTCCCCTCAATGATAAATCCTGAGACAGGACGAGTCCATACGTCCCTCAATCAGACTGTTACAGCCACAGGGAGGCTCTCCTCCAGCGAGCCAAACCTTCAGAACATACCGATAAGGACCGAACTCGGAAGGAGGATAAGGGAGGCCTTTACTGCTGGGCCGGGGAATCTTATCCTTTCGGCGGACTACTCCCAGATAGAGCTCCGGGTCATGGCGCATATGTCCGAAGACCCGATACTTATAGAATCCTTTAAAAAGGGAGAGGACATCCATGCAAGGACTGCGGCAGAGGTCTTCGGGATCATGCCGGGTCTTGTGACGTCAGAGATGAGGAGGATGGCGAAGGTGGTGAACTTCGGGATCATCTACGGGATGTCCCCCTTCGGCCTTTCCAAAGACCTGGGGATATCACAGAAGGATGCCAAAAGGTACATAGACTCCTATTTTGAGCATTATAAGGGGGTGAGTAGCTTTATAGAAAAGACCATTCTTGAAGCTAAAGAAAAGGGTTACGTGAGGACGCTGCTGGGAAGGAAAAGACCTATACCTGAACTCTCCGGCAAAGAGGTAGCGCTGCGCCAGTTCGGTGAGAGAACGGCTATAAATACACCAATTCAGGGGACAGCAGCTGACATCATAAAGCTGGCCATGATTAATATCTCCAACAGACTCAAAAATGAAAATCTGAAAAGCCTCATGATCCTCCAGGTGCATGACGAACTGGTCTTCGAGGTACCCGAGGGAGAGCTGGAGATTATGAAGCAGGTGGTTTGCGAGGAGATGGAAGGGGTGATGGAGCTGAAGGTCCCGCTCAAGGTTGACATAGGAGTGGGGAAGAACTGGAGTGAGGCGCACTGATCTGC
>Ga0209341_10004816_pt1 | contig 12349 bp, 9 predicted proteins | sample RifCSP13_2_FD_184020 | JGI IMG/M metagenome (GOLD analysis project Ga0209341, IMG submission 184020) | Soil microbial communities from Rifle, Colorado - Rifle CSP2_sed 13_2 (SPAdes) (version 2) | ecosystem: Environmental > Terrestrial > Deep subsurface > Rock core/Sediment | place: Rifle...
AGCGACATCGTCCAGTTGACGGATTCTTCTCTCACGTACAAGGCGACGCGGGGCTTCTACACCACCTGCCTCCGGGGGTCCGGCGGCAGAGTGTTCCTGGATACGGCCGCGATGGGCTCCCGTCTGCTGGATACCGAATACGATTCGCTGCTCGTCTTCAGCGAAAGACAGTCCCTCTTCACCAGCGATGACCGGTGGGTGCACGCGGACCTCACGGCCGCGACTCCGGGCCGCAACTGTCCCGGCGGGTGGCCCAGCCTCGACCTGTCCATCAGTCCCGGCGTGGCCAGTCCCGACAGCGTACCGGCGGGTAGCCCGGTGCGGAGCTTCGAGGTCGTCCAGGTGCGGCGCTATGTGGATGCCGCGGGGGTCACCTGGGTCGGCGCCCGGCGCTATAGCAAGGTGGCTGGGTGGAGCGCCCTTCAACCGGTGGCCGGGCCGCTCCGGCCCGGCGGGCTTCGGTTTACTTACTTCACCCCGGAGGGCGCGCCCACCCGAGACCCGGCGAGGGTTGTGCGCATCGGCATCCTAGTCGCCGGGCGAACGTCGCTCCCCGTGTGGCTCGGCAGCGGGAAGCCCCGGTACCTGGCGGACAGCCTGGCCACCCAGGTGGCGCTCCGGAACAACCGGTGAACGGACCACTCATGAATCGGCTCCGGAGCGAAAGAGGCATCGCCCTGGTCGCGGCGATCGTGGCGCTGGTGTTGGTGGGCGGGATGGTGGCAGGATCCATGTTCATCGCCCTCCAGGAGCAGCGCGTTGGACGGAACATGGTCCGCCAACAGCAGGCCTTCTGGGCGGCGGAGACTGCCGCGTTGGAGCCCGTGACGGTCTGGGGCGCGTCGGCCTACCGCGACCTCGCCGTTGGCGGGACCGCCACGGCCACCGGCACCACGACCACCGGCTGGTACCGCTACACCGTCCGACGCCTGAACCATGTGCTGTACCTCAGCCAGGCGGACGGGTTCAGCTGGGACCTCGCGTCACGCCAACGCGTGGCCATGCTGCTCCGCCTGCGCCCCCTGCCCGTGAACATCGACGCGGCCCTGAAGACACTGGACCCTCCTAGCCTCGGCGGTTCCTCGGATGTCACTGGCGCCGACGTTCAGCCCGCCAACTGGACCGCCTGTCCCGCCCCGGGGCCTGCGATGCCGGCCGTTTGGGTCCCAGGCCCGGGCGGGCCCCCTGGATGTGGCCTCCCCTGCCTCTTGGGGGACCTTCCCTTCGATTCCCTTCGGAGCTACGCCACCAAGGCGGTGCACGTCGCCGGTCGTGCCGCGATCGTCCGGCCCAGTCAGAGCGGCGCGACGTGCCACACCGGGGACCCGTACAACTGGGGAGACCCAGGAGATCCCAGTGGCGCCTGTGGCAGCTACTTCCCGGCGATCTGGGTGGAGTCGGACCTGAGCCTGGATGGTCTCCGGGGGCAAGGCGTGCTGATGGTGAACGGCGACCTCACGTTGGGGGGAGGATTCGAGTTCGTCGGCCCCGTCTTGGTCAGGGGCACCCTTAGGACCTTTGGGATGGGCGCCCGGATTACGGGGGGCGTCATCGCGGGGGCCGTCTTTCTCGACCAGAGCGGAGTCCTGGGCCGCACCGTTATCCAGTTCTCGAGCTGCGCCGTGAGCCGGGCGCTCACCGGATCGGCGGTCCTGGTCCCGCTAGTGGAGCGCGGGTGGACGGAGCTTTACTAGCGGCGGTCCGGAGGGGTCGCTAACCGCGGAACCGGCCGAGCCAGCCAACCGACGCCGGTGAAGGACGTGAACGAAGTAACGTGACGTAACTCACTGGCCACAGAAGAGTTGTTCGCGGTCGGTTAAAGTACCTTGGAGCTTGACAAAAAGTGGGGGGGACCGTACTGTTGTCCTCCGCTCTACCCCCTTATGTGCTTAACCTGTAGGGAGATATGGCGCTTTTCGGACTCGGGGGATCAAAATCGACGGTCGGGCTGGACATCGGGAGCGGCCTGATCAAGGTCGTCTCAATCGATCACGGCAAGGGTGAGCCTGTCCTGACTAAGGTTGGCCTAGCCCCGGTCCTCCAGGACGCCATCGTCGAAGGCGAGGTCATGGACCCCGGCGTGGTCGGGGAGGCCATTCGAAGCGCGCTGGCGAGCGCCGGCGTAAAGCGGAAGCAGGTGGTGGCGGCCGTGGGCGGGCGCGACGTGATCATCAAGAAGATCCAGGTAGACCGGATGAAGGAAGGCGATGCGGCCGATGTGGTTCGCTGGGAAGCTCAGCAGCACGTCCCGTTCGACATTGAAGGCGTGGAGTTGGATTTCCAGGTGCTGGACCCCGAGGGTGAAGGGGTCCAGATGGACGTCCTGCTGGTGGCGGCCAAGCGGGAGCTGGTGGAGAACCGGGCAGCCCTCCTTACGGACGCAGGACTGGACCCCGCGGTGGTGGACGTGGACGCGTTTGCCCTGCACAACGCTTTCGAGGTGAACTACCCCGAGGCGATGCACGGGGTGGCGGCCATGATCCATGTCGGCCACGAGGTGACCAACGTCAACATCCTTCAGGACGGCGTGCCGCTCCTCACGCGGGACCTCAGCGTGGGCACCCGCAAGTTCCGCGAGGACCTCCAGCGGGAGCGGGCCATGTCGGTGGAGGATGCTGACCGCTTGCTCCAAGGGTTCGAGCGGAGCCCAAACCTGGATCCGTTCGTGAAGAACCGGGCGGAGGAGATCGGCGTGGGGGTGGAGCGGGCCGGCGCGTTCCTCGCTTCGGCGTCGCGGGACGCGGGCCAGATCCAGCGGGTGTATTGCTCCGGCGGAGGCGCCCGCATTCCCGGTCTCGCCGACACGTTGGGCGAGCGCCTCCGCCTGCCGGTCGAGGTGGCCGACCCCATCAGGGGCCTGAGGGTCAAGGATGACGCCTTCGGCAGCCTGGCGGTAGACGAGGTGGCGCCTCTCCTGATGCTGGCCGTCGGGCTGGCGCTCAGGAAACTGAACTAGCGACCCCGGCGAGGCATTGGTCCAAGCAGCTATGATCGAAATCAACCTGCTTCCCGGCCAGAAACGGAAAAAGCGAGCCGCTGCCGGGTTCGCGATGCCCGACTTCAAGGCCCTGCTGGCCCAGGTCAGGGATCCCCTGCTTTTGGGTGCGGTGGGTGCCTGGGTGGCGGTGCTCGCGGTCATCGGGTTCATCTATATGACCGAGAGCCGCAAGGTGGCAGCGGCGGAGGAAGCCCTGAAGGGCGTGCAGGCGGACGCCCGGCGGTTCCAGGCGCTCATCAACCAGAAGCGCAAGGAAGAGAAGCTGCGTGACTCGCTGATGACCGAGCTGGAGGCGATCCGATCGATTGACGCGGACCGCTACGTCTGGCCGCACGTCCTGGAGGAAATCACCAAGGCGCTCCCGGACTACACCTGGCTGGAGTCGGTCACCTCGCTGGCGGCCGGCGTGCCTGCGGAGGGCGCCGACACCGCGGCCGCGCCCGCGATTCGCGTGCTGCTTGATGGGCGGACCGGGGACATGGGCGGCTACACCCGGTTCTTGCGGCAGTTGGGCGATTCGCCGTGGCTGACCGATGTGGTCGCCGGGCCGACCAGGACGGTGATCGAAAACGAAAAGCCGGTTCTCACGTTCACGATCACCGTGACCTTCCGCTCGGCCGACTCGGCGTTCATTCGCACGGCGCCGGTTCTGGAATCGGTTCGGTAGGGGCACCCCATGGCGCTTGACGCAAAGCAACGGCAACAACTCCTGGGCGTCGCCATCTTCCTGGCCATCGTCGCGGTAGTGGCATTTTGGATGTACTGGCGCGCACCCAGGGAGACCCAGGTGACGAGTATGCGGGTGAGTATCGATTCCCTCCAGGCCCGGGTGGATTCCGCGCGGCGGGACTTGGCGTCGGGAACCGTGGAGGTGCTGCGGCAGCGGGTCCGCAACTTCGAGGCGAGCTTGCGACTCATGCGGACCCTGGTGCCGACCGGGGCCGAAGTACCAAGCCTCATTGACGACGTGACGGCGCGGGCCAGGCGCCGCGGGGTGGAGATCGCGGAGCTGACTCCAGTGAGCCCCGAGATGGGTACGCCGTTCGAGACCCACCGGTACCGGTTCAGTGTGATCGGGCACTACGACGAGATCGGCGAGTTCCTGGCGGACGTAGCGTCGTTGCGGCGCATCATGGTGCCGTTCGAGACCCACCGGTACCGGTTCAGTGTGATCGGGCACTACGACGAGATCGGCGAGTTCCTGGCGGACGTAGCGTCGTTGCGGCGCATCATGGTGCCGTTCGAGCTGTCGGTGACGCGGGCCAGCCAGGCGGCGGCCACCACCTACGGCGACACCACCGGGGCGCTGGCCCAGGCCGCGTTCCAGCTGCGGACCTTCGTGAAGCCTGCGGCGGCGGACACGGTGTCCGGAGGGCAGCGGCCATGATGCCCCGGCTCTTGAGCTGCGCGCTGGCGGTCCTGGCGCTGGCGTGTGGGGGGGGCGACGAGGCCCCCGCGCCGGCCGCGCCGGCTCAGCCGTCGGCCCCGCCGGGAGAGACCCAGGCGCAGGCCCCGCCGCAGCCGGCGCCTGACACCGTGGCTCAGGACACCAGCGCCGACCGGACGGGCCTGGTGCGCGAGGTGTTCGCGTATCGGGGTGCCGGGCGGGATCCGTTCCAGTCGCTGCTCACCTCGGCAGACATCCGGCCCCTGCTGGAGGACCTCCGCCTGACGGGCGTGTGGTACGACGATCGCTACCCGGCGCGCAGCGTGGCCGTGCTGCGGGATGTGTCGGTGAACAAGCGCTATGAAGTGCGCGCGGACGACGAGCTGGGCCGCTTGCGGGTCGCCGCAATCCGGCCCCGAGAAGTCGTGTTTTCGATCGAAGAATTCGGCGTCACGCGTCAGGTGACGCTGGCGCTGCGGAAGCAGGAGGGGATCCCATGATGCTGTCGCTGTTGCTCGCCGCCGTTGGGCTCGGGCCCGCGGCGCCCGTTGGCCGGCCCGCTCCTGGTCCCGGCGAGGTCACCGCCGTCAGCGTGATGCCGGGCCCCGGCCGCGCGCAGGTGGTCATTGACGTCGTCGGCACCGTGAGCGTGCAGGACTTCACGCTGAGGGGCCCGGACCGCCTGGTCATTGACCTGGTCGGTGCGTCCCTGGCGGCGCCCTACGTCGGGTACGATGGCCAGAATCGCGGCGGCATCGTCAACCTCCGCTACGCGCAGTTCCGGCCGGACGTGGTGCGCGTCGTGCTGGAGCTCGAGCGCCTGACCGACTATCAGGTGGACCAGGCCGACGGAGTGGTTACCGTGTCGCTGGGCACCGACCGCTCGTTCGCGGCCTGGTCGTCGGGCGACGGCCGTTGGGCCCGGGACCTGGCGCGGTATGCCACGGCCACAGAGGCCGAGTCGGCTCCGCGCGCCACGCAGGGCCAGCTGCCGCAGTCGCAGCAGCCGCCCCTCACTGCGTCGTGGGACAATGCGTCGGTCTCCGACGTGATCGCGGGGTTCGCCACGTTTAGCGGCAAGACCATCATCGTGGGCAAGGCCGTGACCGGGACGGTCACCGCCACGGTCAAGAACCAGCCGTGGGACATCGCGTTCCAGCAGATCCTGCAAGCGCAGGGGCTGGCCGCCTTCGAGGACTACCCGGGCATCCTTCGGGTGGACGATCAGGCTGCCATCGCCAAGCTGGATTCCATTGAGCCCTTAAGCACCACGATTCTGCGCGTCAACTACGCGCGCGCGTTCGGCCTGGTGCCGGCGCTCGACGCCATCAAGTCGTCGCGGGGCAAGATCGTAGCGGATACCGCCACCAACAGCCTGATCATCACGGATCTGGCGAGCAAGATCCCCGAGTACAGCACCTTCCTGAGCCAGCTGGACTTCCGCACGCCTCAGGTCTCGATCCAGGCCAAGCTGGTGTTCGTGGACCGGACCGACTTGGAGAACCTGGGCGTGAAGTACGACCTGGGCTCGCCCACGCAGTTCTTCAACCAGCTGGTGCAGCGGGGCGACCCCGCCTCGGCCCAGCCGATTGACACCAACGGCGACGGCGTCCCGGACGCGGTGCGGCCCACAGAGACCTTCTCTCAGGATAAGACTCTGGTTGACCTGGGCGGGAACTCGCTCTCGGCGCTGGCCAACGCGGATGCGTCGGTGCCGAGCGCCGCCCTTAAACTCATCTTCTCGACGGCCATCGGCAACTTCAACCTGACCTCGTTCCTGGAAGCGCTGGAGCAGGTGCAGCTGGCGGACCTCCAGGCCGAGCCGCTCATCTCCACCGCCGACAACACCCAGGCGTACATCCTGGTGGGTGAGCGAACGCCGATCCGCGTCATCGATGTCAGCGCCGTGGGCGGCGCGGCCGGCGCCAACGTGCCGCGGGCTTCCATCCGGGAGCAGACCACCGGCATCACGCTCCGGGTGACGCCGCACGTCACCAACAACCGGCAGATCCTGATGTCGATCCACGCGGAGAACTCCAGCCTCGCCACCGCGCCGGGAGACATCGGCATCACGTTCCAGACCCAGGAGGCGGAGAACCACATCCTGGTCAGTGACGGCGAGACGGCGGTCATTGGCGGGCTCACCGTGACCCAGGTCACTGTGTCCAAGGCTGGCATTCCCTTCCTTGTAGACTTACCGATCCTTGGGCGGATCTTCGGGTTCACCTCGCGGCGGGAGCAGCGCCGGGATCTGTTGATCCTGGTGACGCCTCACATCGTGGACGAGGTCCCGGGGAATTCTCCCCCCGATCGGCAGTAAGCGAGAGGACATGACCGCCATGGTACGCCGTGTGCTCAAGGGGGGAGTGCCCCTCGTCGCCGCCGGGTTGCTCGTCGGGTGCGCCGAGCAGCGCTTCCGGCTGGGCTTCGAAAGCGATACGCAGGTCCCCACCGTCGCCGTGGTCAAGTCGGCGGGGGACACGATTGACCTACAGGTGGCGCGGAAGGTCAGCTTCACCATCAGCGCCACGGACAACCTGGGGCTCAAGACCATCGCCATCTCGCTCCGGGGCGGGTTACTCCTGGATACCACCATCACGTTCACCAGTGCCACCACCACGATCGATCTGGTGGTGGACCTGCCGCAGGGGGTCAACTCGACCGTTGGCGGCGTGATCAATATCACCGCCACGGCCACGGACGGGAACAACAACAGCGCGACCGCGACGGCTTCCATCTTCGTGGTCAACCTGCGCGCGCTCACGGTGGTCCTGTTCAGTCCCACCGTGGGCTCGGTGACGTCGCCCGATAAGCAGCTGCCCATCCGGGTGCTGGCCGCGCAGCAGGCCGGGATCCAGCGAGTGGGGTGGCAGGCCATCGGCGTGGTCAACGCCATCGACTCGGCGTTCTACGCCTTGCCGGATACGGTGAACCTGTTGGACACCCTCACCATACCCACGGCCACGCCGGCGGGCACGTTCATCATCTTCGGGTTCGCGGTGGACTCCGCCGGCCGGCGCGTCGTCAGCACCTCGGTCACGGTCACGGTCCAGCTGGTCGTCACCGACACCATCCCGCCCATCGTCACGTTCACCGTGCCCCAGCGGGCCGAGGTCCGGGACTCGATCACGGTGCGGGCCAAGGACCCGAGCGGCATCACGTCCATCGGCTGGATCGCGCTCAACGCTGCGGGGACGCAGATCGGCGGCCGGACGACTGCGTTCAGCGGGACACTCACCGACGTGACGGTGATCGACAACCTGAGCTTGAGCCTGACGGCCGCGCAGCTCCCGGCGCTGGTGATTCTCAAAGCGTTCGCCACCGACGCGGCCGGGAATTCGGACTCGGCGCGGACCGATACCCTGCGCACTGTGCCGGTGCTGGCCGACAGCATCACGGTGGTCAACGGCATCACCAAGCCGCTGCCGGCGGGTGGCCACGTGGTAGACGCCATCTACAACCGGAACAACAACCGCGTCTACCTGACGAACTTCGACCTCGATCGCGTAGAAGTCTTCGACGTGACGGACACCTCCTTCAAGGCCGCCATGCCGGTTGGGTCGCGCCCGTGGGGCATCGCCCTGTGGCCGCGGGATACGCTGGGCGCCAACGGCGACACCGTGGTCGTGGCCAACTCCGGCGGCACCGACCTGTCCATCGTGGACGTGAGTCTGGGCCGGGAGCGGCGGCGGCACGCGTTGCCCAACTTCCTGATCCAGAGCGTCGAGGTGGAAATCACCAATGCGCTGGTCGTGCCCCCGGCGCTCAAACTGAAGGTCACGGAATTCGACTTCTCCGACCGGCCGCAGTATCTGGCCATGACCTGTCGGGTCACCGCCGGAACAGCGTGCTCGGCCACCGACGTCATGGCCGTGTATTCGACCGCGCCGACGCAGGCCCAGCAGGGAGCCTTCCCGTTGCGCGGCACCATGCGCTGGGAGAACCTCACCAGCGCCGTGCCGGAATCGCACTTCTGGTGGGAGCAGGCGGAGAAGCTACCCAGCCCGGACAACGACACGATTCAAGTCATCGTGGATCGCGGCCCGCTGCTCGGCACCGACATCCTGCTGGGGGCCTCGTGCGGTCGCACCGTCAACATGATCGAGCTGGGCTTCGTGGACTCCACGTTCACGCGCAACTCGGGCAACTTTACTCATGCGCTGATCGGCGAGGGTGGGTCGTCGAAGGAGCCGTCCCTGGAGTTCGCTCGCGCCTTGACCTACAACGTGAGCGTTGGGAAGACGGTGACGGTCTGCCCCGTCATCAACCTGGCGGGCGTGCTTTTCTCGGGGCGTGAGGAGATTGACAACGGCATCAGTCCCGGCATCCGGGTGCGGGACTTCATCGTCAACACCGCCATCCCCGTCCGGTCCATCGGCGTCAATTTCAACGGGCTCACCAATCTCTTCCGGGCGGACTCGGTCTACGTGTTCGACGAGGGGCTCCGGCTCCGAGGCATCATCGGGGCCAGCGGGGCCAACGCCGGCATGGACCTGAACTTCAACCACTCCTTCCAGGCGGGGACGGGTGGCACGCCGGGCACCTCGGGCGGCACGCTCAGTCCGGATGACCGGCTCTCCTTCTTGGCCAGCACCGACCCGCAGATTGACGTGTTCGACACGTTCTTCTGGGGTAAGGTCGCCAGCATCCCGATCCGGGACCCCGTGATCGGCCCGTTACGCGTGGCGCGGCTGGGGAGCGGTGAGCAGATCCTGATCGGGGTCACCGCGCGTGGGGTCGTCACGGTGCGGATCCCGGCGCTCACCAACCTCTACCCGGCCAACCGGTGGAGCGGTTCGCAGCGCTAGGCGTGTGGCCGGAGACCCGTCAGCCCAAACCCGGCCACTGAGCCGGGTTTGGTGTTTTGTGGCGTTTTCCATTATCCGTTGTTCGTTATCCGAACTCCCTGATGGTAGATGATTCGCTTCACTACTGCCGGTGAATCCCATGGGAAGGCCCTGGTGGCGGTCCTCGAGGGGGTCCCAGCCGGTCTGGGCCTCGTCGCGGAGGACGTTGACCACCAGCTCCGGCGACGCATGGGTGGCTACGGCCGCGGCGCCCGGATGAAGATTGAGGCGGACACCGTCGAGTACGTAAGCGGCGTGCGTGCGGGAGAGACGCTTGGCTCGCCCATCGCGATGCTCATCCCCAACCGCGACTGGGAGAACTGGGCCGACGTGATGGCGGCGGAACCCGATGCGGGCGGGAGCGGCCGGCGGCGCCAGGTCACCCGTCCCCGGCCCGGGCATGCGGACCTCGTGGGCGTGCTCAAGTATGACCGAACCGACGCCCGCGACATCCTGGAGCGCGCCAGCGCGCGGGAGACGGCCGCGCGCGTGGCCTGTGGAGCGGTGTGCCGACGCCTGCTTGCGGAATTCGGCGTGGAGATCGGGAGCCACGTGGTGGAGCTGGGCCCCGTTCGCGCCTCCCTCCCCGACCCGCTCCCCACGCCCCTCAACGACGCCGCGGACCGCTCGCCGGTGCGCTGCCTCGATGCCGAGGCTACCGAGGCCATCGTCCGCGCCATTGACGCGGCCAAGCACGCCGGCGACACGCTGGGCGGCATCGTGGAGGTGGTGGCGCGGGGCGTGGTGTTGGGCCTGGGATCGCACGTCTCGTGGGACCGGAAGCTGGACGGTCGCGTGGCGCAGGCGATGATGTCGATCCCCGCGGTGAAAGGAGTGGAGATCGGCCTCGGATTCGAAGCGGCCCGTCGCCAAGGCTCCGAGGTGCATGACGAGATCATCCGCGGGGGGCGCTCCGGCACGGGCGGCTTCGCGCGGCGCACCAACCGGGCCGGGGGGCTCGAGGGCGGCATGACCACCGGTGAACCGTTGGTGGTGCACGTGGCCATGAAGCCCATTTCCACGCTGATGCAGCCGCTCGGCACGGTGGAGCTGAGGACCGGTGAGCCCGCCCAGGCGCAGTCCGAGCGCTCCGACGTGAGCGCCGTGCCGGCCATGGGCGTGATCGCGGAGGGCATGCTCGCGATCGTGCTGGCGCAGGCCATGGGAGAGAAGTTCGGCGGGGATTCGCTGGGGGAGATGCGGGCGAGTTTCGATGCCTATGTCGAGCGGATGAATCGAAGGTGGGACGGGCTTGGGGAGTGAAAAGGCGTTGTCCGTTATCCGTTATCCGTTTTCCGAGGCTCCGCAGCACGGCCAGCCCGAACGGACAACGATGAAACGCCACATCGTGCTGGTCGGCCTCCCCGGCGCGGGAAAAACGACCATCGGCAAGCTGGCGGCGGCCGCGCTAAACGCGCCGTTCGTGGATCTCGACGTCGCGATCGAGCAACGCGCCGGCAAGTCCATCGCCCGGGTGTTCGCCGAGGACGGCGAAGTCGCATTCAGAGCGCTGGAGCGCTCGGAGATGGAGGCGGTGCTTTCGGCCCCGCCCAGGGTGATCGCTGCCGGCGGTGGATGGGCGGCGCAGCGGGGGAATCTGGAGGCCGTCGCCAGCCGTGGTCTCACCGTGTACCTCAGCGTGGCACCGGAGCTCGCCGCCGAGCGGGCCCTGCCGAGTGCTGACAGCCGACCGCTGTTGAGCGGGGGAGACGCCGTGGGGCGAATGGGTGAGATCTTCTCGGCGCGGCGGAGTTTCTACGAGCGGTGCGAGGTGACGGTGCCGGCGGAGCCCAACGACCCCAGGACCGTGGCCAAAGAGGTCTGCAATCTTGCGCGATCACTGGCCGGGTGGTATTAATCCGCGCCCTCGAGGTTTCCTGGCCGCTCGCCGGACAATCATCGCAACATGCAGTGGCACCGCGGGTTACGGTGGCGGTTGGGAGCCGGGGACGGTACGCCGGGAACCCTGCGGAGGTCTAAGACCGTGGGGGTGTTGTCTGGGAGTTGATGCCCGGATGCAGGGTTGGTAAAAGCGTTGTCCGTTATCCGTTATCCGTGGACCCCGGGAACGGCCCGCCCACGGCGCTCACGGACAACGGATAACGGACAACGTATTCTTTAAGGAACATGGCCAAACGCAAAGCCGCGGCTGAGAAAAAGGAAGCCCCACCTGATCGGAAGGGTTCGTTGGTGGTGGTCGAATCGCCGACCAAAGCGAAGACCATCAGCAAGTACCTCGGGAAGGGCTACACGGTGAAAGCCACCGTGGGGCACATCCGAGACTTGCCCAAGCGCGATTTGGGGGTGGACGTCGAGAACGGGTTCACTCCCAAGTACGTCACCATTCAAGGGAAGGGGAAAGCGCTGGCCGAGCTGCGGCGTGCGGCCAAGGCGTCGGGCAAGGTGTTCCTGGCGACGGACCCGGACCGCGAGGGTGAGGCCATCGCGTGGCACGTGGCGGAGCAGATCGGCGACGGCTCGAAGGTGCGTCGGGTCCTGTTCCACGAGATCACCAAGGACGCCGTGCAGGCGGCCATGAAGCACCCGGTCAAGATCGACGACCGCAAGGTCGAGGCGCAGCAGGCGCGGCGGATCCTGGACCGGCTGGTGGGCTACAAGGCGAGCCCGCTCCTGTGGCGATCGGTCAAGACGGGCCTCTCCGCGGGCAGGGTGCAAACCGTGGCGCTGCGGCTGATCGTGGAGCGCGAGGAGGGGATTCGCGGGTTCAAGCCGCAGGAGTACTGGACCATCGAGGCCCAGTGCGAGGCGCAGGGCAAGGAGTTCACGGCCAGGCTGCACAAGATCGCCGGCAAGAAGCCGGAGCTGCACTCGCGCGACGCGGCTCTTGCCGTCGTCGCCGAGGTCAAGGGCCAGCCGTTCGTGGCCTCGGAGGTGACGCGGAAGGAGCGCAAGAAGCGTCCGCCCGCGCCCTTTACCACCAGCACGTTGCAGCAGGAGGCCGCGAAGCAGCTGGGGTACTCGTCCCAGCGGACCATGCGTACCGCGCAGCAACTCTACGAGGGCGTGGAGCTTGGGGCAGAGGGCGCCGTGGGCCTCATCACCTATATGCGCACCGACTCGACCCGGGCGGCTCCGGTCGCGATTGAGGCGGTGCGG
>Ga0209341_10004818_pt1 | contig 12347 bp, 22 predicted proteins | sample RifCSP13_2_FD_184020 | JGI IMG/M metagenome (GOLD analysis project Ga0209341, IMG submission 184020) | Soil microbial communities from Rifle, Colorado - Rifle CSP2_sed 13_2 (SPAdes) (version 2) | ecosystem: Environmental > Terrestrial > Deep subsurface > Rock core/Sediment | place: Rifle...
CGCGCACTGGAGCGTGAGAGAGCAGCGGGCCGAGAGCCGCATCCGGATAGTTGGCGGGCAATCGCAGTGGCGCGGCGCTATGCAAATAGTAAGGCTACCCCTCAAGAGTTAGCCGCCGCCGCCGCCTACGCCGCCTACGCCGCCACCGCCGCCTACGCCGCCTACGCCGCCACCGCCGCCTACGCCGCCTACGACGCCGCCTACGACGCCGCCCACGACGCCCGCGCCGCCACCTACGCCGCCACCACCGCCGCCGCCTACGCCGCCGAACGTCAATGGCAGACTACGCGGCTGTGGGAGTACCTGGACGGAGAACTGTGATGCCCTACCCAGATGCTGAGCGCTGCGTGGAAACCGTCACAGCTAACTGGCGGGATGGGGGCGCTCACCGGTGCACTCGCCGAGGCGTCATCACCCACGACGGCAAGCTCTACTGTCGCCTGCACGACCCCTTAGCGATTGAACGGAAGATAGAGGCGGCTAACGCGGTCAATCGTGCCCGTTGGGATGCTCGCAACAAAGCTGAGCGTATCCGCGACCAAAAGCTGGCGACCTGGGACGCGCTGCTGGAGGGCGCACGCGAGGCCGCACTGTGGATCGCTAACGCCGAAGCAGGCTGGCTACCCCCAGCCCTCAAGGCCGCAATCGAAGCCGCCGAAAAGGAGCCCGCATCATGAGCCCGATTTACGTTTCCGCTGGAGACTCCTACGAGCTGCACCCCGAAGGGCTTTACCCCGCCGTGTGCTGCGACGTGGTGGACCTCGGCATGGTCGAGTCCCAATGGGGCACACGCCACGAGATCGCTCTACGCTGGCAGACCGACCAATCTAAGACCGATGGTTCCCCCTTCGTCATGCAGCGGCGCTTCACCGCCTCACTCCACGAGAAGGCCAACCTCCGGCACTCGCTGGAATCGTGGCGCGGTAAGCGCTTTTCCGAGGAAGAGACCAAGAAGTTCGATTTGGAGGTGCTCCTGGGCGTCCAGGCGCAGATTCAAATCGTGCATGCCACCAGCGCCCGCGGAGGTACGTTCGCCAACGTCAACAATGTGTTGCCCGCCGCTAAGGGACAGGGCCGGCTCACCGTGCGAGACTACGTGCGCGAGGTCCATAAAGCCGACATTGACCCAGGCGCCGAACTTGAGGACGACAATGACCCGTTTTAGCACCGTCATCCTGAGTCTGTCGAAGGACGCCCTGGAAGACCTGCCGTCATGAGCGCCGTTGACACCCAACCAGCGTATGTAGCCAGGAAAGCGTGCGGATGCGTCGTCATGCTCGCATGGATAACCCAGTCCACGCCAAGGATACGGCAAGGGAAATAGCCGCCTGTATCCTTGATGGCTATCACATAGAGCGTCTTACTGTGGCGGAAGCTAAGAAACTCCCACGCACACGCGGGTTCGGCATGTGCGAACACGACTCGCCAGAGGAGCGTAAGAAGCGAGAGATTCGAGCGCGACGAGGCGCAAAACAGGAGGGCCTGCCATCATGAGGCGATATCTCAGCATGGCTACGCGACAATTTTCTGCCAAAGGGAGTCGCTGATGCCTGACCTAACCGACGCCGAGAAGCTGCGGGTGCTCGCCGAGTGGCTGGACTTGGAGGATGCAAAGGTGGGGCGTATCGGCAACGAAATCCAACAGGACTTGCGACGCATCGCCAGCATCATCGAATCGCCCCTCCATGAGGCGGCGGGCGTGATGCTGGCGGCGCTGAAGAGACTGGCCGAAGTCTATGAGAGCGCTATGCCGACACAGAGCCCAGAATATCGGGACGGCCTAAGAGATGCTTATGACAGCGCATGTCAGGCCATCGCTGCCGCAACACGGGCCGCGCCCTCGGCCATGACTCCGGCGCCCACGACAGAGCGGACGAGCTGAGGGCAGGCCCTACCATGTGGATTGTGATGAGAATGCAGGACTTCGAGTTTGAACCTAGCCGCGTCATGGGCTTGGCCGTGAAGATCGATAGCGGCAAGATGATCGGCTATCTCCCCGTCTACGCGACGCGCGAGGACGCTGAGGCGGAATATCCCGATGGCCCATTCGCGCAGGTGCGCGAGTTTGACCCAAAGGAGCGTGCGTCGTGAATCGCATCGTCCACGTCGGCCCGCTGCGTCTCGCGCTGTTGGCGGTTGTCTTTGTACTCGCTGGCATGTTCGTTCTGACCTGGGCGCATGGCGCTGGGGCCACAGCGGGCTACGCCTTGGGCCTAGAAGCTGAACAGGCGGTCTGTAGTGAGGGTGAGGAGACTTTGCGACGCGCCGCCGAGCGTATGATGGCCGACGCCTACATGGACAACGCCGTCCTACGCGACCGGCTCACCCTCACGCAGCGCCAACTCCAAGAGGCGCGCTCGCTCCTAGCCGCCGAGCACGAGCGGGCAGAGCAGGCCAGCGCCGAACGGGACCGCGCCCGAAGCCGGCTCGGCATCTATGAGCGCTTAACCTGGGAGCCGCCCCTAATCCTGGACGACGCGCTACTGCCGCCAATGCCATAGACCATGCTGCAAAAAGTGTTCGGCTGCGATTTCGAGGGCTGCGACAATCGGCTCGTAGCCCCAAACCGAAGGAGCCTGCTACAGAGGGCCAGCGTCTGGGACAGCGTCGGGGCCAGCGTCGGGGCTGCTTGCTATGGTCAACATGACGCCGAATGGCTCGGATTCTACGAGTTCTTCCGAGAGGTTGTTGGGCTTGTTCCACAGACAGATAAACTGCTGGGCCTCATCGCATGTGCCAAAGAAATAGGCTGGTTCTGGCCTCACGAGAAGATTTGCTGGGCCACGCCTAGGCCAGTAGCACTCCATCGCGACGATCGTGGGCGTCTCCATAATCCCGCAGGACTCGCTATCGCCTACCCTGATGGATGGGGCCTCTACGCGTGGCACGGCACGCGCGTCCTAGCACAGGTTATTCTCTCGCCAGAGTCGCTCACCATCGCTCAGATCACCGCAGAGCAAAACGCCGAGGTACGACGAGTAATGCTGGAGCGCTTCGGCCAAGACCGCTACATCCGTGAGAGCGGCGCGATCCTCCTCCATCAGGACGATTGGGGCCAACTCTACCGTGCCGAGATAGTAGGCGACGAGCCGCTGGTCATGGTCAAGATGGTCAACAGCACGCCTGAGCCGGATGGCTCGTTCAAGGACTATTGGTTGCGTGTGCCGCCGACTATGCAGACGGCGCATCAAGCCGTCGCTTGGACCTGCGGCTTCAACCGCGCCGAGGACTACGCGCCGGTGAAACAGACATGAACGACACACACCTCATCGTTGACCGGCTCTGGCTGCTCTCGTTCCGCAGTGCCTTGAGCGACTCGCTTGCGATGCCGGAGCATGAGGCGCACATGCAGCTGCGCGGGCTGCTCGCCTCGATGGACACGCTGCTGGCCCAGGCCGAGGCCACGGACCGTGAACTGACGATGATGACGAGCGTGCCAAGAGCACGGCGGCGTAGCCTCACAGCCAGAGCCTTGACACCGAGGCTGTGAGGCATGTTTTTCCCTTTTCCCATTTTCCCCCCCTATAGGAAAAGATTGGGAAGGGAAAAACCCTTCCCTTAACATCTTTCCCTTTTTCCCTTTTTCCTTCCCTCTTTTCCCAATGGGAAAAACTAGCCTGGGCGGTAAGCATCATATTCTCCACGGGCCACTCGGACTACCTTGTCAGGATGCGCCTTCTGCAAGTCGCCGATATGGCTCTCTGAAATCCCCGTCGCTTTAGCGATGTCCTTGATCTTCGATGGGCCATTCTCCCATAGCCAGGATAGGAGCCGTTCGAAGCGGTCTACTGGCGCAGCGAGCAGCAGATTGGGAAATTCACCTTTGGTCGTTGCGCGAACGTGCTCGAGGATGCTGTCTTCACCTTCTGAAAACTCAAAGGCATAATAGGCAGGATCAGGTATCGCTGTGTCATTCGACTTGACGACGGTCAAGGAAACTCCAAGCGTCCGCCCTACCCGCTCCGAGCTGAGCTTGACGCCGATGTCCTCTCCTGCATCGAAATGGATGCTTCCGTACACATGATCGTCGGAAGCACGGCTTGTGTGGCCGATGCCAAGCCACGTCCCGAAGGTTCCGTTCAGCATATCCACAAGTCGGTTGGCCGTCTCGTCTTCTGTGAGACTCCCAAAGCCAGCACGACTGATGGAGTCAACCACTGCAACCGCGTCCGGCATATCGCGTCGATATGCCTGCAAGCGTCTGTTGAGCCCCTGGAGAGAGGCGCCACGGGCGTTCAGGAACTGGACACGGTGATCACGCCCACGAACGCCGAGTACAGCCGCGAGCATCTGAAACCGGCGGCGCATCGACTCGCCCGAGCGTTCCAGGTTGATGTAGAGCACAGGCCGGGGTTCAACATGCCAAGGAGGACGGGGCGCCCCGCCGATGCTCAGGGCCATGAACATAGCCATGTAGCTCTTCCCCGACCCTGGCGGCGCAAACATGATAGTGCCGGCTCCGTGAAGGATGTAGGGGCGAAGGACGAAGCGGAGTGGCTCTAGCGGCTGGTCTACATCGTAGGTGTCCAGCTCCCACCGCGACTCCTCCCATGCTCTGGGGACAGCAAGACAGAAAGCATCAAGATCGTGTTTGCATGTCTGAAAGTCATAAACGGCCGCAATGTCCTTGCCTAAGAGAGACCAGGCGCTCTTCGATAAGCGTTGCCGCTCTTCATTGCGGCCGATGTTGAAAACGTCGAAGGCAAGCAGGTAACTCCGAAAGAGAATACCGATGTTGGCGTGAACGCCGGTATGCTCCCGCCGTATGTCCTTCGCAAGAAAGGTGAGGTTATTTCCTGGCAGTATCTCGCGGTCCCAAATTACCCCCTCGGAAGAGACTTGCGGCAATGTCATCTGAGACTCCGTCATACGGGGCCTGATCAGACCCCTTGCTGTAGGCTGATTCTATCGTTCGTTCAATCTCCTGCCATCCTTGCTCCCCCACCTCGTAGTCCTTCTCCCAGCGGATTTTCATGTACGCCATCGCTTGCTCTAGCGCAAGCCCCGCTTCGCGCAAACGATGGGCCTCAACATACGCGGCTTTGTCCCGCTCGCCTGCTTGAACGAATGGTGCCCACGGCTTCGGGTAGCGCTCATTGGAGCCGACCTCCAGGAGCCCAGGGTACTTCCGTCCAATCATCTGCGCGAGCGCTGCCCATGCCGTTTCCACGCTATCGTGAAGCCAAGGACGCCCTCTCCCAACAAGTGCATACCCAGGCGTCGGCGGCGCCGCGACCTGGGTTCCGTCAGACTTGAGTTCGATCTTGATGGTGGTCCCCTGCCACTTCACGGTGCGGACGCTGGACTCAGAGACCTCGCTGTATTGCTGGACGTAGACATGACACCGCTGCCGGATCGTCCTCACCGTGCGGCATCCCGACTCGTCGCCAAGGACAAACAGAGCAGCGCCGGCCAGGTCAACATCGTCGATATCGATCACGGCCAGTCCGTCAGAGGGATGGCCCAGCACAATGCCCATTCCCTTCGCTTGGCTCCAAGGCAAGGAGCGGATTGTCTCCTCATCCCGCCACAAGTCAGGCCAGCCTTGGACAATAGGGCGCTTTGGGAAGCCTTGGCCATCCAGGGTGAGTGGCATCGCCAGCCAGTCGCGTTCCAGGAGCGTAAGGGCTGCCTTGAGAAAATCTGGCATCCAGTTCTCCTTGCCTTCTGGAGATGGCTGGAGTATACTCCCTCTAATAGAGGGGGGTCAACATGGTTAAAGCACAGACTTTTCCACATTGCGCAGGATGCGACCGCGAGCTGAGTCCTTGGATATCCTGGGTAGGATCGAACTGGTGCAAGGCTATGCACCTTATCGGTTTCCTCGTCGTTGAGCCCGGGCTTTCAACGGCGGAACTTGCCCAGCGGTCCGGTCTCGCTTATGCCGACGCCACGCGCGGTATGCAGAAAGCCCGGGAGACTGGTCTTGTTGTCTACGAATCAGAGGAGCGAGCACAGGGCGGTGTGCGCTACCGCTACGCCGTAGCTCCCGATGCAGGCGGGCGACGCGAGCAATGGCTTATTAGAGAACTCTCTGAGCGCCGCCGAGACTTACTCTCCCAAGTCCCTTGACGAAACGTAAACGTTTGCTGTAGGCTAAGAGCAATGGGGGAGCTTACCGATGGACGCTGTGAGTTCTGCGGAGGCCCATTCAAGGCTAGACCGCAGGCTGCAAAGAGCCGGAAGCAAAGGTTTTGCTCCGATAGGCACCGCCTCGAGTATTGGAAACTTGTATACCAAAAAGCCCGGGAGATAGAACGGCGCCTACGGAGCCAGACGGTGCGGGTAGCGCCGTGAAGACCGTGCGCGTCATCGTCCAGGAGATCGAGGAGCGCGGCTACCGGCTCCTGCGGTCCGAGACGATTGATGCGGAGGACCTGCACTACAGCGAGGTGCTGAAGCGCGTCCGTGAGGCGCTGTCTGGGCCGCCATCGCCGGATCAAGGGAGGTTGCCGTTATGAACATCACGAGGGAGCAGGTCGAACGCATCGCCACAGACGGCCCCTGGAATAATCAGACCAAAAACAGCTTAGGTAATCGTGTCTGCTACCATTGTGATTTCGTGGAGCCTAACCACGCCGAGGATTGTGTATGGGTATTGGCGAGGGCGCTGCTGGCGGCTGACGATGCCCTCAAACATGCTGTATATCAGGTTTTAGCTATCCGTACTTATGGGAACACTTTGACAAAGCGTCAAAAGGGGGTGCTTGAGAGTTGCTTAGCTGACTTGATGGCAGCACGGCTGCCACGTGAGGAGGGTCAAGGTGGATAAGCTGACACTAGCTCAGGTGTGCCGTACTGCGGAACACGCAAAGTCGTCTCCCCAAGAGATGCATTGTGCTATGTGGACGCATGGGCAGGTGGCTCAGATGGCGCAAGCCTTATTGGACAGCCAGCAGGCCATATCAGGAGCACTTGATGTGGCACACGACCCTATCGTGGAGCAGATTTTGGAAGCGGCGTTGCTTCCCGAAGGTTTGGGGAGGCGATGATGTGCCCACGTAGTCCTTGGACAGGCGGTCAACACGAGTGGTATGTCGTGACCTTGGGGGGAGCCAAGGCAGTTGGCTGCACCCACTGTGGGGCAATAACGTTGTATTACGGAGGGCGATGATGACTGAGCAGCATGTTCACGAGTTTGGCCCTCCCAAGCTAGCCACTGATGGTGGCGGCGGGTCGTTTCGTCAGTGTGCCTGTGGTTACTACAGCAGCATCACGTTTGTCGATGGGTGGGAGCAGGGTCGTGCCACTACGCTGGCTGAGTTGCGGGCGAAGGGCTTACTGGTTCACGCCGACATGGAGACAGGGGCGGGTCACGGCTTTCTTGGTGACGTTGTGGACTGGCGAGACAAGGATGGCACTACTGCGCTCTATTCGGGCGATGCTCTCGGTATGAAGCCCGGGAAGAACTACGTGTTGGTAGCACTGGAGGTCGAGCCATGACTGACACAGGCGAGCATGATTGGCCCCGTGACCCTGACGCACAATACGACCAGTGGGCGGAGCAGCGAGCCATTGCGTCGAGGGAGGAACCGCCGATGGAGACTGACCTGGAAGGAAAGCCTGATTGGTGGCCTCGTAACCCATATCCTAAGGCTCTATTTACGATGGACGACATCAACGAGTATGTTCGGTTGGTTCCCGATCCAAGCGCAAGAACATCGCTATCAGGGATGCTTGGCCGGATGTTCTGGGAACTTGCCGAAAAGATGATTTGGCACGCCTACAAGGAACATTTGGAGGACCTAACTGATGCTTGACCTAGACGCACTGGAAGTAGAAGCGAAGGCCAACCTCTACTGTCAGTGGGACATGTCACCAAAAATTGTGCTGTCGTTGATAGCACGGGTGCGTGAGTTGGAGGCCGATCTAGGCAGACTTGCGTTCAGAAAAAACTGGTACGAGAGTCTGGAAGCGGCACTAGCGAGGGTGCGCGAACTAGAGGTCGAGCGCAACCGCCTTGCTGCTGATGTTGCCATGCTGCGTCCTGGGACGGCCCGTGTGTCAGACTTGGTGGATCGAGTGACGGTGCTGACACTGGAGAAGGCGGCGCTGTTGACCGAGCGTGACCGAATACGTGAAGACTTACGCCAACTAACTGAGTGGTCAGGTGGACAGCTTGAAACGCAGCACTCGTTGGTCAAAGACCTTGGACAGGTGGAGGCAGAGCGCAACCGGCTACGGGCGGCACTCTACCACGCCGAAGAGCACATGTACGAACTTGCTGAGGCGTGGCAACGTGGGGCGCTCTCAGAACACGATGGGCTAGGCGGGACACGCTCGAACCGCAATATTGAGGTGCTCGTGGAGGCCCGCGAGGTGTTGGGTGACTGGAAGACGGCGCCATGACTGAGCCGCGCATTCTCATCGCATGGTGCCGTGGCTGTGAGTGGTGGCTGCCTGCCTCAGACATCGGCACACGCTGCCCTAGTGATGATTGCGACCACAAGCTTGTGAAGCGCCGCGCGTATCACTGTGGAGATGACTGCGAGGATGACGTCGTCGCCTTCACTCGCAGAGGGCTTGCCGCGCACCGCCAAGAGCATCACGGGCTGGCAGCGTGAACGAACAGCTGCCACTGCTACCCTACAGTTGCGGCATTATTGGCTGTGAAGAGCCTGCTGTGTGTGCGTTGCAGAACAAGCGCTACGCGGAGGTGAGACCCAACGTCTGCGCTACTCACTTCGAGCTCCTCATGGGACATCCATTCACGACCCTCGCGGAAGAAAAGGTCGCTGCGCCGTGAGCGGCCCACGTTACCCGCGCAACTGGGCAGCGCTCACCGATGTTGAGAAGCTGTTGTATCATGTTCGCAAGGCGCGCCGGCTTGCAGAATGGGAACTGCGCGTCACGTCGAGGCCGGAGTGGCAGGCGCTTGCTCGGCTTGTCGGCGAGATGGAGATAGACGCAGCGATGCGGGAGGCGACACCATAAACGAGCGTCTTCTCCAAGACGGCATCCGCGAGCACTTGGCAAAGATCCAGGGATTGCGCTCGTATGCCTTCGCCGCTGGCGGCACGCACGGTCCGCTTCACGGAGCGGTCCCAGTAGGGTTTCCTGATCTGCTGGTCATCGTGCCGGAATCGCAGCGCCGTACTAATCCGGACCGCTACAGCGCGTGGAGGGCTGTTGGGCCTCTACACGTTTACTTCGAGATCAAGACGCTTCGAGGCAAGCCGACGAAGGGCCAGCCAGAGATGCAGGCTGAGCTGCGGGACCTCGGCTGTCGCGTCGAGGTGATCGCCGCTGACTCGATAGAGGACGGCACGCGCCAGGTCGAGCGGGTGCTGGCCGATGAGGGGGTGGTGCTGAGGGCGTGGAGCTAATGCCAGGGCATCGGCACTACTGGCGCTGGGCGGAACCGTTCTGGGTGGAGCGCTGCCGCTCCTGTGGGCGCTATCGTATCCGTGGCGTCGGCATTCGCAGTGAGGCTCAGATGGACGCGCTGCGGACGACATGGAAGACTGGCGAGCCGCTGCCCGACTGGGTGTCAAAGCAGGATTATCCTGAGCCAACAGCCGAGGCCCTAGCCTAGCGATGCGACACGACCTGCCTGACGGTGATGCTCACATGCGATACGATACATTCCTTACGACCAAGCGCCAAGTGGCTCCAACGACTGGCAAGACTGCAGGCGTAGTGCATCCCATGTTATTCCCATTCCAAACAGACCTGACCCGTTGGGCCATTCGCAAAGGGCGCGCCGCCATCTTCGCGGATACTGGTCTTGGCAAGACGTTCATGCAACTTGAATGGGCACGACTCATGGGTGAGCGATGCTTGATTATCGCCCCGCTTAGTGTCGCTAGACAGACAGTAGCTGAGGCGACAAAGATAGGAGTTGACCTCCGTTACTCACGTTCAGATATGGATTGTTCAGATCGTCTCATTATCACGAACTATGAAATGGTAGAGCATTTTGATCCCGCATTGTTCGGTTCCGTCGTGCTGGACGAAAGCAGCATTCTAAAGGCACTCGATGGCAAAACCCGCGCTAAGTTGACGGAGATGTTTGCCAATGTCCCTTACCGGCTCTGTTGCACAGCGACACCAGCGCCGAATGATATTAGCGAGATTGCCAACCATGCTGAATTCCTCGGCATCATGAATCGCGTGGATATGCTCGCCACCTTCTTTGTGCACGATGATGAGGGATGGCGACTCAAGAAGCACGCTGAGGCCCCCTTCTTTCGATGGTTAGCCTCTTGGGGTATGAGCATCCGTAAGCCGAGCGACCTAGGATATGATGATGATGGTTATAATCTTCCCGCCTTGACAATAGAACCGCTATGGGTGGAATCAGAATGGCGACCTGAAGGGCAACTCTTCGCGACTGGACTCAAGGGAATCACTGAGCGATCGCAAGTGCGGCGACAGACATTAGAAGCTAGAACAGATGCTGCCGTAGGACTTGTTGCCAATGATCACGGTCAATGGATTCTCTGGCATGGCCTGAATGACGAAGGCCACGAACTCAAGCGCCTTTTACCAGATGCTATCTTAGTAGAAGGCTCGCAGTCACCTGAACAAAAGGCTGCTGCCCTTGAGGCGTTCCAAGACGGACGCTATCGCATTCTGATAACGAAGCCTAGGATTGCAGGTTTCGGAATGAATTTCCAGAATTGCTATCAGCAGGCTTTCGTTGGCCTCTCCGATAGTTGGGAATCCTACTATCAATGCATCCGCCGGTCTTGGCGTTACGGCCAAACGAAGCCCGTCACAATTCGCGTCATCCTCTCCGAAGCCGAGCGCCCGATTTACGACAACATCATGCGCAAGGAGATAGAGGCGAACTATATGAGTGAGAACCTAATCGTCAATGTGCGAGAATTCGAGAAGGCTGAGATAGCTACTGGAACGCCAGAATGGACATATCGAACAGACGACGTGCAAGGAGATTCTTATCGGCTTCTCCTCGGTGATTCCGCAGAGCGGCTCAAGGAACTTCCAGACGAAAGTATTGATCTTTCGGTCTTCTCGCCACCATTCCTTTCACTCTACACCTATTCGCCGAGCGAACGGGACATCGGTAACAGCAGAACCGCCGATGAGTTCTTTCAGCATTTTGGCTACATCATGGACGAACTGCTGCGTCTCACGAAGCCTGGACGCCTTGTGTGTTGCCATGTCTCCCAGGTGCCAGCCATGTTGAGCCGTGATGGTTATATAGGACTGAAGGACTTCCGCGGAGCAACCATTAATGCATTCGAGGATCATGGTTGGATCTATCATGGTGAGGTCTGTATCGACAAAGACCCTCAGGCTCAGGCTATCCGGACTAAAAGTAAGGCACTGTTGTTCGTTCAGATGCACAAGGATTCCTCTTGGCTACGGCCCGCCTTGGCAGATTACATCCTAGTTTTCCGCAAGCCAGGAGTGAACGCTACACCCATCGCCCCCGATATTACGAACAATGAATGGATTGAATGGGCAAGACCCATCTGGTACGGACTTCGGGAGAGTGACACCTTGAACTTCGCTGAGGCAAGATCAGAGAAGGACGAACGCCACATCGCCCCGTTACAACTCGGTGTCATTGAACGTTGCATCCGCCTTTGGAGCAACAGAGGCGAACGGGTTCTATCGCCATTCGCAGGAATCGGGAGCGAGGGATACGAGGCTATCCGTCTAGGACGCCGCTTCGTCGGCATTGAACTAAAGCCAGAGTATTTCAATGTCGCAGTAAAGAACTTAGAGAAAGCAGAGCAACAAGCCACCTCAGGCACATTATTCTCCTGGGCCGAGGGACAAAATGGTCTGGGCGATAGCTAGCGCGGCCCTTGCCGTCGGCATGGAATGGTGGTTCCGGTCGTATGGGACGTGGCCGTTATGGTTTGTTCTCCCAGCGGTTGCCGTGAACTACTGCATCTACCGCCTTGTGACGGGTAGCGACAGCCTCATCGGTGGCATTATCCTGTTCACGGCAGTGAGCGTCGCGCTGCGGTTGGCCGTGAGCCTACAGCTCGGCGAACTGCGTTCGATGCAAGATTATGGGCGGGCGACAGCCTACGTGCTTCTTAGCCTATGGCGCTAAGGGATCGCGGAAGCCCCTCATATCGTCGTCCATATGCGCGGTGTCGCGGCACGACCAATGCAAGTGCGCGGCCACGCCCCCGCTGTCGCCAGACCAGCCGATAACCTGCCCGCGCACGACGCTCTCATTGGGACCGCAGTTCCAATTGATGGCGCTTAGGTGGTAGTAGTGCGTCTCGATGCCGCCGCCGTGGTCGATGATGATGTGGATGCCCCGGGCCGGCCGCAGTGGTATCGTCCCGGCCAGCAGCACGACGCCATCCTCTGAGGCGAGCACGGGTGTCCCGATAGGACAGGCCACGTCAACGCCGTTG
>Ga0209341_10004821_pt1 | contig 12344 bp, 11 predicted proteins | sample RifCSP13_2_FD_184020 | JGI IMG/M metagenome (GOLD analysis project Ga0209341, IMG submission 184020) | Soil microbial communities from Rifle, Colorado - Rifle CSP2_sed 13_2 (SPAdes) (version 2) | ecosystem: Environmental > Terrestrial > Deep subsurface > Rock core/Sediment | place: Rifle...
GCTTTCCGGCTTTGACGCCAGAGCAAGTGTACGGGGCCGTCGCTTTCTATCTCCATCATCAAGCCGAAATCGACGCCTATCTGGAAGAAGGCGAAGCTGAATTTGAGAAGCTGCGACAACAGGCTCGCCAGGATAACCCCCTCCTCTACAAAAAGCTCGAAGAAGCCCGACGACAGATGCAGGTCGAGCATTCATGAAGGTTCGCTTTCAGGCTGACGCAGATCTCAACCGACATATCATCGCCGCCCTCAAACGCCGTGAGCCGACAGTAGACTTGCAGACCGCGCGGCAGGCTGGACTTATTGGCTTGGAAGATATTGCGGTTCTGGGGTGGATGAGATTTACCTATAATGCCTTGAGTATAGTACGACGTATTTTGAGTTAAACGTTGCCACCGCAACCCGAGCAGAATCTCAATCAACAGACGCCAATTCGTCTCCCTGAAGTGAAGACCTGGCTGACACCAGAGACTATGTCCCAGCTCGGGCGTGAGTTGATGGAAATCGCCTCCGCAATTCAAGAGTCTGATGAAGAACCAATGGATGAGGACGCCGTTGAGCGCGAGCTGATCAGACGACGGGACGAATATTTCCAGAATGGCGAATAAACTCCTCACCTTCCCAGCAAGCGCTTATAGCGTTCGATAAAACAGATCTTCGTGGCTGGCCGCCACTTTTCCGAGCCTCAACATGGTGTTCTGAGCATTGGGCGTAAGGAGTAAGCCGGGGGTGAAAAGGAGTGGAAGATTATTGGTAGAAAATCATTGCGATCTAGCCAAAGGCCTGATCTCAAAAAGGTCTACTGCGCCTCAGCCTGGCGTAGCCGCAACACGTTACTCCTCCTCCCAAGCTAGTGACTATTCGACTCGCTTTCGCCAATATCCGGGCCTTCGATGCTGATGCATTACGGCCGCGACGTAAATTCGATCGGACTCTATCTCGTACAGAACTTCATCGCTCAAGTACTTCGCGAGCAGTACGAAACGCTTCCTCTGCTGAAACGCCTTCAACTTTTCCGCTGCGAAGTTCTTTAAGCCGTCGCTCAGCTTCCGCAAACCACAACGCTTCCGTCCCGGTCTCGACCTCATCATCAAGAGTCGAGACCAGCCGCTGAGCGAGCTGAACACGATCTCTCAGGGAGAGTTTCATTGCATCAGCCGTGAGTTGATCCAAGTTGGAATTCATATGGTGTGAGAATAGCAGAACACTCGCGGATCAATAAAGACTTCCGCGTTCCGGGCGTTTCGGGCGGACCTGCCGCCCGATATTAGGAAGCTCCAGCCCTCCCAGGTAAGGCTTGGCTAACAGCTAACTGAACTAGCGCGCAAGGGGCACGGGAGACATCCAACGTCGCACCTTCCGCCAATCCCGAAGTTTGATCCGAGCGGGCGACACCGTTAGACAAAAGAAAACCCGCTGCCGGATGTGTGATTCGACGGCAGCGGGTCTTCGGAAATTACGTTTTGCGCTTAGGGTTACTCTTGTCTGCACCTCTCGCCAAACATAACTCTTCCGAAGTCACCGCTGCCACGCCAATACCAATTGGCTTGGTGTAGTGCGTCGGAAGTGTGAGATATGTGCGCCTGAAGCGCGTGTGGTCAGAGAGGTGAAAGTCCTCTTCAGGTATACGCTCTCCCGCCTGTAACCGAATGCAACTGCGCCGCCGCGATCTCACCGATGAGGACCTGATGAAATACATGTTGCTGGTCCACCACGACGAAGAAGCATTCCGCAAGCGTAGCGAAACCGAGCGGAATCAATTGCTTGAGGAGTCGGTTCAACTCGCTAACCGGCTTCATGAGGACGGAAAGTATCTCAACGCGGCGCCGCTGCATCAGACTTCAGAGACAAAATGCGTAAAGGTCCGTAAGGGTAAACAGCTTGTTACTGACGGCGCGTTTGCGGAGACGAGAGAGCAGCTGGGTGGGTACTTCCTGGTCGAAGTCAGGCCAGTCACCGAAGTCGAGGGACTGCCTGACAACTAATCGGAAGATTGCGAGGAGTAGTTTCTGCAGGGCTTTCGCTCGGTTGAACTCCGTTAAGAGTTGCGCGCTTTTAATCATTAACGCTTCGCACGGCAGTTAGGTCACAACCCGACAGGGCATAATTGGAGAATTCAGAACTATGGGCATTCCAACGACTCCTTCATTCCCAATCGTGCAAATATCGACAGTTTGTCCGTCCTCAGTGATGGCCAAAAGGGAGACCAGGCCGGCACTTATGAAGTACGCGCAACGCGCGTCGTCCCCGGTCTCGTATAGGATTCTGTTCCGCGGAAGATGAATCGTCCGCAGGTGTGGAGAGAGAGGCGCTGGTATTCATCTCGTGGGAGGGCGGCGAGCAGGCGGTTGGCGATAGGACCAGACATGTCTTTGAAGGTGCTCAATGTATTGCAGAGCAGAATTCATGGCTTTTTCTTGCGTCAGCGATGATTGAAAGAGTTGACATCCGTATAGTCTCGCTATACGCTTGACGCAGTGATCAAGAGCTTCCGGAACAAGGGCATTGAGCAGTTCTTCAAAAAAGGTTCGAAAGCCGGCATACAGTCAAAGCATGCAGAAAAACTCCGGATTCAGCTGTTTGCCCTCGACAATGCGAGACAGCCGCAGGATATGAATGCTCCCGGCTGGCGCCTGCATCGATTAAAAGGCGATCTGGCCGGGCTTTGGTCCGTAGATGTCAGCGGCAACTGGCGATTGATCTTTGCTTTTGAGGGCAACGACGCCATTTTGGTCGATTATCAGGATTATCACTGAGGCTTCTTATGCGAATGTTCAATCCACCACATCCCGGGACCGTCTTAAGGGAATATCTCGGCAATATTTCAATTACCGTTGCTGCCAGTCATCTGGGCATCACACGCGCGGCACTCTCGCGTATCCTGAATGGGAGCGCTGGGATCTCGGCCGAGATGGCCCTGCGGCTTTCCGAAGCTCTGGGCACCACGCCTGAGCTATGGGCCGGTATGCAATCTCAATACGATCTATGGCGAGCGTCGAAAAAAGGGCATCGAAAGGTGTCGCGTCTCCTTGCTGCATAGATGGAACGATCTCGAAATCGGCGCGTCACCTGCGCCTACTTGCCGGGCCTTATCTCCGTTTCTCTTTTCAAAGATCAACCTATCCGCCTCAATCGTCGCTGACGCGACGTGGGTCGTTTGTCTTCCTATCCGTGGGTTCAAAACCCACGGCTGAAGTCAGCCACCGCGAGCGGTAGCGACCGGGTAGCCCTACTGCTTGTTCTTGGCCGGATTGTCGATCTTCAAGCTGCGACGAATCATCTCCCAACAAGCCGTCGCCTTCGCTGCCGTCTTCTCTGGTCTGATAAAGAAGAGTTGTACCAATCGTTGATTGAAGACAAACCAACAGATATCAGTGGTCCCCGGCTGACCATCTACTGCGAAGCGCAACTGAGCACCCTCTGCCGAGACACCATTAACATCGAACTTCAAGGGAACGCGCTCGACGTGAATACCCGCATCCTCGTATTGCTTGAGGAGCCGAGCAATCGATGGCTCGATCAGCCCGGCCTTCGCTTCCTCTTCCTGCTTGGTATTCGTGAGCGGGCTACGCAACGCGATGATCATGATCTGGGCATCCAGATCCTTCTCAAGCAGTACCAATTGTTGAGCCGCTGGATTGCTCTGTTCGTTCAACTCCCAGGTGGAACCGTAATCAAACGTCAATCCGTCTTTTTCAAAGTGCAGTGACTCTGCCGATGACTGCGACGGCGTTCGTACGACGAACCCGATTATGAGCAGGCCGGCGGCGAGGAGAACTTGAACGGTCCTGGTGTGTGACGGCATGAGGATTAGCGGAGCGGTTTTATCGCTTGCTGGGACGGTGGCGCCCAAACCGATCCATCCTTGTACGTAACCCGCGTGATCGTGACCTTTTCCGAAAAGCGCTCGGCCTCGGGCCGCGCCAGCATGCGAACACTCATTACTCTGGCTGGCGGCGAGGTAGAGTACGCCACCAACGTCTTCCGTTCGCCCGGTGAAATCTTTCCTTCGCTGAGAAACTGGTGGCGCCCAACTTCCGCCCGAGTCTCCGGATCCATAAAGATGTATTCCCACTCGACTATGCTAAGGGTCTTCAATCCAAGGTTTCTCAGCGTCAGCTTGTAAGCAAACTCAGTTGTAGTGCTCTCGCTCGTCGATTGCATGGCGAGACACCGGCAGTGAAGCTCATCGAAAAGAGGCCGCTGCGAATCGGCAATTTCATCAGATAGGGTCTCATTACCCTGTGAAGGACGACAGCAATAAAGCGACGGCCCATTGTGAAAATCGCAGGGCGCGCCGGAGATGTCGGCGGCGGTCATCTGCAAAACTTCCAGGGTCTGAGCACTGACTGGGCATACGTATGCTGCTGCCAACAGCAGTACGGCGACTATGACGATCAATGTCTTCATTGAGCGAAGAATCAACCCAGGTCTAGCTGTTCTTGATCTGTCGTAAATAGACTTCGTCCTATTACATAGACGCTCGAAACAGCCTAATCTGAACCGAATCGCGCAAATTAGCGGAAGTTTTTGCGTCCTGAATGTTGCGCTACGCGCCAATCAACGGACGTGCGATGAGGTGTTCATCGGCCTGGTAAGGATCGGCATTGGACATGTTGACCCTCTCCCATTTTCAGTACCGGTCTAAAGTAGAAAAATTTGGGTCTTGGAGGTTTCCTTCGATCACCTGGTTCGGGGTCAGACCGCACAGCGCGCTGTGTGGTCTGAAGCCGTTGTAATCGTCCTTGAACGTCTCGATCTTTTCCTTCGCGTCCTCGAGCGAGAGGAACCAATTCACATTCAGACATTCATCCCGAAAGCTGCCGTTGAATGACTCGATGAAGGGATTATCCGTCGGTTTTCCCGGTCGCGAGAAGTCCAGCGTCACTTCATTCTCATAGGCCCACTGGTCCAGCGCCTTCGAGATGAACTCGCTCCCATTGTCCACCTGGATGCGTTGCGGAACTAGTCCGCGCCTTTCTTTGATCCGTTCCATCACCGCGACCACGTCAAACCCTTTCAAGCTCTGCCCCACCTCGATCTCCAGACATTCGCGACTATAGTTATCGACTAAAGTTAAAGCGCGGAATCTGCGCCCGTCGAACAGCTGATCGCTCACAAAGTCCATGCTCCAACACTGGTGTGGTCTAGTCAGCACCGGCCGCTGCTGCCGGTGCGCTGCCGTCTTGCTTCGTCGTGGTCTCTTGCGTCGCAAATTAAGCCCTTCTTCCTTGTAAATACGGTAAGTTCGCTTGTGATTGTCGCGCCAGCCTTCCCGTCGCAACAGGATCTGAATCCGCGGAAACCCATAGCGCACCCGCGTCTCGGCGATCTCCCGGATCCGCTGCCGCACCGCGCGATCGTTGCGCCGATGTTCCACGTAATAAAGCACCGAGCGCGCCAACAACACCACCGCGCAGGCCCGTCGCTCCGACACGCGATAGTCCGCCAGTAACCTTTCGGCCAGCAGCCGGCGCTGTCTGCTCCTTAAAGCTTTTTTTTTAACACATCCTGGAGCATCTGCTTGTCCAAGGTCAGGTCCGCGACGATCTGCTTCAGCCGACTGTTTTCTTCTTCCAACTGGCGTAACCGTCTCAGCTCGTCTGGTCCTAACCCGCTGAACTTCTTCTTCCAGCTGTAGAACGTGGCTTCGCTGATCCCCAGCTTCCGGCACACTTCCGCCACCGCCACGCCGCTCTCCGCCTGCTTCAAGGCGAACACAATCTGCGACTCCGTGAACTTCGATCTCTTCATGGCAATTATGTCCTTCCATCATTCCATAATTGCCCGCCTTTCTCTATTTTTATCTGGCACTGTCTTTAGGGAGAAGGTCACACAACTGGAGCTGTATGGTCTTCAACAGTGATTACACGCAGGCCATTTTTAAGAGTGGTTTCCTAAAGTCTACGCGCAAATTTCTCGTTTTCTGTGCTTGTATCGGATTGAGGCTAAGAACTAATAGTAAGAAAGAGCATAAAAACTTATTAACACGCGACATATGATCGACTCCTGAGCTGGACGTATTAGGGTCTCAAAGCATTCGATTTCGCAGGCGTTACATCCTTTTGCCGTTCGATTCTTGCGCTTACCTTGAGTTTGAACTGCGGGAGCCCACCGTTCAGCGCAGGAGTTGAAAATTGCCATACCAAGCCCTCGCTAATACCGCCAGGGGGTAAGAATTCAAAGTCACCGAGAGCTGGTGTATAGTCGTAAATAGCTCCCAGACCGGTCTTACCGTTCGTGGAATTAAGGATGCCGCTTGGTGCGACCGGCTGATATAGCTGTACAACCTCAACCTTCAACGGGCCGTAAATCGGTTCGTCGGATTTGTTTTTGAGACGTATCGGCAGCAAGATCCTTCCTTCGGGGGACACGTCAAAATTAGGATCCAGAACTGCCTGAACGCGGTCGGTGACATCGGCATCGATTAATTCCCTCATTGCACTCTTCGGACCGATATCCTTTTCAACCCGCACCCGCGCAACCCAGATCTGTGAAGAACCCGTACGGCCATCTTCCCAAAGCACATGGAATGTACCTTCACTGTCAGCTACAAGTCCCAAATAGTCGGTACCGTCAATATAGCCACCAGACATAAATCTAATATTCGTTTCGTATGCTCTAGAATAAAGGGCATGTTTCGAGTTTGCTTCCCCGTCGGTGGGGGCGGAGGAGACGCGAACCGCCGGAAGGAATGATTTACCGCCATTGATTGAAACTGCTATATAACGGGAGAGCAAGGGGCTTTCGTGATCCTTGGGAGTGTCTCTCGTGTCGTACCATGAAACTGCCACCGCGCCAGCTTTATTCACTGCAATGCTGGGTGCGAAAACCTGGTCGCCAGTTGGTGCTGCGGAGACCATCTGCGGCATCGCCCACGATTTTCCCCTATCGGCAGAATATGTAATAAAAAGGCGCGCTGGGGCAGTCTCGAAGCGGCCGTCCGCATCGCGCGCTTCGCGAGGGCGCGGTCGATATATCCGGTCAAACCACACCGCATACACTCGATCACGGAACGGGCCATCGGAATTGTCTGCAGCATAAAATGCACCTCGCGCTCCAGCTAACTCTTTGCCTCCGTCAACAACTAACCTCTTTGGCGTTGAAAATGTTTCACCACCGTCCTGGGACGTCACAAACCAATAGTGGTTTGCCGAATTTCCACGCTTCTGAGCTTCTTCCTTGCCCTTTGCATGTAAAGGATTCGGAAAATCGTGAAAAGGAATGAACACCTCTCCATCGGTAAACACAATCGGGGTTTTAGAAAGCAGACCAAGATGTGCACTTGTGTGGCTGTTAGCGAAATCCACCGGGCCGGTCCATGTTCGTCCATCGTCAGTGGAACGTATTAACCCCAAATGGTAATCCGGCTTCGGATGCTCCTTCGCATGATAAAGGCCGCTCAGATAAACATTTCCCTTGAATCTGGCCGATCGGTGATCGACGATGACCTGTGGATGGTCCATAAAAGGCAAGGGCATCGGTCCGGTCCATGTGACTCCCCCGTTCTCCGAGCGATACGCTATTATCTGTTGCGGTTCCGCTGGCCGGATCGGACCGATTGTGAGATAGAAAGCAGTACCCGAGGGACCAAAAGCCACCTGTTCGTCATGTGTCCCTCTAGCCCCCGGCAGCGATGCCTGGTCCCAGCTATTGCCACCGTCTTTACTGTAATAAACCCTCGTCTCAACCCGTCCAAATGGGTCTCTTGTCAGATAGCACATCCCGCCGCTCGTTAAATTCTTCGGGTTGGTCGGATTAACCGCAATGTGGAGTTCCCTAAATGTACAGTCCCCTTGCCAGCTCACAAGGATGTTCGGTCCAACCAAAACTCGCGTACGCTCTTGGGCCACGCAACCGTTGGTGACGAGCGAAACCACGACTAAAGCAACTAAAGCATGCAATAAATATGGTGAAATTGGTTTGCCTTGTATCATATTCAGTCAACTAATCTCAAATTCTTTCACACCGACAGCTCTATAAAAGGCATATCCTTGCGCTATATTGATATAGTCTAGAGAATGCCCCCTCCTCATATCTTGGGAATTCCTGTTCGATTGCTCGTTTGAATGAGCAAAGTTATAGATAATCGAAGCCCTTATCAAAAGACGACCTGGGGTTGTTTCCCATACTAGAAAGAGATCCGAGCCGAGAGTTGAATGGAACGGGGCCCGCCGAGTTGATAAAGCGAACTCAATCCGCCCAGGCTGCTGTTCATTGTTGTTGTCGGAACGCCAAAGGTGCTGATCGTATAGTTGCTTTGATAACCACCAAACATAGGATGGTTAAAGACATTGAAGGCCTCGCCCTTTAACTGCAGCTTGAGTCGTTCTGTAATACCAATCGTTCTGCCGAGCGAAACGTCGACCTGATACAGGGGTAGTTCGCGCAATACATTTCGTCCAAAACTTCCCTGACGTGCAGGAATTGTAGGAAATCCAGGCACGCCGGGCGGTCTGGCGAATGCGGAAGCATTAAATCTTCTTCCGCCCGGAACGGTGGGGTCGTCGATGTAAAGTGGCACTCCAGATATATAGTCAGGACGCGCTGAGAACAGTGTGCCAGTCTCGTCGATGACCGATCCAAGGGTAACATTCAAAGGTCGTCCCGACTGAAGATGTGCAATGGTCTCAAAAGACCAGTCACGGAAAAGATGCCGCACAATAGGCCCCCAATTAAGCGCTGGAATCTCGTAATGAATCGCTGCTGACATGTTGTGGCGCACATCAAAGTCGGCACTTCCGCGTTCCAAAAAGAGCCCATTAAGGTCATTGGAAACTTCGTCAGTAGCATGTGACCAAGTGTAATTGACCAGTGCTTGCAGTTTTTGTCGAAACCGCGTTCGATATTGTGCCTGCATCGAATTGTAATCCGCCGTAGGACCATTTTGTGTCAAATTGATCGTTCCAAAATTAGCATTGGGCCGTGACCCTAGAATTCCGGTTACGGGATCGCGTCTGGCCTGGTTGAGGGCATTTACCGTTAGTAATCGACGGGCCGCAGAAGCCACGTAAGCAAGGGATATCGAATGCGATTTTCCAAGTGACTGGTCAACCGTGACGTTCCAATGCAGTGAGTACGGAAGTTTCAGTTTTTCATTAACGGCAATAACCGTGCTTGTTGTCGGGAGACTCAAAGGACCAATATCGGGCGGCGCCGCGCAGGGCTGCGGGATCGGCAAGATTACGACGGTCGGGCATACGGAATTCGGAAGCGTTCGGATCCGAGTAATTGGCCATCCGTTGCTTACTGTGCCATTTCCCAGATCGTAGTAAAGTCCAAATCCGCCTCGAATTACGGTTTCGAGGCCGCCCTTTTGATTCAACACGTAAGCGGCCCCCAAACGGGGTGCAAACGCGGTGTAGAAAGTCTTATAGAAGTTCGCGTTTGCAGGAGCCAAACTAGCATTTCGAACATCGGTTCCAACAATATCGATTGCTAAGGGCGGCATGTTGCCACCGGCCTCGGTTGGCACCGGGTTAAATTCCCAGCGCATTCCGTAGTCCAATGTCAGGCGCCTTGAGGCCTTCCAGGTGTCCTGCGCGAAAGCTGAGAAATTGTCAAATCGCGGACGCGCAGTCAACCGTGCGCTAATACTGAGAGTGGTCAGTCGCCCAGCGATAATGTTGGGTTCCCCGTCAATAGTGAAATTGTGCCCACCTCGTGTTTCCTGAATAGGAGCAAGACGGCGAAAGTCAATGCCAAACTTAAGAGCGTGGGGACCTTTTGTGATAAGAAAGTTGTCGACGATATTAAACTGATTTTGAAAGTTATCAGAGAAAGTGCCCCCGCTTATACTAAAGGAGCCACCGGCCGATCTGATGGTAATGAACGCAAGGCGATCGTATCCGCTAGCTAGCAACGATGGATCGATCGGAACAGCTCCCCCGAGTGTGGTAAATATTTGCCCATTCTGCCCTTGCTGCCGGCTATAATTAAATCGGAACTCATTGCTCAATTGCGTATTAGCAACGAAAGTGACGCCCGCCGTAAATGTCCTTGTTTCCGCAATATTGCGCGACTTGAGTTCTATCCCGGATTGAGTTTCGGAGGGTGCTTCGTTAAATCTCGCAAATAAAAAGGTTTTCTTGTTTATTACATGGTCGATGCGGATGCTGGTAGCATCAAGGTTACTTGGATTTGCGAGACTATAATTGAAAGGAGCAGCCCCGCTATATCTTCTACCATTGGGGGCACAACTGGGGTCGCTTGGATCTGGGATGCATACGGTCGTAGTAGTTGTTTCTGCCCCGGTCGGCTGTGAGAATGCATTTAGCATAGGTTGAAGCGTCGGAGCGGCGATCTGTCGTAACCGAAGCGATGGAACATTTTTCACACCACTACTCGGAAGACGAAGACGTTGCCCTTCGTATGAGAAGAAGAAGAAGGTGCGATCCTTGCCGCGAGTGAAAGAAGGTCCGCCTTCACCGAAATTAAGAAATGGAAGCGGTCCGCTAAACGTCCCGCCAAAGTGGTTCTGTCTGAGAGGCGGCTTGGGAAGAGGTGCGAAATTGAAGTAGTTTCGAGCATCGAGAGCCTCGTTACGGAAATATTCAAATAGGGTGCCGTGAAAATCGTTTTTGCCTGAACGCGTGATAATTTGAATCTGGGCTCCCGGCTGGCGACCGGATTCAGCGGTGTATGACGAAGTTTGAATCTTGAACTCCTCAAGAGCATCGATAGACACCAAGTTGTTCGTTCCGCCAAACGTGCTCGTTCCTGGGTACGCTCCCGCTAAGGCGCCACTTCCAGCTCCGCCAAAAGTCCCGCTAATTCCAACGTTTGCGCTAACGCCATCCACGGTAAAATAATTTGTACTTGCGCGTTGTCCGTTAACGCTAAACTGGCCGTGATCGAAAGCTCCAGATGTTGCTACCGTCACGCCAGGCGTAAGCAGAACCAAGGAAGAAAAGCTGCGCCCGTTAAGCGGCAAGTTGCTAACAAACGTCCGGTCAATCGTCGTCGCCACCGCCGGCGATTCATTAATCAGCGGGGCTTCACCTACCACTTGCACCTGCTCGCTAATATTCCCTGCCTTCAACTGAATCTGCAGTGCTTTGCGATCGTTGACGTTCAGCACCACATTCTGAACCTCTACCGGTGCAAATCCCTGGTTCTCAACTCTCACTTTGTAAGTGCTGGGCGGTAACAAGGTGACAACAAAATAGCCTTCACCATTTGTGGTCGTCTGTCGTTCCAACCTGGTACCAATGTTAATAACAACTACGCTCGCACCTGGAATGACGGCACCCTTTTCGTCCTCAACTGTGCCGCTTAGAGTCGCCGTAGTCGACTGGCTAAAAGCAGTAGGCACAAGGCAGAAGGCAGTAAGCAAGAAGACGACAACTACGACTAAGGAAAAGGGGCGTCCGTGATTCATCGTTGTTCCTCCAAAAAACAGAAGTCACTGACTATTGCATCGATATTTCAGCTTCGTTCAGGAGCGAAGTGTTTAGGGAACCCGCGATCACCCGCCCGTTACCGCAGGTGGTTCTGAGAAAAGCTATCGTGCTTTCTGAATTGCGGCAGCCAGGCTCTCGGCGCTTTTGAGTAACACCCAAAATTTCGAACTAATCGTAGCCCCGGCACCGCTACCCGAACTGCTGAAAGCCGCACTAACGGTGTCATCGTTAGCGGAGCCCAGATCAAAAAGACGCGTTACCGCGCGAGCTAACTCGTCATCACTCGTGATCGCAGAACCTTCCTGCGACCCGCCTGACGGCGCGGACGCAAAAAAGATGGGCTGCAACTCCTGTCGCAAGGCAGCCGTTTCGGCCTGAAAAGCATTCGCATGAGAACGGATCAGGGCCATCCACTTCGCTCGCGCCTCTGGAGACAATTCGCGCAGATCCTGCGGAGCGAACTGATTGAGTAAACGCTTTAAGGCTCCGGCATGCCTCATCGCAACGTGTGATCTGTTAATCATGCGCAAAGCAAACCGACGCGCCTGCTCGTAGTCGCCGCCGAAGTAACGTCGCAACTCCGGGCCGGCAGGCATGGCGTTTCTCTCAGCCTCAATCCGCTCGACAGTGACGCTCTCCAATGGCGCGCTTTTTGGATTCCGGCGCGCATTCTTATCGGCAGCTACTGTTGCTTCGGCGACGGTTCTGATCTCGATCTTGACGGCCGGATTTCTTGATACTGAACTCAAGGCAGCCAACAACTCGGACTTCCGCTTATCCGAGTCGACCAGCCCTTGAATTTTTAACTCGTCGTCGCCGACACGAGTAACACTAACCTGCTCTCCCAAATCCGCGCCGGCTTGGTGCAGCAAGGTCAGAACCTCAACCTCAAGCGCCGCAGTTGCTATGACAGGAGTAGTCGGTTGGGTAACAGCATCAGGCG
>Ga0209341_10004823_pt1 | contig 12340 bp, 11 predicted proteins | sample RifCSP13_2_FD_184020 | JGI IMG/M metagenome (GOLD analysis project Ga0209341, IMG submission 184020) | Soil microbial communities from Rifle, Colorado - Rifle CSP2_sed 13_2 (SPAdes) (version 2) | ecosystem: Environmental > Terrestrial > Deep subsurface > Rock core/Sediment | place: Rifle...
CGGCGTAGTCGAGGCCCACCCGATCAACCCCATCTGCCAGTACGGCGCCTCCAAGCACACGGTGGAGCATTACCTTTTCCTCTACCGGACTCTCTACGGCCTCGACTACGCCGTCCTTCGCTACCCGAATGTCTACGGCCCCCGACAGGACCCTCGTGGGGAAGCCGGCGTGGTGGCGATCTTCGCCGGCCAGATGCTGACGGATCAACCCGTCACCATCAACGGCGATGGGGAGCAGGTGCGCGACTTTGTCTACGTGGGGGATTGTGCCCAGGCCAGTCTGCAGGCCATGCAGGGCGGAAACGGGGCGGGGATTTACAACCTGGGTACAGGCGCCGGGTCCTCCGTGAACGAAGTGTTTCGCACGCTGAAGTCCCTTACCAACTACCGGCGGGATCCCATCCACGGCCCGGCCAAACTCGGGGAGACGCGCAGGATCTTCCTGGATGCCAGCCGGGCCGCCAACGAACTTGGCTGGCACCCGAAGACGGGCCTGGAGGAGGGCCTGCGGGCGACCGTGCGGCACTTTCAGGAACTGGAGGTCGGAGCGTGATCATCGTCCAGGCCCCGCTGCGGGTGAGCCTGTTCGGCGGCGGCACGGATTTTCGCTCGTACTTCCTTCAGGAGGGCGGCTGCGTCCTCAGCTACGCCATTGACAAGTGCATCTTCGTCACGATCAAGAAGCGTTTCGACGACAAGCTGCGCATCGGCTATACCCGCACGGAGATGGTCGATTGCGTGGACGAGGTCCAGCACGAGCTCATCCGGGAAGCGCTGCGGAAGACGGGGATTCAGCGCGGGGTGGAAATCACGACCATGGGAGACATCCCCTCCGCCGGTTCCGGCTTGGGATCTTCCAGCACGGTCACCGTCGGGGCGCTGCACGCCATGTACGCCTACCTGGGAGAAGGCGTGACCGCTGAACGCTTGGGGCGCGAGGCGTGCGAAATCGAGATCGATACCCTGCACAAGCCGATCGGCGTCCAGGATCAATACATCGCCGCCTTCGGCGGGCTGCGGTTCATGGAATTCACCACCAGCAGCGATATTCACTGCGAAAGGGTGCCGGTGGACGAGACGCAGATCCGGCGCTTGAACGAGAGCTTGATGCTGTTCTACACCGGGGTTGCGCGCAAGTCGGAGGCCATCCTGGCTGAACAGGAGTCGAACATCCAGGATCGGCTGACGGTGCTTCGGCGGCTCAAGGCGCTGGCCCACACCGCCCGAGCCGAACTCCTGGCGGGGAATGTAGACGCCGTCGGCTCCCTGCTGCACGAGGCGTGGGAGGGGAAGAAGCAGCTTGCCAGCGGGGTGACGAACGGAAGGATCAATGCTATGTACGAGGCCGCCCGGTCGGCCGGCGCGCTCGGAGGAAAGATCTCCGGCGCCGGCGGCGGAGGGTTCCTCCGAGCGTACGCACCCCTGGAGCGCCGGGAGGCTGTGCGCGAGGCCTTGCGCGATCTGCGCGAACTGCCCTACAAGCTCGAAGCGGACGGCTCGAAGACGATCTTCAACTACAAGCGCTGACGCCGGCCGCCGGAAGTCCAGGCCAGGCCGCCGGAGGAGGAGAGATGGGCACGATTCAAATATATCTGTCGGACCTACTGACCACGCTGGATCGGCTCCCCCGCGACCGGGTCGAGCATGTGGTTCATCTTCTGCACGCAGCGCGGCTGAGCCGGCGGCATGTCTTCATCATGGGCAACGGGGGCAGCGCCTCGACCGCCTCGCACTTCGTCTGCGATCTGGCGAAGAACACCCGGCGCGCCGGTTGGCCGGGCTTCCGGGTGATCGGCCTGACGGACAACATGGCGATCCTCACCGCCTACGCCAACGACGAGGGCTATGAGAGGGTGTTCGCCGAACAGCTCATCAGCCTGGTGCAGGCCGGCGACGTGGTGATCGCCATGTCCACCTCGGGAAATTCCCCCAACGTGCTCGAAGCCGTCGAAGCGGCCAACCTGCGGGGGGCCACCACCATCGGCTTCACCGGATTCTCCGGAGGCCGCCTGGCCTCGCTGGTGCAGTGGAATGTGCATGTCGACAGCAGTTGCATCGAGCACGTCGAAGACATCCACTTGATGCTCGAGCACATGATCTGCAAAGCGCTGCGGGACGAGGCCGAACAGCTCGGCCGCCCGCCCGAGGCGGCTCTGCCCGAGGCAGGACCGGCCGTTCTGGATGGTTTGGGGACGGACGGCGAATGGCGCCGCACGTTGGGCGAACTGCGGCAGGTGCTATACGAGGGCAAAGACTTAAGCAACCTGTTGCAGAAAGCGCTGTTGCTGACCGTTGAGAACGTCGGGGCGCGAAGCGGCAGCCTGATGGTGTTGGACGAGATGGGCAATCTGGTGGAGGGCGCGGTGGCGTACGCCGGCGAGGTGCGCCAGCCGACGCTCAATCAGCTCGCGGACACCGTCCGTCGAGGCCTGGCCGGCTGGGTGTTCCGGAACGGCAAGCCGGCGCTGGTGGAAGACACCCGGCGGGATCCGCGCTGGCTTCCCCTGGAATGGGACGATCCCAATGCATCCCCCCGGTCTGCGATCAGCGTGCCGCTTCTGGCGGGGGGTCAGGTGATGGGCGTCCTGACCCTGGTGAAACCCGACACGCGTCGGTTCACCCAGGCGGACTTGGCCCAACTCAGCGCGATCGCCGCCAACATTTCCCACGGGGCGGCACACAGTGGCCTTGCCCAAAAGGAGGAGGACGGTTCGCCGCAAGTCGCGGAAGAGCCTCTGCCGGTAGATCAGGAGATGCCAAACCGCCCGCCGGCCGCCGCAATCGAGGGGAAAGGAAATGGCGGCAAGGCAGGGTCTGGCTAGAACCTCGCACCGCCCGCGACAGCGGCCGGCCCAATCGCGGACGACAGTTCCAGCTCCATGGGCCAAGCTGCGGCCTTGAACGTGTTGACAACGGTTCTGATGTACCTGCGACCTTAGCAACCCGCCAGGTGTTCTCAGCGCTGGCCACGCCGACGCCCGTCAGCCTGCTGGCCGGTTGAGGCCGGCCGCCACCGCGACGTGTTCGTCCACCCGGACGCCGACTCTGCTTCCATGTTCTTCCAGAAGCGACGCGGCCGGGTTGCGGGTCTGCTCTATGAGCTGAACCTGTTGCAGGCGGCCCTGGCCCGCCACCGGGTTGGGCAGGCGATGCGTCCGCTGACCCTACACAGGCACGATCCGTGGGTGGACACCATCCGCCAGTACCGATTGCTGATCGCTGTCCTCCCTGGCCTCTAGACGGCTGGCGAAGACTTGTGGACATGATCGTGATAACCCTGTGGACCGGAAAGTAAGGCGAGATGAGGTGACGGCATGGGAGCAGCATTGCTTCTGCGTATTGGCCTGGCCCATGCCACGTCGACGGTCATGACGAAATTGCCCGTGGGCATTGCCCCGTCCTTTTCCGCTCCAGTCCGTGCTCTGCCTGGAGGCTCCCTAGCTTGACTCCCTTCGTGGCAGAGAAAGCCGCGCTGGCTCAGAGCGCTACCCAGCCGCGCCTGCAAGCCGCCCTTGAGTGGATCGAGCGTGCGCAGCGCGCCTCGGGGGATGGCGGCATCTCCAAAGGCTACCACTTGATAAGGCGGCGCTGGTTGCCTTCGTATCCCGAGACGACGGGCTACACAATCCCAACTCTTCTGAACGCGGCGGAAGCGCTGGGGCGCACTGACCTACGGGCACTTGCCCTAGGGCTGGCGGAGTATCTGCTCAGGGCGGCAACGCCGGAGGGCGCCGTAGTGCACTGGGCCGATGCGTCTTCGCAGCCGGTTGTGTTCGACACAGGCCAGGTTGTGTTCGGTTGGCTGGCAGCGTATGGCGCCAGCCGGGACGAGCGCTACCTCGAAGCGGCCGCTCGCGCCGGGAACTGGCTGGCTGCAATTCAAGATGGCTCCGGGGCTTGGACGATGTATCAGCACCTGGGCGTGGTCAAGACCATTGATACGCGTGTGGCGTGGGCACTCCTGGAGCTCTATGGCCACACGAAGCAGGAGGCCCACCGCCGGGCCGCCGAGCGCAACCTGGAGTGGGCATTGGGCCAACAGGACATTGATGGCTGGTCTAGGCACTGTGCTTTCCGAGACGGGGAGAGTCCTAACACACATACGCTGGCCTACACGGCGGAGGGGCTGTTCGAATCCGGCCGTCTGCTAAACGATGAGCGCTATATTGGCGCGGCCGCCCGTACCGCCGATGCGCTGCTGGCACTGCAGCACGCCGATGGCTGGCTGGCCGGAACCTATCGCTCGGCCTGGCAGGCGACCAGCCGTTCGAGCTGCCTCACTGGCAACTGCCAGGCGAGTCGGCTGTGGCTGCGCCTCTTCGCGCTGCGGGGGAACCCTGCATACGCCGAGGGCGCCCAGAGGGCCATCATGTTTGTTGGCCGCACTCAGAAGCTGCGGGCGTCCGACCCCGGCGTCAGGGGCGGCATCGCCGGGTCGGCTCCCATCTATGGCCGCTATGAGCGTTTCAAATACCCGAATTGGGCGGCCAAGTTTTACGTCGATGCGCTGCTCACGTTGGGAGCCATGAAGAATGGCGGGCACCTGACCCATGTGGGGTAGCGTGAAAGGACCTTCACTTCACCCAAAGCCATACATGAAAGATGGCGGCTGAATGTGATCGCTGCGGAAGTTATCTCGGTCGTTGCTCTGTTGGTTGTGCTGCTTCCAGTGAGTTACTTGCTCGTGCTGGCGCTGGCGTCCACGCGCGAGCTGCCGGTGATGGAGCGTCGCGAGCCGTCGACGTGTTTCGTGATCGCGATACCCGCTCACGACGAGGCGTCGGTGATCCGGGCGACCGTCGAAGGCCTGTGCGCACTGAATTACCCGGCCAACCTGTTCAGCATTCACATCGTGGCCGATCACTGTTCCGACAACACAGCCGCGCTGGCACGCCAGGCAGGCGCCATCGTCCATGAACGCAATCAGGGCCTTCGGATGGGCAAAGGCGCGGCCCTGGCCTGGCTATTCAAGCGCGTCCTAGACGATCAATGTGACGCGGTTGTCGTCTTCGACTCGGATACCCAGGTCGATCCCGATTTTCTGCGCCTGATGGATGCGCGCCTGGCTCAGGGGGCTCAGGTCGTCCAAGGGCAGCATATCATTCGCAATCCGGGGAGTGGTTGGTTTCCGGCGCTGGCCTGGGCGATGTTCCTCATCGACAACCGATTTCAGAATTTGGGTCGAACCAACTTGGGATGGTCAGCCAAAAACATGGGCGACTCCATCTGCTTGCGTGCCGACATCTTGCGGCGCTTGGGGTGGGGTGAGGGGCTGACCGAAGACTACCAGTTACGGCAGCTCCTCCTCCTGGCAGGGATCAAGATCAGTTATGAGCCTTTCGCCAAGGGATACGGGGAGGCACCGAGAACTTGGGCTCAGGCGCGGGCACAGAGGGCGCGCTGGCTGCGCGGCACCCGGCTGTCGAGCCGGCAATCTGCCCACCGACTGTTAGTCGAAGGAATCCGACGCCGCGACCTGGCGTTGCTGGATGGTGCGGTGCAGGCATATCTGCCATCGTTTTCCACGTTGACGGTTGTCTGCATGATTGCCCTATTGTTACAAATCCTATTGACCCAGCTGGTCAGCCCAGCGCTTCCGGCCACGCTGATCTACGCCTGGACAGGAGTTTGCGCGGCCCTGTTTGTATACCCGCTGTTTGGCTTGGCCCTGGAAAGAGCGCCAGCCAGAGCCTATGTCGTGATCCTGACCGGCCCGCTCTTTATTGTCTGGCGAACCGCTCTGGCCATTACGTCGCGCTATTTCCGCCGGCGAGATGTATGGGTGCGCACTACGCATGGAGAGCTCCAGTGACCCGACCGAAAATCCTCACGATGATTGGTGCGCGGCCGGAAGGCATCGGCTCCGACACACACGCCCGAACGGCCGTCCACGGACACGCCAGTTCCGGATAGATCGACATACCCGTGGCGCCGACGAATGCCGCATCGACCATGTGAGGAGCCCGCTGTGATGGCGTAGCATCGGGAGACCGAGCGGCCACGGGGACTGCTTGGGCTGCGCAGAAGCGCCGTGCAAATCGCACGGCGCTTCTTGTTCCGGCCTGCAATCCGATCGCCGGCGGTCAGTTCAAATGGGCAGCGGGAAGAGCCCCGCGAGCGCAGCTGCCAAGTCGTCGAACACGGCGGCCGGGCCGAAAGGCATGCCGGGCAGATCTGGCTCATTGTCACGACCCAGCCCGGTCCGAACGAGGGCCAGGGTGCCGACGCCGGCCAAGTGAGCGGCTTGCAGGTCGCCGAGGGTGTCGCCCACCATAACGGAGCGCTTCAGATCAAGGCCCAGCTCCGCGGCTGCCTGGAGAAAGAGCCCCGGCCGGGGCTTGCGGCACTCGCAGCCGTCGTCAGGGTGATGCGGGCACAGGAAGATCCGATCGACGCGGCCGCCGGCCGCCTCGATCTGGCTGACGAGCCGCCGGTTGATTTCCTGTGCCTCGGAGGGCGTAAGCAACCCTCGGCCGATCGCTGACTGGTTGGAGACGATTACCACCTTATGGGATGAAGGGGCGATGCGGGCCAGGGCTTCGATCGAGCCGGGCAACGGTGCCACGTCGGCCCAGGAGCGGACGAAGTCGGAGCGATTCTCGATGATGACCCCATCCCGATCGAGCAGGACAGCTTGCGCGCCCGACATCAGTCCGCCCGCATCGCCGCGCGCAGGGCTTCCTCCCACGGCGGGAGGGAGAAACCAAACTGGCGCTGAAATAGCGTCGAGTCCAGGGCGGAGAACGCCGGTCGCGCCGCCGGCGTGGGGAACTCGCGGCTTTGGCCTCGCTGGACCGAGTCCGGTCCGACGCGCTGCTCCGACGGTTTTGGGTCGCGGCGGAGGATCTCACACGCCCATTCCCATCGGCTGGCCGCGCCCGCGCAGGCGACGTGGTATACGCCGGATCGCCGGCCCAGTCGGTCGCGGAGACCCTCTCCGGACGCCAGGACATGAACCGTTGCCTGGGCGAGAGTTCGGCACCAGGTGGGGCTTCCCACCTGATCTTCGGCGATGCGCACCTCGGGCCGGGTGCGGGACCATTCCAAAACGCGCGTGACGAAGCTGGATCGGCGCAGGCTGTACAGCCAGCTCGTCCTCAAGATCAGGTGGGCGCCGTCAGCCTTCTGCACCGCCTCCTCACCCTCCAGCTTAGTGCGGCCGTAGACGGAAAGGGGGCGCGGCCGGTCGGCCTCGGTATACAGACGTCGAAGCTCGCCGTCAAAGACGTAGTCCGTCGAGTAGTGGATCAGCACCTGGCCGGCATCCCGGGTGTGTGCCGCAACCACACCGGGCGCCACGGCGTTGACCGTTCGGGCCAGATCCGGCTCCGATTCGGCCAGGTCGACGGCGTTGTAGGCAGCTGCGTTGAGAACGACGTCCGCCGGATACCGGCGGAGAACGGCTGGGATCGCCTGTACGTCGTCCAGATTGCACTGCTTTCGGTCGAGCGCGACCACAGGGCCGAGCAGAGCCAGGGCCCGCTCCAATTCCCAGCCAAGCTGGCCGTTCTTGCCCAGAATGAGGTATCTCATCCGCTGGGCTGGACGGCGGAGGGGAAAGGGTTCTCGCGCAGGATCTCCTCCAGGTAGCGACGGTAGTGGTTTTCGCCCATGGAGTGGATCAGGCGCTCGAGCTGCTCCCGGTCGATGTAATCCATCCGGAAGGCGATCTCCTCCGGGCAGGCGATCATCAAGCCTTGCCGTTCCTGCACGGCCTGGATGAAGGCGGCCGCCTGCATGAGGGACTCGTGGGTGCCGGCATCCAGCCAGGCGATGCCGCGCCCGAGAAGTTCCACCCGTAGCTCACCCAGGGCCAGGTACTTCTTGGCGAGGTCGGTGATCTCGATTTCTCCCCGGGCCGAGGGCTTCAGCTCCCTGGCCATCGCCGCCACTCGCCGGTCGAAGAAGTAGACGCCGGGGATGGCATGGTGGGAGCGGGGGACTTTGGGCTTCTCTTCGATCGAAAGTACCTTTCCGCCCGGACCCATCTCCACTACGCCGTAGCGGTGTGGATCGCCCACGGGGTAACCGAAGACCAGGCCGCCCTGTGTCAGTTGCGCCGCCAAGCGGAGCGTCTCCGGGAATCCGTGCCCGAAGAACACATTGTCGCCCAGGATCAGGCACGCTGGCTGACCCTCGAGGAAGCTTTCGCCCACCAGGAAAGCATCCGCCAGCCCGCGTGGTTTCTCCTGGGCGGCGTAGCGGAAGTGGAGGCCCCATTGGTCGCCTCGACCAAGCAGCCGTTCGAACAGAGGCAGGTCTTCGGGCGTGCTGATGATCAGGATGTCGCGAATGCCGGCCAGCATCAGGCTCGTCAGGGGGTAGTACACCATGGGCTTGTCGAACAGCGGTAGGAGCTGCTTGCTGACGCCCCGGGTTGCGGGGTGCAGGCGAGTTCCCAATCCTCCCGCGAGGAGAATCCCTTTCATCGCAGGTCCTGCCGGGCAGCATAGTTCTGCTTGAGCCATTCGCGGTAGGCTGGCCGATCGCGGATCGCCCCCAGCCAGTCCGTGTGGTCGAGATACCAGCGGACGGTCTCGCGCAGGCCATGCTCCAGCCCGTGGGCCGGCTGCCAGCCGAGCTCCGACCGGATCTTGGTGGTGTCCATGGCGTAGCGGCGGTCGTGTCCCGGACGGTCGGCAACGTGGGTGATCAGACGGGAATGCGGCGCGTGTACCGAGTCCGGCCGCACTCCGTCAAGGATGGCGCACAGGAGGCGCACCAGCTCGATGTTGGTCGCCTGATTGCCCCCGCCGACGTGGTAGGTCTCGCCGGGACGACCGCGTTCCAGGATCCGGATGAGGGCCGAGGAGTGGTCGTCCACGAGGACCCAGTCGCGGATCTGCCGTCCGTCCCCATAGATCGGAAGAGGCGACCCTTCCAGAGCATTGAGGATCATCAGCGGGACGAGCTTCTCGGGGAACTGGCGCGGGCCGTAGTTGTTGGAGCAGTTGCTGATCGTCACGGGCAGGCCGTAGGTGCGGGCGTAGGCCCGGACGAGGTGATCGGCGCCGGCCTTGGAGGCGGCGTACGGCGAGTTGGGCCGGTAGGGATCCCGCTCGGTGGAGGCGGGCTCCTCCGGTCCGATGTCTCCGTACACCTCGTCGGTGGACACATGGTGGAAGCGCACCCGTTCGGGCGCCAGAGGCAGCCAGGTCCGGCGGCAGGCCTCCAGCAGGCGAAAGGTGCCGACGACGTTCGCCTCGATGAAGGCCTCCGGGCTGGCGATGGAACGGTCGACGTGGGTCTCGGCCGCGAAGTGAACAAGCGTTTCGATGTGGTGTCGGCGCAGCAGGTCTTCGACCAGAGTCTCGTCGCCGATGTCCCCATGGACGAAGGTGTGGCGCGAAGGATCGGGCAGGTCCTTGAGGTTCTCAAGGCTTCCGGAGTAGCTGAGCCGGTCCAGATTGACGATGCGGGCTTCGGGCTGGAGGCGAAGGATGTAGTGGATGAAGTTCGATCCGATGAACCCGGCGCCTCCCGTCACCAGGATCGGGTTCTCGAAGTTCATTCGACCTTCTCCGCCTGCGCGAAGGGCAACCCGGCCTGGTCCCGCGGCGACACCAATGGCGGCGACCCTCCTTCCAGCGGCCAGCGGATGCCGATGTCGGGATCGTCCCAGCGGATCGTGCGCTCCCATTCTGCCTGGTAATACTCGGTCATCTTGTACGCGACGTCGGCTGTCGGGCTGGTGACGTAGAACCCATGGGCGAATCCCGGCGGAATCCACAACTGCAGCCGGTTCTCCGCCGAGAGGGTGACACCCGTCCACGAACCCAGCGTGGGGGAGCCGTGGCGCACGTCCACGGCCACATCGAACACCTCGCCGTCGACCACCCGGATGAGCTTTCCCTGCGGGTACCGGACCTGATAGTGCAGTCCGCGTAGCGCACCGCCGCGCGAGTGCGAGTGGTTGTCCTGGACGAAGGGGAGGGGGATCCCGGCCTTGGCGAACTCGCGCTGGCGGTACGTCTCCATGAGGTAGCCGCGTTCGTCGGAAAAAGCTTCACATTTCACGAGCACGACCTCGGGAAGCGCGGTGGGGATGAATTCCATCATGGGGACGGGTGAATTCTACCCGTTCCATTCATAGCCCAGCCCTGTCCGTTCGGCTCACCGGAAATCTCCCAGACGGTCACTTCCGGCGGGCAGAGGAAGCGGACGCGCGGGGCGCCGCGTCCTTCCATGCCGATCCCACGGGTGACGTACAGGGTCAGTCCGCCTAGGGAATAGCGACCGGCCTCGAAGCGCTTGCCATAGAGCGAGGAGGGGTACAGGGCGCCGAGGAGGGGGAGCCGGATCTGACCGCCGTGGGTATGTCCCGAGAGCTGGAGGTCGATCCCCATCTGTGAAGCATCCGGCGCGAGGTCGGGCGTGTGATACAGCAGGATGCAGAAGCGATCCGGATCTTGTTTCAACAGCCGAGCCAGCCGGGGAGCGTCCTCGAAGGGTTTGTGAGTGCACGTTACCCCGACCAATTCGATGGTCCAGCCTTCTCCCTCGAGGGTCACCGTCTCGTCATCGAGCCAGCGCGCACCGGTTCCGGCGAAGAGGCGCGGCAGGACCTCAATCCGATCGACCGCCGGGGTCCCGGCGACGACGAACAAGCCGAGGGGCGCGCTCAGTTGGGAGAGAAAACTGCGCACCGCCTCCCAGGCCACGGGGTCGTCAACGGAGGAGTAGCTGAGGTAGTCGCCGGAGATCAGGATGGAGTCCGGGGAAACGGTTCGGACGAGATGGAGAAGCCGATCAACCATTCGCCCCTTCTGTTCCAGGTGAAGGTCTCCGAAGTGCAGGACCCGTAGCGCCGTCCCGACCGGGAGCTTTGGCGTGACGAGGACCTCGCGGCTGAGGCCGAGCGACTCCGGGCACAGCCAGAATGCGTACAGGACGCCGACCGTGGCAACTATCTGGACGAGGACGGAGACTGGCCCGGGGATGAGGGCGATCAAGCCTCGGCCGACCGCAAGGCCGAGCAGCGGACCCTTGACCGGGCCGAAGGACACTCGGCGCCAGTGGAGGGCCAAAAGCAAGAGCCAGTCTGCGCTCACGAAGGCGGCCAGAGTGATGAGACGGACCGGGTCGCCGCGGCTCATCAATGTGGCCCATGCGGCCAAGCCGAGGCCGACCACGACGCTCGGAATCCTCTCGATCGCTTCGAGCCGGGTGACAACGATCTCGAACGGCCCGCCTTCCAGGCCGGGGAAGAACCGCCGACCTCGGAACTCGCCTGGCTGCATAGACGGAAGAGTATAGGGGTGGGGTCGGGGAGTGTCGAGAGCGGGAGTGGGGCTATATGTTCGATGTCGGAACACGTCCCGACATTCAAGACATAAGGCCTCTAGGAAAGTGGTCTCATTGACTGGGTTCCCGCCGCCCTAGTACCGTGGGATTAACCCCCAGGGTGGCGCAATTTGGCAGGAATGAACGGGCGCGTCCCGCTGGGGTAACACATTGGGAGGATGTCCATGCGAATGGCAAGATCCATCCCGAGTACGGCCCTTTGGGCAGCCTTACTTGTCGGAGCAGGGGTTCTCGTCTCAGCCGGGACCCCAGCCAGGGACGCACTGGTTGCGCAACCTACCAAGTTGGCCAGCGGGACGCCGTTGGCCAGCGAGACGCCGTTGGCCAGCGCTACGGCAACTCACTTGCACACCCCGGCGCCCGCTAAGACCCAATTGTCGCCAACTCCGCAGGGCTCCCCGACGACCGGACCGGCAGGGCCTGGCCCGTATCCTGGCGCGCCGTTCTGCCCGGACTCCGGCGGCGCGCACGACAACCGTCGGTTCCACGCACTCTGGGACTCTGAGCGGCGCTGCCATTACGACCACGAGCACGGCCACGATCCGTTTACGCAGGAGGTGGCGGCGGCCTTCCCCGGCTTTGATTTGCGCGCCCTCCTGGGCGGCGTCGGCGTCGGGCATACCAACCCCTCCGGGCCAATGGAAAACACGCACAAGCACGGTGGGTTCAAATGGAATGTGCAGCTCACGCATCCTCAGGGCTGTCGGGGATTCGAGGATTCCACGAACGGGGTCAACGGCTCGGTCATCCAATATCACAACTTTGGGGACTACTCCGTTGAATCGGACGGGCCGGTTCACTCCACGGTGGCGCTCATCCGGCAATGCCATGCCGCCGACTCCGAGGATTATGGATATGTCTACACCGTCCAGTTCCAGAATTACGGTCAAGTCGTAGTGCCCTACCAGGGGACGATCTTCGCCTATCCGCATTACTCCGTGCCGATGTACGACAGCGGCTCAGGGCCGTACTTGTCGGTGAACTGCATCGGGCAGGTACCCCAATGTAGACAGAGTCTTCGCGTGGCGCAACGAAA
>Ga0209341_10004826_pt1 | contig 12339 bp, 12 predicted proteins | sample RifCSP13_2_FD_184020 | JGI IMG/M metagenome (GOLD analysis project Ga0209341, IMG submission 184020) | Soil microbial communities from Rifle, Colorado - Rifle CSP2_sed 13_2 (SPAdes) (version 2) | ecosystem: Environmental > Terrestrial > Deep subsurface > Rock core/Sediment | place: Rifle...
GGGAGCGGCACCGCGGTCTGGGCGTTGCCGAGGAAGATCGCGAGGAACCCCGTCTCGAGGAGGAGCGTCTCCCAGCCGAAGGAGTAGAAGGTCTGTCCGACGTTCACGATCGAGAGGTACATCGCCCAGAGCGCCGCCCAGACCAGCATGGCGAGCGGGAGGGGAAGCCGGTCGGCGGCGCCCAGGACGACGCCGGCCGAGAGCACCGTGCCGCTCCAGGCGACGGCCCCGAGCAGCCGGTCCGAGTAGCGCCAGTGGAACAGGCTGGGCGAGAGCCGGAAGGGCACCTGGCGGACGAACTCCGGCACCGGCAGGAGCCCGCGCTCGCCGAGCAGGGGCCGGAACTGGTGCAGCACGACCAGGAAGGCGACGAGGTAGATGAGGCCGAGCGCCCGCTGGAAGACGAGCCGGGCCAGCCACAGGTCGTCGCCCCGGAGCAGGTCGAGCGGCATCTGGTGCTATGGTCGCTGCACGGCGGGCGCCGTTCGGGCGTCGCACGGGCGATCGGGAGGCTTCCAACGTGGCGGACGGAACGATCAAGAAACTGGTGGGCGATCGGGGCTTCGGGTTCATCGCGGACAACGAGGGCAAAGAGGTCTTCTTCCACCGCTCGCAGGTCGTCGGCGACTTCGCGTCGCTGCAAGAGGGCCAGCGGGTGACGTTCGAGATGGGGACGGACCCCCGGCGCAACAAGCCGCAGGCGGAGAAGGTCACGCCGGCTTAGCGCTTTCTTGCCAGGGGTGCGCCGAATGGGGCGCTGAGAGGTGGCATCGCCACCGACCCTTTGAACCTGATCGGGTTAGTACCCGCGGAGGGAATGAAGTGAATACGGGATCCTGGCGAACGGTCGACATCGTCGTCGCGGCGGTCATCGCGGTCGCGTTCGGGGTCGTCTTCTGGGCCTGGAACCTGGTGTGGGCGGCGACCGGCCCGCTCTTCGGGGCGCTGCCGGCGTCCCAGTACCTGCTCTATGGCATCTGGCTGATCCCGGCGGTGCTCGGTGGGCTGATCATCCGCAAGCCCGGCGCCGCACTGTTCACCGAGCTCGTCGCCGCGGTCGTCTCGGCGCTCCTCGGCTCCCAGTGGGGCCTCGACACGCTGATCTCGGGCGTGATCCAGGGCGGCGCCGCGGAGATCGTCTTCGCCCTGTTCCGCTATCGGAGCTGGACGGCTGCGGTCGCGGTCCTGGCGGCCGCCGCCACGGCGCTCGGGGCGTGGATCCACGACATGCCGCTCTACTACCCCGAGGCGGGGATCGGTGCGTGGGCCGTGTTCCTCGTGTTCATGGTCCTGGGCGCGGTGGCGGTCGCCGGCTACGGCTCGTGGCTGCTCATGCGCGCGCTCGCGCAGGCGGGCGCGCTCGGCGCATTCCCTTCCGGACAGACGCATCGGGCCTAGCTCGCTGATCGAGGCGCGCGGCTGGGGGGCCCGGTACGCCGGCCGCGCGTCGTGGGCGGTCCGGGGCGTCGACGTTCGGATCGAGGAGGGGGAGCGCGTGCTCCTTCTCGGCCGGTCCGGGGGCGGGAAGAGCACGCTCCTGCTCGGCATCGCGGGCCTTCTCGAGCGGGGCCTCGCGACCGAGCGCGAGGGCGGCCTCACCGTCGGTGGCACCCCCGCGGACGGGACGGACGTCGGAGTGCTCTTCCAGGACCCCGAGTCGCAGCTGGTCATGGCCCGCGCCGGCGACGAGGTGGCGTTCGGGCTCGAGGAGCGCTGCGTCCCGAGCGATGCGATCTGGCCGAGAGCGGACGAGGCCCTCGCCGCGGTCGGGTTCCCGTACCCGCGCGACCACCCGACGTCCGCGCTCTCGGGCGGAGAGAAGCAGCGGCTCGCGCTCGCCGGCGTCCTCGCGCTGCAGCCGCGCATCCTCCTGCTCGACGAGCCGACCGCGAACCTCGATCCGGATGGCGCGCGCGCCCTGTACGCGGTCCTTCGCCGTCTGGATCGCTCGACGACGGTCTTGCTGGTCGAGCACCACCTCGGCCTGGCTCTCGAGCTCGTCGACCGCATCGTCGCCGTCGACGGCGAGCGTGGCGTCGTGATCGACGGGCCGGCCGCGAGCGTCCTGCGGGACCACCGAGCCACGCTCGAGTCCCTCGGAGCGTGGCTGCCGGACGCGGTGCCGGTCCCGCCCATCGCCGCGGGCCCCGCGGGGGGGACGCCGGTGCTCTCCGCACAGGGCATCGGCTTCCGCTATCCGCTGGCGGCTCGTGACGCGCTAGCCGGCGCCGGCCTCGCCCTGCACGAGCGCGAGGCCCTCGCGGTCACCGGCCCGAACGGCTCGGGCAAGTCGACGCTGCTGCTCATCCTGGCGGGCCTCCTCCGGCCGCAGCGCGGCACCGTCCGCGCGGTGGCCGTGGACCCCGCCACCCCCGAGCCGTGGCGATGGCGCGCGGCGACCCTCGCCCGCCGGTTCGGCACGGTCTTCCAGGATCCCGACCACCAGTTCCTGACCACGAGCGTTCGCGACGAGCTCCGCCTCGGGCCACGGCTCCAGGGCGGAGCGAGTGCCGACCTGCGCGGCGCCGACGAGCTGCTCGAGCGCCTCGGCCTCGGCCATCTGTCGGCCGCGAACCCGTTCACGCTCTCGGGCGGCGAGAAGCGACGGCTGTCCGTGGGCACCGCCCTCGCGACCAGGCCGCTGGCCCTGTTCCTGGACGAGCCGACCTACGGACAGGACCGGCGCACGTTCGTGGACCTCGTGGACCTCCTCCGGGAAGCGAACGTCGCCGGCGCGGCCGTGTGCGCCGCGACCCACGAGCCCGCGCTGATCCTGGCCATGGCCGGCAACGTCGTGGCGCTGAGCCACCCCTCGTGATCGTCCTCCAGCCGCTCACGCCCGACCCCCGCGCGATCCTCGCGCGCGCGCACCCGGTGCCGAAGATCGCCGCCGCCCTGGTGCTGATGCTCGCGCTCTTCCTCACGGTGGACGTGGTGACCTCCGCGGTCGTCCTGGGCGGCCTGCTCGCCGCGATCCCCCTCACCGGCCTCCCGCGCCGGCCGCTCGTCCGCCGCATCGCTCCGCTGGCCGCCGCGGCGGTGGGCATCGCGCTCTTCAACACGGTCCTCGCGCCTGCGCCCGCGGGCGAGACGCTGCTGGTCGTCGGGCCGGTCCGCGTCACCGACCAGAGCCTGCTCGGCGGCATCGCCGCGGCGCTGCGCCTCGTGGCCATCGCGCTCTCGGGCGTACTGGTCGTGGCCACCATCGATCCGACCGATCTCGCCGACGCTCTCGTCGAGCATCTGCACGCCCCGCCGCGCTTCGTCCTCGGCGCGCTCGCGGCGTGGAGGCTCGCGCCGATCTTCGGTCAGCAGTGGTGGGTGCTCGGCCTGGCGCGGCGAGCGCGTGGCCTCGAGACCGAACGCGATCCGCTCGGCCGCTTGCGAGGGTTCGCTGGCCGCACGTTCGGGCTGCTGGTGGGTGCCATCCGGCGCGGGACCGAGCTGGCGCTGGCGATGGACGCGCGCGGCTTCGGCCGCCGGCCGTGCCGCACGCTCGCGCGTCCGCGCCCGATCCGAGCGGGGGACTGGGCCGTCCTCGCGGCGGCGCTGGCGCTAGCGGTCGCGGCGACGATGATGAGCCTCGCGCTCGGGGCATGGAGGCCGCTCCTGGGGCGCTGACGCGGCTCTCGGTCCTGTGTACAGCTGGCCTATCGTCCTACGTGCCCGAGGGTCGTTCGGTCTCCGCTAGCACTAGGCTGGACGCGTGACCGCAAGGGGCGTGCTCCGGGTCCTTTCTGTCATGTGCCTCACGCTCGGCCTCGCGGGCGTGGCGGCGGCCCAGGCTCCGGCGGCCGACACCGTCCTTGTCGGGAAGATCGAGGGCGTCATCAACCCGGTCACGGCGCGCTACGTCGACCGCCTCGTCCGGGAAGGGGAAGAGCGCGGTGTCGCGGCGGTCGTGTTCACCATCAACACGCCCGGTGGGCTCCTGGACTCGACCAGCCGGATCACCAGCCGGATGCTCACGGCGCGGGTGCCGGTGATCACGTACGTCTCGCCTTCAGGCTCGCGGGCTGCCTCGGCCGGCACGTTCATCACGATGGCCGGGCACGTCGCGGCGATGGCGCCGGCTACGAACATCGGCGCGGCGCACCCGGTGTCCTCGTCGGGGGAGGAGATCGAAGGCGACCTGCGCACGAAGGTGGAGAACGACGCGGTCGCCCAGATCCGCAACATCGCCACGGCTCGGGGCAGGAATGCCGACTGGGCCGAGAGCGCGGTCCGCGAGAGCGTGAGCATCACCGCGGACGAGGCGCTCGCGCTGCGCGTCGTCGACCTGATCGCCTCGAGCGTTCCCGAGCTGCTGCGGGCGGCAAGCGGGCGCGAAGTGCGGCTGCCCGACGGACCGGTCACCCTGGCCACCGCGGCGACGTCCAGCGAGAGCCACCCGTTCAGCCCGCTGGAGGGGATCCTCCACTTCATCACCGATCCGCAGGTGGCGCTCCTGCTCTTCACGGTCGGGACGTACGGGCTCATCTTCGAGCTCTCGAACCCGAGCCTCATCTTCCCCGGCGTCGTCGGGGTCATCGCGATCCTCCTGGCGCTCTTCGCCATCGGCACGCTCGACGCGAACGGCGCGGGGATCGCCCTCATGGTCTTCGCGGTCGTCCTGTTCGTCGCCGAGATATGGGTGCCGAGCCACGGCATCCTGACGGCCGGCGGTATCGCGGCGATCGTCCTCGGGGCGATCCTGCTGTTCCCGCCGGGCCGTCCCACGCTCCCGGGCCTGCGTCTCACGGTCGAGCCGCTCACCATCACGCTCATCGCGGGTACGAGCGGCCTGTTCTTCTTCGCGCTCGCCAGGGCTTCGCGCGGCTATCTCCGCCTGCCCACCGCCACGGGCGTCAGCCTCCTCGTCGGCGCGACGGGCGTCGCGAAGAGCGACGTCGATCCGTCCGGGATCGTCCACGTCGCCGGCGAGGACTGGACCGCGACGGCGAGCGGCGAGCCGATACGTCAGGGCGAGACCGTGGCCGTTCAGCAGGTGGACGGCCTCCGGCTCGTCGTCTCGCGCGTGCCACAGGAAAAGGGAGGGGTCTAGCTACATGGAATTCACCGATCAGCTCGTGATCTTCGCGTTCCTCGCGGCGGCGGCGATCTTCGTCCTGCGGACGGTCGTCCACATCGTCCCCGAGTACCAGCGCCTGGTCGTCCTGGCGTTCGGCCGGTACCAGGGCACCAAGGGTCCGGGGCTCGTGCTCCTGTTCCCGCCGCCCATCCAGGCCTCGATCACCGTCGACCTGCGCGAGTTCGTCATGGAGATCCCGGAGCAGACGTCGATCACGAAGGACAACGCGCCCATCAGCATCGACTTCCTCATCTATCAGAAGGTCATCGAGGCGTCGGACTCCGTGCTGAAGATCCAGAACTTCCGGACAGCGGTGCAGGGCATCGCGACGACCACGCTGCGCGCGGTCATCGGCGACATTCCGCTCGACGATGTGCTCGCCAAGCGCGAGCAGATCAACGAGGTCCTGCGCGTCAAGCTCGACGACATCACGCAGCGCTGGGGCGTGAAGGTGACCACGGTCGAGATCCGCGAGATCACTCCGCCGCGCGACATCCAGGACGCCATGAACCGGCAGATGTCCGCCGAGCGCAACCGTCGCGCGGCGATCCTCGAGGCGGAAGGAAAGAAGCAGGCGGCCATCCTCGTCGCCGAGGGCGACAAGCAGTCGAACATCCTGCAGGCCGAAGGCGCGCGGCAGGCGCAGATCCTGCGCGCCGAGGGCTTCGGGCTCGCTCTCGACAAGATCAACGAGGCCGCGGGTCACGCCGACGTACGGACGATGGCCCTCCAGTACCTCGAAACGCTCAACCGTCTCGGTGCGTCACCCGCAACGAAGTTCGTGATCCCGAGCGAGTTCACCTCGCTCCTCGCACCGCTCGTCGGGATGATGCGTGAGGCGGGGGAGCGTCCCCGGGGCGGCGGCTGAGCCGGAGAGCTAGCGGCTTCGCGGACGGACGCGCCAGCGGCCCAGGCCACCAGGTCGCTGCGCGTCCGCCGCGGGCAGGAGCGCGACGGCCATGGCGCCGCGAGCTCGCCGCCTTCGAAGGGATGTCCCGCCGGGCGGGGAATACACGCGTGGCGGGAGCCGCCAGGACACCCCGGCGGTGTGGGAAGCACCGCGAAGCTCCCCTTGGACGGCGGCCCCCGCTACGCGGCGTGGTGGCTGGGCGGGCTGGGTGGCCCGCGCCGGCCGGAAGAAGGCAGTGGCAACTGACATGGGAGTGGCACGATAGAACATCCGTTCTGGCCCTGTCAAGAGGGGAGACTCGAGTGAGGCCGGTTTCGATCACGCTACTCACGATGTCCGAACATCCCACCCCCATGCGGTCCAGGAGTGCGCGTTGAGCGCATCAAAAGAGGCCGCCGACCTCGCGCCGCAGCGGCCGCGCTACAAGCGGGAGTTGTCCGAGCCGGAAGGGCATCTCCTCGAGCCGGAGTGGGAGGGCGTGCGGGCGCTGGTGCGCGTCGGCCATCCGGAGCCGCACTTCGTCGGGTATGCCGGCCGGATCGAGGGTCCGCGCGAGCTGTACGACGCGGTGAGCGTCGAGGCGCGCTGCGAGACGGCGGTCCTGGATGGCGTCCTCGTCGAGGATCTCAACGAGGAGCGCGACCTCGAGCTGGACGCCGAGGGCAACGCCTTCGTGCGGAAGGCCATGCCGCGGACGATCTTCGTCGCGTTCGACCTGCTGGAGGTGGACGGCCAGTCGCTCCTCGGGGTCCCGCTGCTCGAGCGCAAGCGGCACCTCGAAGGCGTGCTCGTGCCCAGCCCGAACGTCCGCCTCACCGCGTATCGTTCGCGTGACCTGCGATCCTGGCGAGAGACGCTGGGGGAGCAGGGATTCCGCCGCGCGGTCCTCAAGGACTGGAACAGCACGTATGAACCCGGGCGGACGGCCGACAGCTGGACCGTCATCGAGAAGATCCGGGATCTAGGGAGACGTTGATGGCTACCTCTGCGGTCATCGATCACACCCAGCGCGATCCGTGGCAGGTGGCGCTCGAGCAGTTCGACATCGCGGCGGACAGGCTCCACCTCGATCCGAACATGCGCGGGATCCTGCGCGAGTGCCAGCGGGAGCTGACCGTCCATTTCCCGGTCCGGATGCAGGACGGGGTCGTGAAGGTCTTCACCGGGTACCGCGTGCAGCACAACATCTCTCGAGGCCCCGGCAAGGGCGGGATCCGCTACCACCCGTCGGTGACGCTCAACGAGGTCAAGGCGCTCGCGATGTGGATGACCTGGAAGTGCGCCGTGGTGGGGATCCCGTACGGGGGCGCCAAGGGCGGGGTCGTTTGCGACCCGAAGCACATGACGGCGCAGCAGCTCGAGACCCTCACGCGCCGCTACACCACGGAGATCTCGCTCCTCATCGGCCCGGACCGCGACATCCCGGCGCCTGACGTGGGCACCAACGCCCAGACGATGGCGTGGGTCATGGACACCTACTCAATGCACCACGGCTCCACCGTACCCGCGGTCGTGACCGGGAAGCCCGTGTCCATCGGCGGCAGCGAGGGACGCAACGAGGCGACCGCGCGCGGCGCCGTGTACACCATCATCGAGGCGTCGAAGGCGATCGGGCTGGACCTCGAGGGCGCGCGCGTCGTCGTGCAGGGCTACGGCAACGCCGGGATGTACTCGGCCAAGCTCATCGCCGAGCTCGGCGCGAAGGTGATCGCGGTGTCCGACACGAGCGGCGGCATCACGAACCCGAACGGCCTCGACCCGCAGAAGATCGAGGCCTTCAAGCGGGAGACCGGACGCGTCCAGGGCCTGCCGGGCGCGGAGCGGATCTCGAACACGGATCTCCTCGAGCTCGACTGCGAGATCCTCATCCCGGCGGCGATCGAGAATCAGATCGGCTCGCAGAACGCGACCGAGATCAAGGCGAAGATCGTCGCGGAGGCCGCGAACGGCCCGACCAGCCCGGAGGCGGACCGCATCCTCTACGACCGGGGGGTCATGGTCATCCCGGACATCCTCTGCAACGCGGGCGGCGTGACCGTCTCCTACTTCGAGTGGGTGCAGGACCTCCAGAACCTCTTCTGGCGCGAGGCGACCATCAACGCGCGCCTCAAGGAGGTCATGGTGAAGTCCTTCAACGATGTCCTCGACCTCTCGCACAAGCACAAGGTCGACATGCGGACCGCGGCGTACATGCTCGCGGTGAGTCGCGTGGCCGATGCCACGCTGACCAGGGGCATTTACCCGTAACGACATCCGCCCGCGAGGGCGGCTAGAAGAGCGCGATCACGGAAGAGCGGCTCGTCGCGATCGACCTCGAGACGACCGGGTTCGACCCGGACGGCGACCGGATCGTCGAGATCGGGGCGGTCCGGCTCGCCGCAGACCGCGCCGGCGAGCACGTCGTCACCGACCGCTTCGTCAGCTTCGTGGACCCGGGACGCGCGCTGGGCGCGGCCGTGGCCCGCCTCACCGGGATCCGTCCCGAGGACCTGGCCGGTGCCCCGGCTCTCCCCGACGCGATGCGAGGGCTGTCCGACTTCCTGGGCGATGACGCGACGCTCCTCGGCCACAACGTCGGCTTCGACGCGGCCTTCCTCGAGCGAGCCGGCCTGCGCTCGGACCTGGCGCGCCTCGATACCGCCGAGCTCGCCTCGATCGTCCTGCCGACCGCGTCTTCCTACGCGCTACAGCGGCTTGCCACCGACGAGGCGATCCTCCCCGAGGCCGCCCACCGTGCACTTCACGACGCGCTCACCTGCGCCAGCGTGCTGAACGCCCTGGCCCGCCGAGCCCGCGCCCTCCCACCGCTCGTCCTGGAGGAGTGCCGCCAGCAGGCGTCCCTGCTCGGGCCTGCCTACGTTGCGTTCTTCGAGCGCGCATTGCTCGGGTCTTGGGACGCCGCGGCGCAGCCGGTCGGCGCGAGGTCGGCTGATGTCGCGGGGGGCGCAGGCGATCTCGCGAGCGGGAGTGGAGGGGCCCCGCCCGCTCTCGGAATGCCGCGGACCGGGAACAGGCGGGGAGGCCAAACTGCGAGCGAGACGCCAAGCCCCCCAGCGGGTGCGTCAGCCGGCCGAGCGCCGATCATGGATGCGTTCGAAGCGCTCGCAACGAGCCTCCCGGGCTATGAAGACCGACCCGAGCAGCGCGAGCTCGCCGACGCGATCGAGCGCACCTTCGAGGAAGGGGGAGTGCTCGTCGCGGAGGCCGGCACCGGCATCGGCAAGTCGCTCGCGTATCTCGTGCCCGCGCTCGGCCGCGCGACGAAGGGCGAGCGGACGATCGTGAGCACGTACACGGTCCCACTCCAGGAGCAGCTAGTGCGGAAGGACCTCCCGGCGCTGCAGGCCGCTCTCGGGACCGAGGTGCCCGTCGCGATCCTGAAAGGCCGCTCGCACTACCTCTGCCCCCGGCGGTGGCAGGCCTTTCGCGCCACGGCGGCGACGCGCGAGGAGGTGCGCCTCGCGCTGAAGACCCTCGTGTGGCGGCAGACGACCGCGACGGGGGACCGCGCCGAGCTGAACCTGATGGGCGGGGAGGCGGCGCTCTGGCCGCGCATCTCGTCGGACGACGAGAGCTGCGATGGTCGCCGCTGCGGCCGCGTGGCCGGGGGGTGCTACCTCGAGCGAGCGCGCGAGGCGGCGTCGAGGGCGGGCGTGGTCGTCGTGAACCACGCGCTCCTGCTCTACGACGCGCGGATGCGGAGCTCGCTCCTGCCCCAGGCCGAACACGCGGTCGTGGACGAGGCTCATCACATCGAGGACGTGGCGGCCGACGTGTTCGGCTTCCGGCTCGAGGAGCATCGCGTGCGGCGCGACCTCGACCGGGCCGCGCGGTCGCCGCTCGTGGTCGAGGCGCTCCGCGGCGAACGGGCGGAGCTGGGGGAAGCCGTGCGGGCGGAGGTCGACCGCGCCCGCTCGGCGGTGGACGAGACCTTCGCCCTGCTGGTGGCGGTACTGCCGACGAGGGCGCCGGGCGGCGAGGACAAGCTGCGTATCACCTCGGCGTTCCGCGCGAGCGACGACCGGTGGCTCCCCGTCGAGCTCGCCGGCGAGCGTCTCGCCGACGCGCTGGCGGGCACGGTCGCGGCGTGCGATCGGCTGGGGGCGCAGGCCTCGCCTGATGAAGAGGACATGCGCGACGAGCTCGCGTCCGCGGCGCTCGAGGTGGCCGGGAACAGGACGGCGATCGCGCGCGGGATCCACGACCCGCGCGCCGGGGACATCGTCTGGCTCGCGGTCGACGCCGTCTCCGGGTCGGTCGGCCTGTACGTCGCCCCGGGGCACGTCGGATCGCTGGTGCGTCGCGCGCTCGTGGAGCGCTACGACTCGGTCGTCATGACCTCGGCGACGCTGGCGGTGGCCGGGTCGCTCGACTTCACGCTCGAGCGCTTCGGCGTCGCGGACATCGCCGCCCCGCTGGTCCTGGGCTCGCCTTTCGACCACGCGCGGCAGTCGACCCTCATCGTGCCCAGCGACCTGGCCTATCCGCACGACCCGTCGTTCTCGACGGAAGCCGCCGGGCTGGTCGCGGACATCTCGCGCGCCCTGGGCGGTCGCACTCTCGTGCTGTTCACGTCGCACGCCTCGCTGCGCGAGGTGGCCGCGCTGCTCGAGCCGCTCGAGACCGAAGGGATCGCGGTCCTCGCGCAGGGGCTCGGCGGCTCCAGGCGCGCGATCGTGGAGCGCTTCCGGCAGGGAAGTGCGGTGCTGCTCGGAACGCAGTCGTTCTGGGAGGGTGTTGACCTTCCCGGAGAGCTCCTGTCGTGCGTGGTGATCGCGAAGCTGCCGTTCGCGGTGCCGGACGATCCTCTCGTGGCCGGCCGCTCCGAGCGCTACGAGGACCCCTTCCGGGAGTTCCAGGTCCCGCAGGCGGCGCTTCGCTTGCGGCAGGGCTTCGGCCGCCTGATCAGAACGAAGACCGACCGCGGCGCCGTCGTGCTCCTCGACCGGCGCGTGCTCGAGCGCGAGTACGGCCCGACCTTCATCGCCTCGCTGCCGGATGTGCGCCTTCGCCGCGCGCCCGCGCAGTACGTCGCCGGCCTCGTCGCCGAAGCGGCGGGACGCGGCTCGGCGGACCGGGCTTAGGATCGTCGCGTGGACGAGCGGCACCGCCGCGCGCTCGAGCTGTGGCTGAGCGGTCTGCCACCCGAGACCGCGCAGCGGTATTTCCTGCTCCTGGACGAGCTCTGCCGAGGGCTGGACGTTTCAAAACATGAGCAGTTCGGCTTCCTCCGTTTGCGGGCCGAATTCGAGACTTCCGGCGAGATCTTCGGCTGCACCCTCGAGGAGCTGCGGGACGCGGTCGCAGAACGGCTTCCCGCAGCGGCCAGATCGCGCCATTCCGAGCCAGCGACGCCGTTGGAAGCGCTCCGCCGCGACGTGACCGCGAAAGGCCACCCCGATTTCCGTTAGGTATCGGCCCTATATTCGGGCCCAGCAGGGCGCCCTGAACGGCGAAGCGGCCAAAGCATCACTGAGAAGTGCCCGTTGAAGGCATTGGGAAGGAGGTGAGCACGATGCTCGAATTCATTCGCAACGACGAAGGCCAGGGACTGGTGGAATACGCACTCATCATCGCCGTCATCGCCATCGCGGTCATCGTCGCGATGATCTTCCTGAAGGGGCAGATCCAGAACATCTTCAGCAACATCGGAAATAACCTCACGTAGCGCGAACATCGCGAGCTGCGAAGAGACGTGCTCTTGAGGCTCTACGTGCACGGTCCAGAAGTGCGCGCTGAGCCCCTTGAGAAGAGGGCCGTCGGCTAACGGGCCGGCGGCCCTCGGGTCTGCAGGCTCGCTTGCCCGGTAGACTGGTCTCGGCGCCCTATCGAAGCGCGCTCGCACCGCCGAGAAGTGCGCGTTGAGCGCAGAAGAAAGGAGGTGATCCCGGGTGCTCGAATTCATTCGCAACGACGAAGGCCAGGGACTGGTGGAGTACGCACTCATCATCGCCGTCATCGCCATCGCGGTCATCGTCGCCATGATCTTCCTGAAGGGCCAGCTGCAGAACATCTTCAGCAACATCGGCAACAATTTGACCTAACGCGCCCCGCGCACTGCTGGACATCGCACGAAGGTCGTAAGGACCACGTGACACGTGAAGAGGCCGCTGGGTTCGCCCGGCGGCCTCTTCGTATGCATCGTCCGCTTCGCTACGCGCTTCGGCGCCGCCTCCGACCAACTACGTCGTGGCTGGCTTCGATCAGCCGGTCCCAGAGGACGCGGGGCACGCTGGCCTTCGCCACGATGCGCTGGCCCGGCTTCACCACCTCGCTCCCCTCGGCGAGGAAGTTGGCCCGACCGGGATCGTGCAGATCGAGGTACTCCTTGTAGCGGCCGAGGCGTTCACCCTCGGCG
>Ga0209341_10004828_pt1 | contig 12337 bp, 6 predicted proteins | sample RifCSP13_2_FD_184020 | JGI IMG/M metagenome (GOLD analysis project Ga0209341, IMG submission 184020) | Soil microbial communities from Rifle, Colorado - Rifle CSP2_sed 13_2 (SPAdes) (version 2) | ecosystem: Environmental > Terrestrial > Deep subsurface > Rock core/Sediment | place: Rifle...
GCCCGGTTATCGTAGTTGAAGAAGTTGAAACCGCGGCCAGGGCGGAGTCATTCGAATTGTCCCATTCGGAAGCGGTCCGATTTTCGACAGTTGTTTGGCTGGTGCCGTACCAGATTTCGTAGTGGTTGAAATTGGCTTCGGCGGCTATCGTCCAGGAGAGGGCAGCGGTGGTTTGGGTGACTGAGGAGACGGCCAGACCGGCAAATCCGGAAGGATTCAAGTTGTCGACTTCGAAAGCCGCGGAGGCTTGAGGGGTGCCGTCGGTAGTGGTGTCGTTGGGGGTGACCCGGACTTGGATGTCAGTTTGGTCTGAGTTGTCCAGGGAGCCGTTGCCGTTTGAAGCGGACTGGGTATTCCAAACGAGGGTGAGGGTAATATTGCCGGTGGAGGTATCGATGGGATTGGAAGTGCCTATTTGGTAAGGATTGGCGTTGTCGAGGTCGACCGTGCCGGATGAGGGAGTGGCGGAAACTAAAACGGGATCGTACCAGGTGGCGCCGTTGTCGTCGGAGTACTCGACTTTTAATCTGGTATTTTGGGAGTCGGGTTCGGAGACGGTGGTAGAAAAGGTGATATAACCGGTACCGTCGGCGGCCTGGGAGATGGAGGAGGGGGCAGTGGCTGAAGGAGCGGTGAAGTTCCAGCCGGTGTTGTTGCCGGAGTTAGTGATGTTTAGGCCCGAGGTTTCGATGAAGGTGGAATTGGTGTTGTAGTTGTCGGTGACACCCAGGTAGGAAATGGTCCGGGTCCCCTGGGGGTCGATTCTAGCCTGGGTGGTAGGAGTAGAAGAGACCAGGGACAAAAGGTTGCCGGAAGTCCCGGAGAGATTCAAAGTCCCGGTGAAAGTCTGGGTGAGGGAGGCGGGAAATGTCAGGGTCCGGGCTGGGGTGGTGATGTTTTTGGTGAGGCTGGTGAAAGAGGTGGTGCCGGAAATACTCTGGTCGGCCCCGTCCAAGACTACCAGGCCCGATCTGGAAGTAAAGCTGTCGGAGTTGCTCCAGTCCCCACCTATATTTATCTGATGGCTGCTCCCGGATTTAACGTCCAAAGTCCCCCCGGTGATTGTTAAATCATTGTCCACGTCCAGTGGGTCCTGGAGCTCAAGAGTCAATGTGCCTCCCGAGTCATCCAGGGTGAGGTTGTAAAAGCTGTCACCTCCCGAGGTCAAAGTCTTGGTCCCCGAGGCCGCGTTGAAGTTGACCGTACCCGAGTTGTGGGTGAAGGTGGAGGAGTTGGTGAAGTTTCCGCCGATGTTCAGAGTTGTGGGGGAGACAAGAATGCCACTGGAAATCGACACATTGTTGGAGACGGTTCGGGAGGAGAGGGCGGTAGTGGTAAATCCGGCGGACATGGCCTGCATTTCATCTTGGGTCAGGGCTCTGGTGTAGACTCGAACCTCGTCAATTCGTCCGTCAAAATCGTTACCCGATTTATCTTCATCAATGCCGATCGAGCTTCTCTGGCTGGCGGTGTTTGATGTGGAAGTGGCGGTAAAGGTGATGGTCCCGGTAGCGCTTTGAGAAACGCTGTTTAGATACATGGTGATGGTATCATTGGCATAGTCGATGGTGCAGACGACGTGATACCAAAGACCCGTGAGAAGGTTTGTGGTTGAGGTTGTCTTGGATTGGACGGCTTCGGTGTCTCCGGCGGAACCTGTGCAGATGATTTCGTCACCGGTGGTAGCTAGAGAGGCCCGACTGTCGGCTGTGCTATCCCCCGTCGACAAGCCAAAAATCTGGTCTACCCCCGAGTTGGAGTCTTTCCTGATCCAGGCGGCCATGGTGAAGACGCTCAGGTTTTGGGCGAGATTTAAGCTGTTACCCATGTCCAGGTAATCTCCAGAGCCATCGAAGTCCATAGCGTAGGGGTTGGCGTCCTCTATGTCCGGAGCGGTTGCGGTGAAGACGGCGTTTGTAGCTGTGGCGGTATTGTTATTGGTGGACGAGTCTTCCACCGTGCCACTGCCTTCGTTCATTTTCCAATACGCAACCTCGCTGGACGTCAAAGTGTTTGAAGTGGGAGCGTCCAGAGTGTCGGTTGAGTCGGTGAAAGCCGCCGTCAAGTTCTTGTAAGACCAGTCTCTGGTCAAAAACGAGTCGGCGGACGCGTCGCCATCACCTTTGTAAGTGACGGTTGAACCGGTATCAAGAGTCGGGGTTTCAACGGGTTCATAACCCATCAGTCTTAAAGTTCCTCCGTCTTCAATAGTGAAACCCGATCCATATTCAAAAGAATAGCCATTGGTATCAAAAATTCCGTCCACTACCGTGAGTGATTGAGTAGTAATTAAGAAGTTGGTAGTGAGCGATGCTGCGTTGGAGCCTGTTTTGTTTATTCTAAGAATCGAGGAGAAAGTGCCTCCGGTTATGCTCAGTGTTTGAGCGGCCGATCCGGTAAGGTCAATGGTTAGATTCGCCCCTCCAAAAGTCCCCCCTGTCTGGGAAAAATTGCCGGTGACTGTAAAGATAACTGCGGACGCTGGGTTCAAAATAAGTGTGCCTACTACAGTTAAGTCACCCATGGCGCAACTATCGTTTAATGTAAGGTCATCCGATCCACCCTTGTTTATAGTCATAGAATCCCAGGTAACTGTGCCGCACCTTAAAGTGTCATCGCCAAGGGATGAAGTTAAAGTTAAATCTATGCCATCGGGAAGCACATTTCCGCTGTTATTAATGCTGTCAGTCACGCTTAAAGTTGTAATGCTTGGGAAAGTACCCCCGTTAAGTGTTAGATTGCCGGTGAGTGCAATGGTGGTGCCTGTCATGGATAGGACCGCGCCAACATTTGAGGTGTAACTACCGGTTGAGGTCCAGTTGCCGGTGATGTTAATAGTACCGTTGTTATTTAGGGCTCCCGAAGTCGAAGGGTTAGTACCGGCAATTGGAAGTATGCAACTGCTGCCTATTGTAACAGTACGCGTTGAAGCCTTGGTTATAGTTACAGAATTCCAGGTAACTGTGCCGCAGGTTAGAGTTTTATCACCGAGGGCGTCAGGTAGTGTTAAATCTATGCCATTGGGTAGCAAGTTTGCGCTGTTAGTGAGGCTGCCGGCCAGGCTTAAAGTGGTAATACCTGAGGGAAAAGTGCCGCCATTAAGAATTAAGTCACCGGTTGTAATGGAGGCACCTGTCATTGTAAGGACCGCCCCAGCGTTTTGTGTGTAATTTCCCGTGTGAGTCCAGTTTCCGGTGATGTTGATGGTACCATTGTTTATCATGCTAGCTGATGTAGTGGACGGATCAGTGCCGGCTATGGGAAGCACGCAGCTGCTGCTTATTGTAAAGGAGTACTGTGAAGACTTGGTTATTGTTACGGAATTCCAGGTAACTGTGCCACACGTCAAAGTGTCATCGCCAGTAGTACTGGTTAAAGTCAAATCTATGCCATTGGGAAGGACATTCCCAGTGTTATTCAAGCTGTCACCCACACTTAAAGTGGTGACACCTGCGGGGAAAGTGCCCGCGTTAAGGGTGATGACGCCGTTTGAGAACGTAACGGAAGTGCCCGTCATGGATAGAACTGCGCCAGTGTTGGAGATATAACCTCCGGCGTGAGACCAATTTCCAGTGATGTTAATAGTGCCGTTGTTGGTTATTGATCCGGTAGTGGACGGATCAGTGCCGGCTATCGGAAAGGTGCAGTTGCTGGAGATGGTGACTGCGTTTGAAGAGGAACCCTTACTGATATTTATGGCATTAAATGTCACAGAATTGCAGGAGTAAACTGAGGTAGTAGTACCGTCAAAGGTAATTGTTCCGCCATTGGCGCTAAATACAGGGGAGCCAGAGATAGTCAGGGAGGAGGAGATGGTCATAGTCCCGGAGGTAGCAGTGAAAGTGCCACCTGACAGAGTAAAAGAACCGTTGAGATCAATGGTTTGCGATGTACTGTCAAATATTCCAACCGCCTGATCAAAGTTGCTTGAGCCTATGGTCAAACTCCTGTTGGCAGTAATGGTGCCCGTATAGCCGGTGTTGATGTCGACTCCGGCTACAGATCCGGCGAAACCGGAGTCGATATTGGAGTTTTTGGTGGAAGTTCCACTAAATGTGGCTATATCTGAGGAAGTGGGCTGGGTATCGTCCGACCAGTTGGCGTCGCATGACCACTTTTCTCCATCCCCCGCTCCTCCTCCGCAAGTCCCATCCGTACCCTCCCCATCCCAGGTGCGAACCACCGCTTGAGCAGAGGCAGTAAAGACCAAGCTGACGGTAATGGTCAGAATCAAAAAAAGAATGGTTTCTTTCAGTCTTTCCACAACAACTAAGCCGTTAACCGGCTGACAAATCCAGAATACCATTTTTAAGATGGTATCTGCGAGGGTATTTGTTACTATAGGTTGATTAGGATATAATGAGAATATGGCGGCAGGTGAGAGAAGAAAGTCAAGTGTAGGGTGCAGAGAAGCCGCTTATGGATTGGCGGTCGCGGCATTGAGTGGATGTCTGGCGACGGCGGCTGGTGTAGAGGTCATGAAGGAAGCTGGAGGAAAGTTTGCGGTAATGGTGGGTTTTGACCCGAATAAGGCGAGAGCGGGAGTGATGGTTTTGGCGGTTGTTCCTTGGGGGCCGTGCATAGACGGAGTCAGGGTGGGGAGGGATTTCTCTTTGGTGGGAGAATTTGACTTGAAAGAGGGATTACATGCGCGTTCAATTGGCGGATGGCCGGTGGGGATGCTGTGCGTGGGAGAATAGTTTAGGTTGATTTGACCGTCGGATAGTGGAGCCAGGAGAGGATGTAGAAGAAAGCGACAATTAGCAGCAAGGCCTTGATGCCGATGAGAAAGGTAATTGATTGGAGAAGTGCGCCGACTAGGGCTCCGATAAGATTGGCTCCCAAGGCTGTATCCTTAGCAGATATTGGAGAGAAAGAGCGAATAAAGATGATTCCGGAGAAGAACATGGGCATGGTGGTTAATGCACCGACAATGACAGCTTTGGTGAGGTATGGCAGATGGGCGAAAGAGGCCAGATCGACGAAATATAATGAAAGACAGATGGTAATTAGGAGAGAGTAGAGCAAATTTAAGGATAATTTGGGAAATTTGGCGACGGTGAGATTGGCCAGGAGAATCATTATCAGAACACTGGAGACTATGATGGCGTTGACCTGCCAGGTGTTGCCTAGGGCTACGGAGGCCTTACTGATATTTTGGACTTCAAGCAAAAGAAATGCGGCACCCAGAAAGAAGAAATGCCAGTGGGAACGATCCCACTGGGAGAATAAACCGGTAACTTGCCAATGGAGACAGGTTCTAGCCAAAATTATTAAGAATAGGGCGATGAGAAGTAAATAGAGGGTAGGAATTCTAGGTTGGTCCAAATAAATATAGGGCCAGTCGTCGGTGGCAACTTGAGAGTCTTGGGAAATTGTAAGCGGGTATTCTTTCTGCAAGCTTGCGATATAGGCTGAAAGGTGGGGGTTGCCGGCGATTTGTTTGTAGGCGGTAGATAGATTGCCGGAGATAAACATTATCCCTCCCCAGCCGTATGGGCCCGGGGGTATGCGAAAGACAATAGGTGATTGTCCGAAAGTATCTCGGAGAACTTTGGCCATACGATTGGTGATGTAGGGTTTTTGGGCTTCGAAGCTTAAAACTAGGACTCCCCCTTCGGCCAAAAGTGATCTGGCTCTGGCCAGGCTTTCTTGAGTGTAGACGTAATGATCCAAGCGGGCGTTGGTCATGGAGGTGGTGGTGTGAGAGTCAAGGAGGCCAAAAGAGATAATGTCGTATTTTTGGGTAGCCGAGGAAAAGAAGGCGCGAGCATCGTCGTTTACGATGCGGACCGTGGGTGAATCGTAGGGCTTCTGGGGATGATAAGACCGGCCGAGAGAGATGACGCCGGGGTCAATTTCTACTGCGGTGATGCTGGCTACTTTTCGGCGGGCAGCTGCGGCGGCATCATTGCCTGCCCCGGCGCCGACGATAAGAAACGATTTGGGGTTGGGGTGGAGAAGGAGGGGCAGATCGTATTGGCTGAATACTGGTGAGTTGGTGGAGTCAATTATGGATTGGTATCCTACGTTGTTGACGGTGATGACGTATTGTCCCGGTTCGGAATCAGTCGTAGTTCTCACAGCTAGTTTTTGATACGGTGACCAGATAGTCTGGATAAATCCGGTAGCGGGGCCAGTGAAGAGTGGGGCAAAAACTATGATGGCTAGAAGTGCGACGTTGATTAGGCGGTTTAGGCCTGTCCAAGTGAGGAAAAATGTGTATAGGAAGGCGACCATAGCAAACCAGGTAACCGGTGGCTGATAAAGACTACTGAGAAGGACAAAAGCCTGGGTTCCCACTAAACTTCCGGCAATGTTGATCGAGTAGGCCCAAATTGTCCGGGGATGATCCGACATTAGACGCCCCAATTTCCGACCGATGGGCACGAAGATGTTCGTGACTGTTGTCAAAATGAAGTAGGATAAGGCCAGGCCCAGAACTACGAAAAACAGAGTCTGTGAGAGGTTATTAGAAGTTACGTTGTACCAGATTACAGGGTCTCCGATGACGCTTAACAACTCACTGGTTTTTGCAAAGAGTGATCTGGTTACTGGTACACTCATTAGAATGATAAGTAGACCTAGGGACATGAGTGAGCGGCGCAGGCTGGCGGGTTTACGGCTGGTGAGACAGCCGATTCCCAACCCTAAAAAACAGGCCACAAGAATGCTGTTTTGCAGATAGGCAAATATGCGGATTTCGGTTCCGATCCAGCGGATGAGGAGCATTTCCAAAAAAAGCCCCAGGAAGCTAATCAGGAAGATTTGCATAACGTTAATTGTAGGACTTTGCGGTCAAGGAGCGAAAGAGGGACTCGACTGTGTCGTGGTAATGCTTATAGGTGCGACGACCGTGGAAATGGGACCGGTGGGGAACGAGGGCGCCGGAAAAAGTTTTGGGAATGTGTAAAAGCTCGTGAATAAGTACTCGTTCCTGATCGTCCAACTTTAATTTATCAAAGCGCTCAGAAATTACTTCCAGACAATAGCTGGGTTCGGTGTGCAGGGCTTGCTGCCAGATAGTGGGCAGGCTCCAAATGCGGGCGGTGGCTCGAGAAGAAGAACCGCTGCTTCTGAAGCTGTGGATTTGGTTGGCTCGTATGTACGAGAGTCGTAAAGCCGGAACCAAAAAGTTGATGCGATTGGTTATATCAGGGGCGATAGTCCACTTCATCGTTTATATTTATAGCATGGTTTTTGACAAATCCGGCTGTAACTTCCAATACGTGGTCCACTGGCTGGTCGGGGGTTATGGTTGTGGGAACTGGATGGGACGCATCGGGTGGAAGAACATTTTCGCTTATTTGGACTACTTTTCTATTCGAAATCCAAATGAAGTCCAGGGAAAACCTCATGTCTTTCATCCAAAAAGGATAACTGGCTGGTTTTTCAAACACAAAAAGCATGCCGGAATCGGGAGGGAGATTTTCTCTACCGGAAAGTCCGAGCTCGATTTTTTTTGGTGTATCGGCAATTTCGACGTCAAATTGCTTCTCATTGATGCTGATTTTTTGACGCTTGGGGGGAGGAAATAATTTGATCCATAAATTTGAAATGTTATTCATAATTGGATTTGTTTCTGCGAATTTAGATTCGGGTGACTGAGAAGAGATTGGAGCCGGTGGGGGGGGTGTGTAGGTGGAAAGCAAAGGCGAGCCGGCTGATTTGGGCAAGCGGAAAATATCGTAATAAGCCGTCTTGGGTTGACTTTGGCTATCTGTCAGGGAAAATCCCTGGAACGGCCCTTGGGATGCGTGGAGCAAAAAGGGTGTTATGGCTGCAATATTTTCATCTGTCCAGACCGAAAAAGCTTCCGGATAAAACTTGGCTGGAGAAAGGCTGCCGGTTTCGGTAATGAATATGGGTTTGGGGTGCATTCCAAGTTTGCTTAAATATTTTTGCTCAAAGCGGAAACTAGTTATGCCAAAGCGGCTAGTTGAATAGGGAGAGGCGGTAAAAGCGGGGTTGGGATAGGCGTGGACAGAGTGTCCATCTACGGCCTGGGTCCAATTTGGCTGGGCCTGCGACATACGTCTGTAAAATTCAAGGGCCTCGAGTGAATCTGCGGCGGTTGGGGCGGACATGTCCAACCCGGCTGAAAGAAGGAAGAAATCTGCCGAGCGAGAGCGGAATATGTCACTGGCGTCAATCAAAAGTGAGGCGTAGCGGGCGGGGTTGACTCCCCCACCCCATTCTTTGGCGTGATTTGGCTCGTTGAATAAAATTACATAGCGATTTTGGGTAGGCCAAGGGAAACCAGATAAAAAATTGGCGAAATCAATCAGGTCGTAGGGCGTGGGCGGCACCCAGCCGCCGTTGACCGGATCATGATAAGTGGCCAGGCGAAGGATAGGAATTAAATGAAATTTCCGGGCTTGTTCAAAAAAGGCGCTCCACTTGGTAACGTCTCTGTCGTCTGAGCGGATGGGAATTGTGACGTAGCCCCAATCCCCGCCTGATGAGTTGACTAATTTGGCCGCGCTTTCGATCTCGGCGGGGTCCAAAATGTGCACACCGTAGCGATTGTTGGGAACGGACAAAGGATCGTACGCGGCCTGCGCTATCTCAATGAAAATCCAAGGTCCAAGAAGTAATAGCCAAAATTTACTCATTTGACCATTATACTTTTCCGCGCGTGGCAGATGGCCAGAGCCAGGGCATCGGCGGTATCGTCAAAGTGACTTTTTTTGCCTTTTTTGGCCCGAACTTTGAGCAGTTTTTTGACCATGGTTTTCATCTGTTTTTTGTCGGCTTTGCCCGAACCACCCACATATAACTTGACCTGCATGGGGGTGTAGTCGAAGACCGGTAAATTGTGGCGGTGGATGGCGAGTTTGATGACTCCGATGGCCTGGCCGACTGCGATGGCGGTCAGGGCGTTGGTGGCGAAGAAGAGGCGTTCGATGGCGACTACTTCCGGTTGGTTCGCTTCTATGATTTTACTTATTCCGTCGTAAATTAGTTCCAGCCTTTGGCCATGAGGTTGGTCTTTAGAAGTTTCCACAAGACCCATGTCTACCACATCGAACTGTTCGTGCCCGTTGGAAATGATGACTCCAAATCCGGTTGTGGCTGTGCCGGGGTCGATACCTAGTATTTTCATAGAATGGTTTTGAAAAAGAAAAAACTGAGAAACATAAATGTAGCAGTTAGGGCGAGATTTCGCCAGAGGGAGGGGCGTAGAGGATGGGGAAGTCGGAAGTTGTTGAGGTAAAAGATAAGTCCGGTGTAGACGAACATAGAGAAGGCATTAATTATGGCTCCTAAGGTGATGAGCTCCCGTGGCTGGGTAAAACCGGAAAGCATGACTAGAATGCCGAAAGCGATTTGCAGCCAGAGAACGGTATAGTAAAGCTTGGAAACGCGGGCTGTATGGTTGCCCGATGTAAGCAGGACGTTTTCGGTAATGATTCTGGAGGTGGAGTCCAGAACCGTAAGCTGAGTGGCGGAAAGCATAAGGCCGGTTACCAGAAGGAAAAGTGTACCCAAGGGGGCAAGTGCACTGGCTTCATTGAGGACAAAGTTGATGCCCTCGGAGTTGCCCGGCAGAGTATGGGTGGTGGAGTATGCCAGAAGCGAGAGCATGAGCATGGTGACTAAACCAAGCAACCAAAAAATGAAAAAGTGTTCGAGGTTGACTGCTTTCCACCAGGCAAAAAATTTGGTCAAGTTGGCTGAAGTTAGGGGAAATGTGGAGCCGGTGAGGCGAATGTGTGTAGAATCCGCGGCGGCGGTTAGAAGATTGCCGATTTTTTGGGAATATGCTCCCATGCCGTAGCCTTTGTCTCTGACGTAGAAAGATTGGGCTAAGTTGAGATTTCCGCCGGCTCCGGAATAAGTGAGAGCGGCGAGGAAGGAAGCGACGGAAATGCCTGCGGGCAGGAAATGATAATTTGTGCCGAAGCCCATTAGGCCTGAGAAAAAGGCCGACCAGTCGGCGCGGGAGGCAAAGTAAAAAGTGAGAATTAAGATGAAGGGGGTTCCAAAAAGAACCAGGGTTTTTTGGAGGGTTTCTACAGTTTTGTAAAGGATTTTACCGAAAGAGAGAATGGCTCCGATGGCGACGAAAACTAACACTCCGACAATTTTGACACTAACAGCATCTGTGGCATGGAAGAGAAGTGTGGCACCGGCCAGACCGATGCCCGGCCAGCCAAAACCAAGGAAGGTTGAGGCTGCGAACCAGATGGGAAGCCACCTGAGCCAGCGGGCGAAACCCACGAAAATACTTTCGCCGTAAATCAGGGCATATCTCTCCACCTCCATATTTATGAAAAATTGCATAGTAACCCCGACTACTATCCCCCAAATGATTCCCAGACCATAATTGCTGGAGAGATACGGCCAAAGAATTATTTCTCCACTGCCCAATCCCAAGCCCAGAAGGATAAAACTGGGTCCAAGGAGAGAGCGAAATTTGGGTGGTGAGGGAAGATCGCGCTGGTCAAGTGGGAGTTGCATTGTAGTTGGTCGTATACGGAATACGGAACCGCTGGTTGAGGCGGGGAGTGTGATCGTCTATGGTCACATTCCGGCTAGTAATGATGTTATATTGATGGTCGAGAACTTGCAAAGAGTAGTCCCCCGGTTCGGGAGTAAACAGGTAGCGGCCCCGTTCGTCGGTTTGGAGGGCGGTGTATAAATTTTCCCGGCCGCTAGTTTTGGAGTAGAGGCGGAGAAGGATCTTGGCGGCTGGGATACCGGAGCGGTAGTAAACAACCCCCCAACTTTTGTGACTTAGAGTGTGGCGAAGAGAAATAAGGAAGGCTACGCCGTAGGACATAATGATGGCTTTGTTGAGAGCGGTAGGTGAAATAAATACTGCAAATGAACTTAAGACTAACCCAAAAAAGCTAATTGGTAGATGATGTTTGGCGAGGATGTAGGAAAAGAAGTTTTTGGTCTTGAGATATATTCGGAGGAAAAGTGAGGTGGGTGTCTTGGGATCCATGGGAATAGAAACTGGGTGGAGTGGCTCGCCTATGACTTCGTATGTGTCTCCGGGACGGTAAATGTGGGAGTATTTAGCATTTTCTGGTACCGTGAGAAGAGTGGAGGGAAAGTAGAAACCTACTTTTTCGGCTTTGATGGCGTAGGTGTCCGAAGGGGCGTTGAGGGTGAAGCGACCGTCTGGTTCGGTATAGGCAATCTGGAGATTACCGGAAGGTGAGTAGAAGAGTAAGTAGGCCGAGGGAACGGGGTTGTCGGTTAGCGCGTTAAAAACTAAGCCGTAGGATTTGCGGCGGCGTTTGGGGAAACCGAGGAGACCCAGGCTGGTAAAAAGGGAGCTGAAGAGTTGTTGGAGGCCGGAGGAGAGTTGACGAAATGATTGGGGCGAAAAGAGGATGAAGGCGGTAGCGGGAGGCGTGAGCGTGGCGGCGGTGAGTCCAGCTTCTAGAACAGTGGCTACGGCATAGGTTCCAACGGCGGCGGCGGAGGTAGCGGTGACGGCAGTCGAAACAGCAGCTATGGCTTGGGCTGGGGATGAATTCTGGAGTTCGGCGCGCAGGTCGGATACCGGTTCTAATATTGGCTCGGCGACGACGGAGAGTACTTGGGCGGTGGTGGAGACGAGTTCTATAACGGGCAAGATTGGGGGAGCGAGTATGTTTATGACAATAGTTGCGGCCGGGGTGGCTGAGGCGTAAAGGTCGACGATAGCTTCGGTGACGGTTTCGATGACGGCGGGAGTGGGTGTGGGAGTGAGTGGGGGCAGCCCTAGGGTAGAAAAGAGGTGCTGGGCGTCGTAGGCGGTGGTGCTGCCTGTGCTTATAACCTCGTAATAATACTGCGAGCCGGGAGAAAGATTGGTAAGGAACATGGAGTGGGACTCGACCGTTTGGGAGGAAAGGACGGTCTGGCCGTAGTCGGGATCGGGCCCGTAGTTGACTTTGGAGGTGGCGGGGTGGTTGGTAAACCAGATGATCTGGGCGGAGTCGGTGGCGATGTCGATGGCCCGGACGCCGAAGATCTCGGTAGTACTTGAAGACTTGAGGAGGGAAAGGGTAAAAGTCTGGGTGGAGCTGGAGTTTCCGGCGGAGTCGAGGCCTGTAACTGCGACACGAAAGTCGGCGGGGGGCAAAGCCTTGACCACGGTGTAGGAGAAAGGGGCGTACTTGGAACTGCGATTCAGGGTGTTATCGGTGACCTGCGAGTCGTCGGCCGACCAAAAGACCTGGGGGAAAGTCAAAGTAATCGAGACTTCAGACTGGTACTTGGGGGCTTTTTTGGCGGGGATGATTCGATCTATGTTAATGGTCACCTGGCGGGGGCCGGAGGCGATACTTCCTCCTTGGGGGTCCAGGGCCAGGCCAACTAGGGTAGGAGTGCGGTC
>Ga0209341_10004832_pt1 | contig 12331 bp, 11 predicted proteins | sample RifCSP13_2_FD_184020 | JGI IMG/M metagenome (GOLD analysis project Ga0209341, IMG submission 184020) | Soil microbial communities from Rifle, Colorado - Rifle CSP2_sed 13_2 (SPAdes) (version 2) | ecosystem: Environmental > Terrestrial > Deep subsurface > Rock core/Sediment | place: Rifle...
CCTCGAGCCACGTCCGACTTCACCTCGGGCGCGCCGGCCTCATGAAGTTCATGGGCCACGAGCACCACATCGAGGCCCCCGTCGCGGAGGGACATGTCCTCGTGGTGGAGGGCGATCCGGCGCGCTCGTCGGTGCTGCTGCGCTTCGAGTCCGCGAAGCTCGCGATCGTCCCGGGCAGCGAGCCCGCGGGCGACATCCCGAGGGTCGAGGAGCGGATGCGCGGCCCGGAGGTGCTCGACGTGGCGCGCTTCCCGCAGATAGCGTTCGCCTCGACGTCGGTGAAGGGCCAGTCCGCGAACGGCTCCGGTTTCCGGCTCGTCGTCGTCGGGGCGCTGACGTTGCGCGGCCGATCAGTCCCCGTGGAGGTCCCGCTCGAGGTCGCGCGCACCGCGGGCAGCCTCGAGGCGCGGGGCGAGCTCGTCTTGAACCTGCGCGACCTGGGCATCGAGCCGCCCTCGGTCGCAGGCGTCGTGAAGGTCGCGAACAGCTTCCGGCTCGAGTTCGAGATCCGGGCGAAGGCCCAGCTCGCGGCGCCCTGACCGTCGGTGCGCTCCTTGCCTAGGCAGTCGCCGCCCGGGGCGTGCCGGCCTGGTCGCGGCGCGCCTCCGGTATCGTGAAGCAGAAGGTCGCGCCCTGGCCGGCTCCGCCGGACTCGACCCAGACCTGGCCGCCGTGCACCTCGACGATGCGCTTCACCAGCGCCAGGCCGATGCCGGTGCCCTCGACCCGCGGATCGAGCCGCTCGAACAGTCCGAAGACGAGCTGGTGGTGCTTCGGGTCGATCCCGATCCCGTTGTCCCGGACGAAGCACACGGGCCCCGCGGGTCCCGGCCGCGAGCCGATCAGGATCTGCGGACGCCCGTCCTTGCCTGTGAACTTGGCCGCGTTGTCGACGAGGTTCTGCACCACCTCCAGCAGCCGCGCTCGATCCCCGCGGAGCACCGGCAGGTCGTCCGCGAGCTGGAGCTCGACCCCGGCCGCCTCCAGCCGGCCCGCGAGCGACTGGCGCGCCTCCTCGGCCAGCTCCCGCAACGGCACGTCCTCGTGCGTGGTGGTCACGCGCCCCACGCGCGACAGCTCGAGCAGCTCGCGAAGCTGCCGCTCCATCTTCGCCGCGGCGTTGCGGACGCGCGCGACGTCCGCGAGGGCGTTGTCCTTGCGCCCCGCCTCGATGTCGCGCTCGAGCAACCCCAGGAAGCCGAGCACCGTCACCAGCGGGCTCCTGAGGTCGTGCGAGACGGTGTAGGTGAAGCGCTCGAGCTCGGCGTTCTTTCGCTCCATCTCGCCGATCGTGTGCTGCAGGCGGCTCGACATGTCGTTGAAGGCCTCGGCCACCACCTGCAGCTCGTCTCGCGACTCGATCTGCAGCCGCTTCTCGTAGTTCCCGCGCGCCACCTGCTGCACGCCTTCGGTCAGCGCGGCGAGCGGCCGGGTCAGCCGCGTGCCGAGGGCGAGCCCGAGCAGAGCGACGAGCAGCCCCGACAGCGCCACCAGGCCGAGGGCGCGTCTCACCGAGCGGCGGAACTGCCCTTCGAGCCCGGCCAGGCTGACGTGGTACACGGCTGAGAGGCGATGGCGGCCCCAGTCCTCGAGGTACGGCACCACGATCTCGAAGGACGACGGGTCTCCGCCCGGCGGACGGATCTCGCTGGGCTCGACCCGGCGCAGGGCAAGCAGCCGCTCGGCGTCCAGCGTGGCCAGGGCCGCGGCGGGCGCGGCGTCGAGCTGCCGCGAGTCGAACAGCACGCGACCCTCCACGTCGCAGATCAGGATCGTCGTGACCTCGTCCGAGCGCGCGAGCAGGTCGAGCACGAACTGCCGGAACTTGAAGTAGCCGGAGTGGAAGTAGCTCTCGAAGCTCTGGCCGAGCGCGGGTGTCGCGAGGACCGCGAACTGGCGCGCCGCCGACTCGAGCCGCTGGCGGCTGGCCTCGCGGCCGGTGATCAGCAGGTAGGCCGCGTTGCCGACCAGGATCAGCACCAGCGTGACGGTGAACGTCAGCACCAGGCGGGTGCGCAGGCTGCGGACCCTGCGGATCACGGCCGGTCCACCCCCGCAGGCCGCAGGTCCCGCGGGCGCAGCGCCAGGCTCACCGGAGGATCCCAGCTCACGCGCCGCGGATCGTAGACCACGGCCTCCGGCTGCACGACCAGCGGCAGGATCGGACGCAGCTCGGCCAGGCGCGTGAAGGCGCGCCGCAGCACTGCCGCGCGCTCGCGCAGGTTCGTGATCGACTGCGCTTCACGGGTGATCGCCTCGAGCGGCGCGTCGACGAAGCCGCTGGCGTTCGAGCTGCTGCGTCCCGACTGGCCCGGCGGCGGGAACAACACCTCGAAAACGTCGGCACCGTCGCCCGACTCGCTCGCCCAGCCGAGCAGGAACAAGCTCGATTCCGCTCGCGCCAGCAGGTCGTAGAGGTCGCCCTTGTCCACGGCGTTGATCTCGATGCGCAGGCCCACCTCGCCCAGCTGCCTCGCCACCTCCTGCAGCACCTGGGCGTCGCGGACGTATCGGTTGTGCGGCCCATCGAGGCGGAGCCTGGTGCCGGGGCCCAGGCCCGCGGCACGCAGCAGCCGCCGGGAGCGCTCGCGGTCGTAACCCGAAGCGGGCAGGTCCGGCACGAAGCCGACCGCGCCGCGAGGCATCAGCTGGTTCGCCACCGTTCCCCGGCCGAGGAAGACCCGGTCGACGAGCGCGCGCCGGTCGATGGCGAGGTCCAGCCCCTCGCGAGCGCGAGGATCGTCGAACGGGGGACGATCGACGCGCAGTCCCAGGAACAGCACGCGGTGACCCGCCCCCACCACGAGCCGCAGGCCCGGGGCGTGCTCGAGTCGCGGCCAGGCCTCGAGCGGGACGAAGTCCGCGAGGTCGGCCTCGCCCGTCTCGACCAGCCGCAGGCGGGCCTCGTCGTCGGGAACCACTCGGAACTCGGCGCGCTCGAAGGCCGCGGGAGGTCCCCAGTGGTGCGGGTTGCGCGTGAAGCTGAAGCCCTGGCCGCGCGTCCAGTGCTCGAGCCGGTAGGGCGCGGTGCCCAGCACCGGCACCGGGTCCGCGGCGGTCGCGTCGCCGGGCAGCACGAAGCCCCACGCGAGCCGCGCGAGCAGGGTCGGGTCGGGTCGCACCGCGCACACCTCGATCCGGCGCTCGTCCAGCACGCGGACGCTCTCGAGCGTGCTGAGGTAGCCGTCGTTCGGCCAGGCGAGCCGCTTGCCAGCCTCCAGGCTGCGCGCCACGTCCGTCGCGGTGACCGCGCGCCCGTCGGAGAAGCGCAGCCCGGGCCGCAGCTCGAGCACGAAGGTGCGCTCGTCCGGCGTGAGCCAGTGCGCGGCCAGAGCCGGCACGACGTTGAGACCGCGGTCGAGTGCCACCACGGCGTCGAGCACCCAGCGGTTCATCTCGAAGGTGTAGCTCTCGTTCGCCGCCGGCGGGTTGGGGAAGAAGCCGGTGACGTCGGCCCGCACCGCGGCGCGCAGCACGCTCGGCGTCGGCTCCGGCTGCGGGCCGCTGCAAGCCCAGCCCAGCAGTGCTAAGCACAGGCCCGCCCGCCGGAGCGCGACGATTGGCATGGGCGCAAGCTTAGCAGAGCGGCGCCGAGCGGCCGGCCTCGACTATGATTCAGCCATGAGCGACGGGTCCGATGTCACGCGCCTGAAAGACCTCTGGGACGACGCGAAGGCCGCGCGCATGAGCGAGCCGGAGCTCCTGCTCTACCGGTCCAAGCTGCTGGGCTCGGACCTGCGCATCACGAACTTCGGCGGCGGCAACACCTCGGCCAAGGTCAGCGCGAAGGACCCGCTCTCGGGACAGCCGGCCACGGTGCTCTGGGTCAAGGGCTCGGGCGGCGACCTCGGGTCGATGAAGCTCGATGGCTTCGCGACCCTGTACCTCGACAAGCTCGAGTCGCTGCGGGGTCTCTACCGCGGCCCCGAAGCCGAGGACGAGATGGTGGGATACCTGCCCCACTGCACCTTCGGTCTCAACCCGCGCGCCGCCTCGATCGACACGCCGCTGCACGCCTTCATCCCGAGAGCGCACGTCGACCACATGCACCCGGACGCCGTGATCGCGATCGCCGCCTCGCGCGACTCCGAGGCGCTCACGCGCGTGGTGTTCGGGGGAGAGATCGGCTGGCTGCCGTGGCAGCGGCCGGGCTTCGACCTGGGCCTGAAGCTCGGCGTGATCGCGAACGAGAACCCCGCGCTCGCAGGCGTCGTCCTCGCGGGGCACGGGCTGTTCACCTGGGGTGACAGCTCGAGAGCGTGCTACGCGACGACGCTGCGGATCGTCCAGCAGGCGGCCGACTACCTGGCGGCGAAGGGGAAGCAGGAGCCGTTCGGCCGTGCGGTGGCGCTTGCGCTCGACGAGCGGGGCAAGGCCGAAATGCTCTCCGGGCTCGTGCCGGCACTGCGCGGGAAGCTCTCGAAAGGCGTCCGCAAGCTGATGCACTTCACGGACGCGCCCGAGGTGATGGAGTTCGTGAACGCCGCGCGGGCCGCGGAGCTGGCCGCGGTCGGGACGTCGTGCCCGGATCACTTCCTGCGCACCAAGATCTGGCCGCTGGTGCTGCCGTTCGATCCGGGCGAGGAGGGCGCGAGCGACGTCGTGGGGCGCCTCGACGGCCTGCTCGAGGCCTACCGCGCGCGCTACGAGGCCTACTACGAGCGCTGCAAGCACCCGAGCTCGCCGGCGATGCGCGACCCGTACCCGGTGATCGTGCTGGTACCCGGCGTGGGGCTCCTGTCCTTCGCGAAGGACAAGGCCACGGCGCGGATCGCCTCCGAGTTCTACGTGAACGCCATCAACGTGATGCGCGGGGCCGAGAGCGTGTCGAGCTACGTGCCGATCCCCGAGCAGGAGGCCTTCGACATCGAATACTGGCTGCTCGAGGAGGCGAAGCTCCAGCGCATGCCGAAGCCGAAGAGCCTCGAGGGCCGGATCGCACTCGTGACCGGCGGGGCGGGCGGCATCGGTGCGGCCGTGGCGCGTCGCCTGCTCGCCGAGGGCGCCTGCGTGCTGGTCACCGACATCGATCCCGCGGCGCTCGAGGAAGCCCGAAAGGCGCTCCAGGTCGAGCACGGCAAGGACCGTGTGCGCGCCTTTCGCTGCGACGTGACCGACGAGGCCTCGGTGCGCGCGTCGTACGCCTGCGTCCTGCGCGAGCTGGGCGGGCTCGACATCCTGGTCTCGAACGCCGGGATCGCCTCGGCCGCGCCGATCGAGGACACGCCGCTCGAGCTGTGGAGCCGCAACATGGGCATCCTCGCGACCGGCTACTTCCTGGTGTCGCGCGAGGCCTTCGCGCTCATGAAGCGGCAGGGGCTCGGCGGCTCGATCGTGTTCATCGGCAGCAAGAACGCGCTCGCCGCCTCGGCCGGGGCTTCGGCCTACAGCGCGGCCAAGGCCGCCTCGCTCCACCTCGCGCGCTGCCTGGCGCTCGAAGGGGCCGAGGCCGGGATCCGCGCGAACGTGGTGAACCCCGACGCGGTGATCCGGGGCTCGCGCATCTGGGGCGGGGCATGGCGCCAGGAGCGGGCCGCCGCCAACCGCATCGCCGACGCGGAGGTCGAGGACTTCTACAGGAAGCGCAGCCTGCTGAAGCGCAGCGTGCTGCCGGAGGACGTCGCCGAGGCCGTCTACTTCTTCGCCTCGGAGCTGTCGGCCAAGTCGACCGGCAACATCCTCAACGTGGACGCGGGCAACGCGACGGCCTTCACGCGCTGAGAAAGGACCCGGGATGGGCTTCACGATCGACGAGGAGTTCGTGCTCCGGGAGAACCAGAAGGCGCTCTCCTGGCTGGAAGAGGACTACGCCCATCTCGGCGGCCAACTGCGACGCCGCGGGGTCGAGGTCGAGCGGCTGACGGAGCGCGCGATGGCGTTCCGGGTGGCGGTGCCTTCGTGGGGCGTCGGGACCGGCGGGACACGCTTCGCGCGCTTCGCCGGCCCGGGCGAGCCGCGCAGCGTCTTCGAGAAGCTCGACGACTGCGAGGCGATCCAGCGCCTGGTGCGCGTCACGCCCGGCATCTCGCTCCACATCCCGTGGGACGAGCCCGAGAGCCCCGCCGAGCTCAAGGCGTACGCGGCGGCGCGCGGGCTCTTCTTCGACGGGGTGAACTCCAACACGTTCCAGGACCAGCCCGGCCAGAAGCTGTCGTACAAGTTCGGCAGCCTGACCCACGCCGACCCCGCGGTCAGGCGCCAGGCGGTCGAGCACAACGTCCACTGCCTCGAGCTCGGAGTGAAGCTTGGGGCGCGCTCGCACACGGTCTGGATCGGCGACGGCGGGAACTTCCCGGGCCAGGTCCACTTCCGCCGCGCGCTCGAGCGCTACCTCGAGAGCCTGCGTGCGATCTACAGGGCGCTGCCCGACGGCTTCCGCATGTTCATCGAGCACAAGCTCTACGAGCCGGCCTTCTACTCGACCGTGCTCAACGACTGGGGCACCAGCTACTACTGCACGCGCGAGCTCGGGGAGAAGGCCTTCTCGCTCGTCGACCTCGGCCACCACGCGCCGAACGTCAACATCGAGATGATCGTCGCCAGGCTGATCCAGCTCGGCAAGCTGGCCGGCTTCCACTTCAACGACAGCAAGTACGGCGACGACGACCTCGACGCTGGCTCGATCAAGCCGTTCCAGCTGTTCCTGATCTTTGGCGAGCTCGTCGACGCCGAGCTCGAGAAGGTCCCGGGCTTCGACCCCGCCTACATGCTCGACCAGTCGCACAACGTGACCGACCCGGTCGAGTCGCTGATGACGAGCGCCGTCGAGCTGGTGCGGGCTTACCTGCAGGCGCACCTCGTGGATCGCGCGGCGCTCGCCGAGGCGCAGGAGAGAAACGACGCGATCACGGCGCTCCAGCTGCTGAAGCAGGCCTTCACCACCGACGTCGGACCGATCCTGGCGATGGCTCGCCACCGCGCCGGGGGCGCCGTCGACCCGGTGGCCGCCTACCGCGCGAGCGGCTACCGCGGGCACAAGGCGAGCGAGCGACCCGCGAGCGTGCGCCAGGGTGCCGGCATCGTCTGAAGGGGTCAGGTCTCGAATTGGGGCGTCCCTCACCTCATCACCTGGCATTTGACCTCGGCGCCGGCAGCGGCCGGGCGATGCTCGGAAGCGTTTCCGAGACAGGGCTCGAGCTGACCGAGGTCCACCGCTTCCACTACGCACCCGCGGCGAGCGACGGCCACTTGCGCTGGCCGTTCGCGCGCATCCTCGAGGGACTCGAGGCCGGCCTGACCGCGGCGAAGCGCGCGGCCCACGAGCCGATCGAGAGCCTCGGCGTCTGCTCGTGGGCGGTGGACTACGGGCTCGTCGACGACACGGGCCGAATGCTGGAGGACCCGATCTCCTACCGGGACCACCGCACGGACGGCGCCGTGGAGCGCCTGCTGCGCGAGGTGCCGAAGCACGAGATCTTCGAGCGGACGGGGATCCAGTTCCTTCAGTTCAACACGCTCTTCCAGCTTCACGCGCACGTCCGCGAGGGGCTGCCGCCGCGAGCGCACCGCCTGCTGATGATCCCCGACCTCGTCCACCACGCCCTGTGCGGCTCGACCGTGGGCGAGTACACGAACGCCTCGACCACGCAGCTCCTGGACGTGCGCACCCGCGTGTGGGCCGACGATCTCTTCGAGCGGCTCGGCCTGCCGCGGGAGCTGATGCCCGAGCTCGTGCCGCCCGGGACGCCGCTCGGCGAGCTCGACGAGCGCCTGCAGCGCGAGCTGGGGACAGGCCCGATCCGGGTCACGGCCCCGGCGACCCACGACACCGCGAGCGCCGTCGCGGGAACGCCGCTCGAGCCGGGCTGGGCCTACATCTCCTCGGGGACATGGTCGCTCGTGGGCGTCGAGCGCGACGCGCCGCTGCTGGGCGAGGCGGTGGGACGCGCGAACTTCACGAACGAGGGCGGCGCTTTCGGCACGATCCGTTTCCTCAAGAACGTGATGGGCCTGTGGATCCTCGAGTCGTGCCGGCGCGAGTGGGAGAGCGAGGGCCGGCCGAGCGACCTCGCCGAGTTGCTTCAGGCCGCCGCGGCGCGCGAGCACTCAGCGGGCGTCGTGTTTCCGGACGACCCGCGCTTCTTCAACCCGGAAAGCATGACCGCCGAGATCCACGAAGCACTCGCGGCGACGGGGCAGTCGGTCCCGGACGAGCCCGCGCCGCTCACCCGCGTGATCCTCGACTCGCTGGCCCTGCGCTACGCCTCGGTGGTCGGGACGATCGAGTCGCTCGCGGGCGAGCGAGTGCCCGGGATCCACGTCGTGGGCGGTGGCTGCCGAAACGACTACCTGAACCAGGCGACGGCCGACGCGTCGGGCCGCCCGGTGCTGGCGGGACCGGTCGAGGCCACGGCGACCGGGAACCTCCTGCTGCAGGCGATCGCCGCCTCGGAGCTTCGCTCGCTGGCCGAGGGACGCAGGCTCATCGCACCGGCGAGGCGCTTCGAGCCGCGCGCGAGCACGGGGCTCGAGGCCGTGAGCGGGCGCTACCGCGAGATCGAGGCGAGGGCGCTCGCGCGCGGCTAACGGGAGTCGCCGGCGATGCGCTCCCAAAGCTCCAGCCGCCCGCCCCGGTCGACAGCCGCGAGCGACGCCGCGAGCGCCTCGAACGCCGCGAGGTGAGACGCATCGAGCGCCTCGAAATCGGAGAGTCCGGCGGCGAACGCGGCCCACGGCCGCGGGCGCGCGGGCTCCCGAATCGCGCCGTCGACCGCCTGCCGCCCGCCGCGCAGCACGATCCGCACGCCGAGCCCCATCAGCACGAGCCAAAGCCGGAAGCGCTCCTGGGTGCCGACGAGAAAGCCGTGGAAGAACCCGCCGACCGCCGCCGCGGCCTTGAGCTGCGTGCCACGGAACGGGGCCGGGGACGGCGCGGGCAGCGGCCGGATCGCTCGCACCATCCGCGAGTACACGGCCATCGCGCGCAGCCGCGTGAGGCGGTCGGCCCCGGCTTCCTCGAGCAGCGAGAGCGCCACGCGCAGGACGGTGATGGCGTCGGCCGGCCGCCTCGCGTCGCGCGCCCGCTCGGCGGCGTCCAGAGCCTGGCGAGCGAGGGCCGTGTCGAGCTCGACGCGGCGCCGCAGCGACTCGAGCGCTCGCTCTTCCGGCGCGTTGAGCACGAACTGCCAGCGCTGCAGCGCGAGCGTGCGGTTGTAGCGCCCGAGCGTGTAGCACAGCGCCGCGCAGGCGACCGACGAGAGCACGAGCTCGAGCATCAGGCCGGGCTCCCCTCCCGTCCCTCGGCGAGTCGCGGAGCGTCCTTGCGCCAGGCGGCCCAGGCCCAGAACAGCACCACGCCGAGGTAGGCCAGCGCGTCCAGGAGACTCGCGCCGTCGCGCACGGCCCAGCCGTGGCGGCGCAGCATGCTCAGGGCAGTGACGAAGACGAGCAGGTAGGGGGCGAGCCCTAGCATGATCGCCCGCTGCCAGTTGCCGATCGGGACCTGGTAGAAGACCACGAGCAGCGCCGTGGCCGTGAGCAGCCACACCGTGGCCGTCACGGCGCCGGGCTGCCACTCCCAGAGCGTCTGGTACGAGCGCGGCGTGAGCCACGCGAGCGACAGCGAGCCGGTGGCCGCGATCGCCAGCAGCACGATCCGCGCCGTGCGCCAGGCCCCGGGGAACGCCGCGAAGGCGCGCCATGCCAGCTCGATCGCGACGGCCATCTTCAGCAGGTCGTAGACGCCTTGCTTCAGCACCCAGAAAGAGTGGTTGAAGAAGCGCTGCGGCGCCAGGGTCACGAGGCTGTTACCGACCAGGATCGCCAGCACGTAGAAGAAGAAGGCCCAGCACAGCCCGACGCGCCCACGCACCAGCATGCCCCCGAGCAAGGCCACGAGCCCCAGCTTCACCAGGTGGGCGAGCAGGAGCTGGAGGTCGCTCATCCCGTCACGGGCATCTTCTTGTAGAGCTTGGGCACGCGCCTGCGTTCGATCCCGAAGCTACGCAAGCGCATGTAGACCGTGCGTCGCGTCACACCCATGAGCCGTGACACCTCAGCGACGTTCCAGTCCGTGCGCTCGAGCAGCGTCAGCAGCTGCAGCCGACCTTGCTCGGCCGGACTTGGCTGGGGAGCGGGCCGGGGCTCCGCTGTCTCCGACGCGACCACGGCCTCGGCGATCGCGCTCGTGAAGATCGCTGCCTCCGGCAGCGACAAGCTCTCGGGCTGCGCGAGGTAGAGCGCCGCCACGAGCTGGCCGCCACGCAGGGCCGGGAAGAGCGCGAACCCCGACTCGACCACGGAGCGACCGGCCGCGAGGCCGTCAGCGTGATCGGCCCAGCGCACCGGCAGCTCGGCGGCGGCTGCGAGGTTGAGGCCGAGGCTCATCCAAATTTCTACTTGCCCCTGGCGCGGACGGAGGATCGCTCCTCCGCGTGCGAGGTGCATCTGAACCAGGCGGGTGAGGATGCGATCGGCTGACCGGCGCGGCTCGTCAGCCACGAGCAGACTGACCATCGAGTCCAGAGTGTTCACGGTGTGAACTATAGCCCGAAACCCCGCGAGAGTCGTCCGGGCGCACGAGCCTGCTCCCGGGCTCTCATCGAAGCCGTAGACAGAGGATATACGATAGATATACACTTCCGCCGTCGACCGATTCGCTGAGAGAGGGAAAGGAGTAAGGAGACATGCGGTTTTTCTGGACTGTTGTGCTGGCAGGCGGCCTGCTGCTCGTCGGGCTCGACGGGTACGAGTCGCGCCGGGAGGCGCGGTCTGACTCGAGGATTCGTCCGGGGTTCGCGCTGGCGGAGGACGGGACGCCCTTTCCGCCGCCGCCGCCCCCTCCGTGATGAGGGTGCGCTCCGATCAGGTGGCACGGCGCCCAGAACCGGAAGGGCGTCGTGCCACCCACCCGCACGCCTCGGACACCCGAGCGGCCACGATCCTGATCGCGGGTGTCGTCCATTTCGTCGACCGGCTGCAGCGCGTCGCCGGGATCGAGCGGGCGCGTCTGCACAGTGTCGTCTCGCATGCCGTGCGCGACGCCCCGGACGCCATCGTGGTCGGTACGGCTTCGCCGGCGGGAGGTGCGCTCGAGGTGATCGGCGAGCTCAAGCGACACCCGCGCGCCGGCTCGATTCCCGTGCTTCACCTCGTGCCGCCGGACACGTCGTGTGGCGCGTGCGGAGCGGAGCTGTGCCTCGCCGCCGGGGGCGAAGCGTCGACGCTCGTGAGCGCCGTGCGCCTGATGCTGCGGCTGGGGCGGGCCGAGCGCGAGCGGGATGCCCCGGCGGCAGACGAGCGCCTCTTGGTGCTCGGGCGACTCGCAGGCGGCATCGTGCACGACTTCAACAACCTGCTGCTGGTGATGACGGGCCACGTCGAGCTCGCTCGTCGCCTGCTGGGCGAGGGGCACCCCGGGGCGGTGCGCCTGGTGCCGGTGCTGCACGCGGCCGAGCGTGCCGCCGCGCTCACGCGCCAGCTGCTCGCGCTCGGCCGCGCTTCGCCCCCCGCGACAGCGTGCGCGGACGTGGGCGCCGTCCTGGCCCAGCTCGAGCCGATGCTGCGCCGGCTGCTCGGCGCCTACGTCCGGCTGGAGGTCCGCGCGGGCCGCGGCCTGGCGCCGGTGCGCGCGGATCCGTCGCAGGTGGAGCAGCTGCTGCTCAACCTCGCGCTCAACGCCCGCGACGCGATGCCGGCCGGCGGCCGCCTGACGGTCGAGACGCAGGACGTCGAGATCGCCGGCGGAACCGCGCCCCACGCGCCACCCGGCCGCTACGTCATGATCGCGGTGTCCGACGAGGGGGTCGGCATGGACCCCGAGACCCGCGCGCGCATCTTCGAGCCGTTCTTCACCACGAAGCCGGCGGGCGAGGGATCGGGCCTGGGCCTCGCCTGCGTCCAACAAATCGTCGAGCGGGCCGGCGGGACGGTGGTCGTGGACAGCGAGCCGGGTGAGGGCACGACGTTCCGTGCCTACCTTCCCTGCGCCGCGGAGCGCTCTGGCAGCGTGGCGCTCGCGCACGACGCTCCCGTCCCGCAGGGCCGCGAGACCGTGCTCGTGGCCGAGGGCTCGGAGCCAGTGCGCGAGATCACGCGTGAGCTGCTCGAGGAGCTCGGCTACCGCGTGTTGACCGCCGCGTGCGCCGAAGAAGCGCTGCGGCTCGCGCGTGAGTGGGCCGCACCGATCGACGTGGTGGTCGCCGACGCGGCGATGCCGGGAGAGCCGGGAGGTGGGCTCGTCGATCAGCTCCTGGCGCTGCGGCCGCGCACGCGCGTGCTGCTGGCGTCGGGCAGCGGCGAGGGTGCCTTGCCCAAGCCGTTCTCGCGCGGCCGGCTGGCGCGCGCCATCCGCGAGGTGCTCGACGCGCCGCACGGCTGAGCCCGCCGCCCC
>Ga0209341_10004835_pt1 | contig 12329 bp, 18 predicted proteins | sample RifCSP13_2_FD_184020 | JGI IMG/M metagenome (GOLD analysis project Ga0209341, IMG submission 184020) | Soil microbial communities from Rifle, Colorado - Rifle CSP2_sed 13_2 (SPAdes) (version 2) | ecosystem: Environmental > Terrestrial > Deep subsurface > Rock core/Sediment | place: Rifle...
GAACAGCGCCACGGACTCCACGACCCTCACCGTGACCGCGATCGGCGGCTCGAACTTCCTCGCGGACTACTGGTGGCTGTTCGTGATCCTCATCCTCGGCGTCGTGGGCGGGCTCATCTTCCTCCTTGCCGGCAAGCGCCGGAAGAAAGACGAGGAGACGATGCCGCCGGAGGTCCCGCCGGAGTACGTCGAGACCGTGCCCCCCGCGCGTGTGACCGGAGGCCCCTCCCTCGCGCCCCGAGGCCCCCCCGTCGCGCCGCCGGTCGGCGCGGCGCCGGGGAAGCCGATGACCCGGGAGTGCCCGACGTGCGGCACGATCGTCGACACGACGGACACGGAGTGCTTCATGTGCGGGTCGAGGCTGTGAGCCTCACGGTCTCCTGAGCGGCCCATGCGCGTCGTCTCCGTCAACGTGTCGAGCGGCCGCAGCGTCCCGTGGAGAGGCCATTCCGTTTCGACGGGGATCTTCAAGGAGCCCGTCTCGGGTCGGGTCCGCGTGGAGGCCCACGGTCTGGTGGGCGACGTCCAGGCGGACCTCGCCGTCCACGGCGGCACGCAGAAGGCGGTGTACGCGTACCCGTCGGAGCACTACGCGTTTTGGCGGCGGGAGTACCCGGACATGGAGTTTGGCTGGGGGATGTTTGGGGAGAACCTCACGACGGAGGGGCTGCTCGAAACGGACGTACGGATCGGGGACACGCTCCGCGTCGGCACCGCGACGGCGGCCGTGACACAACCGCGATTCCCGTGCTTCAAGCTCGGGATCAAGTTCGGTCGTACGGACATCATCAAGCGGTTTCGGAGAAGCGGTCGGTCGGGGTTCTACCTGGCGGTCTCGAATCCGGGGCACGTGGCGGCGGGTGACGCCATCGAAGTCCTTGAGAGAGCGAAGGGGCAGCCCACCGTGGCCGAGGTCGTCCGTTCGAAGGTGGACGAGGACGAGTCGTGACGGCACCACCGGCAAGAGAGACGGGGGGCCTACCTGCACGGGAAACGAGGATAAGCCTGTACGGTTGGGCGGAGTGAGACTGAGATGCAACCCCTTCTGGAGGTGGCGAGGACGTTCTCTCGAACCGCCCGAGAGGAAATCGAGCGGGGATTCGAGGCGAACAACTACGTGAAGGTCCGCGACGGAGCGGAGAAGGCGTGGAACGCGGTGGTCCAGGCGACGGATCGGATCATGCAATGCGGGCGAGGGGACGCACGCCCCTTCCGGGTCGAGACTCGCACCGGGATCGGCGGGAATTCCTCGAGGAGATCGGTCGGAGCGATCTCGCCCGAGATTTCACGTACTTTGCGGAGCGCCTCCACGGGGACGTCTTCTACGTGGGGGCCTCGGTGACCGCCGAGACGGCAGGTCGTTAATTGGACGAGGTCGAGGACTACATCCGGAAGGTCTCCGGGACGTGAGGGCTGGATGACCTCCCGGCCATCTCACCAGGATGCTCCCGTCCCCGTCGATTAACCAAATCGTTAAATATCCGTCGCACCATCACTTAACCAGATGGTTAACCGAGCCGAGGTCGGCCTGGACTTGGACGCGGTCTTCGCATCGCTGGCGCACCCGATCCGGCGGGCCATCCTCGAGCAGCTCTCCGGAGGCGACGCCACCGTGGGGGAGCTCGCGGAGCCGCACAAGGTGAGCCTGCCGGCGATCTCGAGGCACCTCCGCGTGCTCGGGGACGCGGGCCTGCTCCGGGTCGAGCCCCAGGGCCGCGTCCACCGGTGCCAGATCGACGCCGCACCGCTGAGCGCCGCGTTCGGCTGGCTCACGCGGTACCGCGTCCTGTGGGAGGACCGATTCGACCGGTTGGCCGAGCAGCTGAACGAACGACCCACGAAACGGAAGAAGCCTGGATCGGGAAACCGAGGGAGGAAGTGAGATGGCGACGAAAACCAAGAGAAGTGCGAAGAAGAGCCCGAAGAAGAGGGCGAACGAGGGCGAGCTCGTCATCCGACGCATCTTCGACGCGCCGCGCGAGCTCGTGTGGAAGGCGTGGACGCAGCCGGAACGGTTCAAACGCTGGTGGGGTCCGAAAGGCTACACGATCCCGTCCTGCAAGATCGACCTGCGCGTCGGCGGCAAGTACCTGTACTGCATGCGATCGCCGGAGGGGAAAGACTTCTGGGCGACGGGCGTCTACCGCCAGATCGTCCCGATGGAGAAGTTCGTCACCACGGACAACTTCGCCGACGAGGACGGCAACGTCGTCCCCGCGACGTACTACGGCATGGACACAGACATGCCGTTGGAGATGGTCGTGACCGTGACGTTCGAGGACGTCAAGGGAGGGACGAAGGTCACGCTCCGGCACGCGGGGATCCCGGCGGGACCGCATCGCGAGGGGGCGAGCCAGGGATGGAGCGAGTCGTTCGACAAACTTGCGGAGGACCTGGCGGGACAATCGTCTCCGACGGGGCGGACACGGCGACGTTCGAGGACCTCGGGGGCAAGGCGAGGCTGACCGCCACGTCCGTCTTCGAGGGATCCGACGAGGCCCTCGAGGAGATGATCAAATCGGGCATGGAATCGGGGGCGCTGGAGACCTGGGACCGCCTCGCGGAGCTGCTCGCGAGGACGCCCTCGAGGAGGGATGGGTAAGGCTCGCCTTCGCCTTCCTCCGCGCGAGCGACACTGATCGGCGTTCCAGCGGCAGCTTCTTCCGCCAGATGAGATTGGCGGGAGTGCGATGGCGTACGCCGCGCGCGAGCTCGGACCGGACACATTGACCGACTTCGATCAGCTCGCCGCTCGCCAGGGGTCGTGCTGGTGCATGTACTACCAGCGACCCTCCCCGCTTCCTCGGGGAAAGAGGGTCGGGGAGCAGCGAGAGAGGAACCGTCGGGACAAGGCGACGTTGGTCCGCGAGGGGCGCTCCCACGCGATCCTCGTGTATGAAGGGGACACGCCCATCGGGTGGTGCCAGTACGGCCCCCGTGAGGAACTCCCGCGGATCGACGCGCGGCGCACCTATCGATCCACGCGTACACCGGCGGACGACGCGAAGCTCTGGAGGATCACGTGCTTCTTCGTGGACCGGGCCTACCGGGGAAAGGGAGCGGCCACATTCGCGCTGAAGGCGACGCTCGACTCGATCCGGAGACAAGGAGGCGGCGGCGTCGAGGCGTTCCCCGTCATTGACAAGATGGCGGCCGTGGCGGAGTGGCGGTGGTTCGGGACCTCCGGCATGTTCCGACGCGAAGGGTTTCGGACGATCGCCCCGCTCGGGACGAGTGGGGTCCTGATGCGGAAGATGATCCGGCCCTAGGAACGATCGCCGCGACGGATGCGTCGATCCCCTCCGTCAGCCTCAAGCGCGGCCCGGAGGTACGGGGCCTCGGTCCCATGGAGGTCGGCAGGACCCTCGAGGTTTCCACCGCCAAGGCGTGGCGGGCGTGGCTCCGCAGGAACCACCGCCGCGAGACGGAGATCTGGCTCGTCTACCGTCGCAAGTCCTCGGGGAAGCCCACGATCGCCTACAGCGACGCCGTCGAGGAGGCGATGTGCTTCGGCTGGATCGACAGAATCGTGAAGCCCGTCGACGCCGAGCGCCGCGCGCAGCGGTTCACGCCGCGCCGCCCGAAATCACCGGTCTCCCCCCTCAACCTCGAGCGCGTTCGCCGCCTCGTGCAGGAAGGCCGGATGAGGAAGGCCGGGCTCGACGCGATCGGCGGTGCACCGCCAGCTCACTGCCTGCGCCTCGCGCCGGACATTCGTTCCGCCTTGCGGGCGGACCCCGAGACCTGGAGGAACTTCTGCACGTTCCCACTCGCGTACCGGGTGATCCGCGTCGGCTGGATCGAGGGCGCGCGCGCGCCCCGACGTGTTCCGGACGCGCCTCGACTACCTCCTCGCGATGACGCGGAAGAACCGCCAATATGGCATCGATCGGCGGTGAGGCGCCGCCGAAATTCGCGAGGTCGGCGAGTGATTGGGAGTGTTCCGCTATCGCTCCTTATGGTACAGCCGCAACGCGAGCGGCGCGAAGACGGCCACGACGACCGCGGAGGCGAGCAGGACCCACGCGACGTTCCCAATCACGTCCTGGCCGTGCATCAGGCCCCGGGCGGCGGTGACCAGGTGCGTGACCGGGTTGGCGCCGACGACGCTCTGAAGCCATCCCGGCATCGTCGCCGGGTCGACGAAGATGTTGCTGAGGAAGGTGAGGGGGAACAGGAACAGGAAGCTCGTCGTCATCACGGATTCGGGCGTCTTGACCGTCATCCCCACGACCATCCATATCCAAGACACGCTGAACGCGAACACGAGGATGAGCGCCACCGCGAGAAGCATCCCGGCGATCCCGCCGCCGGGCCGGAAGCCGAGGGCGACGCCGAGAACCACGACGACGAGGGCGGCAAGGGAGTAGCGGATCATGTCGCCGAGGACAGCGCCGAACACCGGCGCGGGCTGCCAGATCGGGAGCGAGCGGAAGCGGTCGAAGATGCCCTTGTGGATGTCCGTCGCGAGGCCCACGCCCGTGTAGACGGTGATGAAAACGATCGCCTGGACCACGAGGCCCGGAAGGAGGAACTGGATGTACGCCCCCGGAGACCCGGCAAGCGCCCCGCCAAAGAGGAACGTGAACAGGACCGTGATCATTACCGGGAAGGCCGTGACGTCGAACAGCTGGAAGGGGACGTGCTTGATCTTCAGCAGCGCGCGCCAGGCAAGCGTCAAGGAGGCGGACAACGCGCTTGCCAGCCCGGGGCGCTCCTCCTTCGAATAGGTGCGGAGGAACGCGCCCTGGGCGCCGGCCGACAGGGCATCGGTGCTCATGAGGTCGCCTCCTTCGCCGGCTCCTCGGCAGGCCGACCCGTGAGGGCGAGGAACACCTCATCGAGGCTGGGGCTGCCGAGCGAGAACTCCGTGACACGTACCCCGGCGCGCGCAAGCTCTGCCAGGGCCTCCGCGACAGCCTGCTCATCGTTGACGTTCGCAGAGAGAAGGGACGCATCCGTTCCGTTGTAGAACTCGGTGCCCAGGGCCTTGCCCAGAAGCTGCTCCGCCTCCGCCCGGCGCTCGGGACTGCGCAAGCGGACGTGAAGCCTGTTCGACCCCACGGATTCCTTCAGCTCGCGGCTTGTGCCCTCGGCGAGGAGGCGGCCGTGATCGATGACCGCGAGCCGTTCCGCCAGGCGGTCCGCCTCTTCGAGGTACTGTGTCGTAAGAAGCACGGTCGTGCCCTGTGCGGAGATTGCTCGAATGATGTCCCACACCTGATTGCGGCTCCGGGGATCTAGGCTGGAGGTGGGCTCGTCGAGGAAGAGCACCTCGGGCGTGACGACCAAGCTCGCGGCGATGTCAAGACGGCGGCGCATGCCTCCGGAGTAGGTCCTGACCTGACGTTTCGCGGCGTCGGCAAGCCCGAAGGCCTCAAGGAGATGCCCGGTACGCTCCCTCGCGGCGCCCCAGGATAGCCCTAGCAGGCGGCCCACGAGGACGAGGTTCTCGGTACCTGTGAGGTCCTCGTCGACGGAGGCGAACTGCCCCGTAAGGCCGACCTTCGCTCGGACCGCCGCGGGTTCGCGGGCGACGTCAAGCCCGAGGACGTGCGCGCTTCCCGCATCGGGCCGAAGGAGCGTTGTGAGCACGCGGATGGTCGTCGTCTTCCCGGCTCCGTTGGGCCCGAGAAGGCCGCATACGGATCCCCGGCGGACGCGGAGGTCGATGCTGTCCACGGCGCGCGTCTGGCCGAATGTCTTCACGAGTCCTGATGTCTCGATGGCATACGTCATTCGATCCTCCCCCTAGATTTAGGCCGCCCGCAACTCTGTAGCAACCGTGGAATATAGGGATTTGGACGGGTAGGCCGAAAGTGCACTGCTCGATCGGTCCTGCTCACGCACGCGCTCTCGGATCACACGGGGTTCCCAGCGGGACGCTCCGTCCCGCACTTTGCCGATCCCTGCTCAACGGGGCGCCGCGGGGCACTTCGGACCGAGAGCGAAAAACTCGGCACAGGCTAGGGGAACATGGCAAACCCAGCCTGCGCGAAGTTGCGATCAAAGGATAGGGCCTTCTTGAACCCCCTGTGTTCCATGAAGGCGAACGACGTGCAATCCGTGAAACTCCACCGCTTGTCCTTCCGCTCGAGGAACAGGGTCCATCCCCTCTCGAAGTCCTGACGGCTTAGGACCTCCACGCGCCATGCCTTGGAACTGAGGATCGAGCGCCCTGCCTCCGCCGCCAATCCGTGCCGCCCTGTCCTCGCGAGGATCGCGGTCACCATCTCGTCGAAGACGTAGTCCGTGGTCACAAGTCGAAACGCGCCCGCCTTGCCCGCCGCGAGATCCCGAAGGATGGCCAAGGCCTCCTTGTGGTGCGCGTCTCCCAGGTTGAACCTCGCGACGAGGAAGGTCGTGTCCACGAACCATTCTTCCATGCTACTCGCCGTAGAGGATCTTGTCGATCGTTCGAGCGTCCGTCTTGCCCAGGTCAAAGACGAGGGAAGGATCGAAGAACGGGTCGTCGCTGAGATCGAGGTCCATCCGTTCCGCCGCCTGGTCGAGCAGCTGAGGCTTGCGGAGTGCCGCGTCGGCGAGCGCCTCGACGGCCTGGCCGTGGCTCACCCTGCGACCGAGGCGCCGCTCGAGAAGTTTCGCCGCCTGTTCCAGCTTGCGTTTCTGGAGGATTCCGAGTCGGATGGACGTCGCACTCATGGCGCCAACAGATGCATACGCGCATATGAACCTTCGCATACGCCCAGGGAACCCGTCCTTCGGGCTCAACCTCGACACGGAGTTCGCGACCGCGGACCCGAGCGCGACGAAGGAGTGCGTGAGGCGGTGCTCAGCTCGAAGTTCGGGGACCCGATGCCGACGACCGCCGGGCTCTACCACCCGTGGGACTTCGGATCTCCACTCAACGGGGAGCCGGGGGCCAATTCCGTGCATCCGTGAGGCGCTCGGACTCCTGCCAAAGCTGCTTGCGCACGGCCGGTTCGGATCCATGGCCCGGGGTCTTGATCGGCTTGCGCCGGAACCATAGCTTCCCGGCCTCGTCGGCCGCCTCGGCGGAGGTCGCGAGCCACACCACGGTGTCGGCGCCCACCTCGGGGCTCTTCCCGAAGGTGTTCGTCATCCAACGGAAGAATCCGCCGACCTCGCCGAGGAGTTGCAAGCGGGACACAAGGCCCGGGTGGACCGCGTTCACGACGACGCCCGTGCCCTTCAGGCGTTCCGAGAGCTCCCGCGTGAACAGCACTCGAGCGACCATCGTGGGCGCCGTCGCTTTGAAAAACGAATACTTCCGCCGCGTGACCATCAGGTTCTCGAAGTGGATCCTCGTCCGACCGTACCTGGATGCGACGTTCACCACCTCGGTGAACAACTCCGCGCGAGGGACTGGTCCGTCACTTGTCGTCCCTTGCGTCCCGCCGGTGGGTGACCGGGGACAGAACGAACTTCCCTTGGGCAGGCGTATGGTCCATATGAAACGAGACGTCGTACCGATAGAAAAAGACCTCGCGGCCTAGAAGCGCGATTGGCGGCAGACCGCGCTCCGCTGGGACTTGAACTGGGAGGTCGAGCGGCGGTAGAAGCTTCTTGCCGTGGAAGATTTCTGCTTGGACTTGGGTGCGAAAGGCGTCCAGGCCCCCAGAGGTGCCCCTCGTGCGCTCAGCGTACCCCATCTCCAGCCCGAGATGCTCGGCAAGGTCAAGTTGGATCATGGAAACGTCCGAGCCGGAATCGACGAGCATCACGGTGGTGACAGCATCCAACGGGCCCGTAAGCTTTACGTCAAGCAACGGGCGCTGGGTACTGAGCTCATCGATGCGGAGTTCCGTGAACCTGAAGATGAGATGCTCTGCCACGGACTATCCGCCCTAGAGAGCGAGGCTTTCGTCAGCAGGGACCCGCAATACGAACGGCACGCTACGATTGTCGGCCATGCCGACAAACTTCACCTTGCAGGCGACAATCCACTTGCCCCTCATCCCTGAGAGTGTCTGGCTGGATGGCCACTCCGGTGCGGTTCCGTCTGTCATCTGTGCCCCACGCTTTGTCATACGCTGGTCATCTTAAAGGCTATCGTCATTGACGACATAGCCACCGGCGTGTCATGAACGGTTGGCGAGGTCGCCCCGTCCTCATGAGGAGGAAGCATCTCGAGACCGGCGGGTCCCGAGGTAGGTCCGACACGTGCAGTCGTGACAGGGCACAGTGAGCACGCGCTCCCCGTGGCTCTCCCAAGGATGGCCGCAGACACAGGGTCGCGGGGCCACAATCCTCCGTAGGCTCACCCGGGCCAGCCACACGAGGAATGTGGCCAGAAAGGGTACCGTGAGCATGAGTACGGTCCAACCCCAACCCGGACCAGTATTCGACGCGACCCACGAGAGGCTGGACGTCGATGTGCTGACCATGACCATGGCGCCGGTGACTGCCGCGAGGAAGCCCATCGTCCGGTACAGGATGGCTCGCTCCGCCCTCCGTCTCTCGTCTGAGGCCATGTCGGCGCCACCGACCGCACCCTTGAAACCTCACTTCGCTCATGAATTCATCTATCAACAATCATCTGCTCCCCCTCGCACCGTGAACGATCGGCCAGGCGGTTCAGGCCCGATGACCAGCGGAGGAGCGACCATCCACTCCTCCTCGATTCGGGCCGGTGCGCCTCTCTCCTCACGGACGGGGCACTAGAAGTACTCGCTACGAACGCTGTCTCTTGAAGGGCAAGGGAAGAATGTAAAACCGCGAGACAGAATGTTCATGCCGCCACATGGTTCACCGAGTGTCGGCCAACAGAGAAACCACGCATGGACCACAACGGGGGGAAAGCGGCCTCGGCGAAACGCAGGTGCGAATGGGCCGAAGGGGATCCGCTTCTGCAGCGATACCACGATACGGAATGGGGAACGCCCCTGCACGACGACCGAGCGCTCTTCGAGTTCCTCGTGTTGGATGCCGCACAGGCGGGGCTGTCGTGGCTGACCGTGCTCCGGAAGCGTGAGAACTACCGAAGGGCGTTCGGCGGGTTCGATCCCAAGGAGGTCGCGCGATACGACTCGCGGAAGGTGCGGGCCCTCCTGGCGGATCCGGGGATCATCCGGAACCGGCTCAAGGTCGAATCCGCCGTCGGGAACGCCAAGGCCTTCCTCGCCATCCAGAGAGAATTCGGAAGCTTCGACACGTACATCTGGCGGTTCGTCCGTGGCCGGACGAAACGGAATCGATGGAGAGGGCGCCGACAGATTCCCGCCCGGACGAAGGAGTCGGACGAGATGAGCCGGGCCTTGCGGGAGCGGGGCTTTCGTTTTGTCGGTCCGACGATCTGTTACGCCTTCATGCAGGCCGCGGGCATGGTGAACGACCACGTGATCTCCTGCTTCCGCTACGATTCGATCTGAGACCCCACCAGATCTCGCGGCCTGTCACGCACCAGGAGAGCACGAGCCCGCCACGAGGGCGGCCCGCTGAGGCTTCCGCCTCGGCAAGGCCTTGCGCTCGAGACGTGCCCGATCCGGCCGCCAAGTCGATTGTCGCACCCGCCACCGCCACGCCCGACACCCCGACCCCCAGAAATGCGACGGGTCATCCTTAAGATGTGGGCCGCGATGCGCGGCCGGGCTAGTATCCCGGAGATGCGTATATGGCAGCCAAGAAGTCCACCAAGAAAAAGAGTGGGTCAAGGAAACTCGCGACCACGATCCGCAAGATCCGCCCCGGCTTCATCTCGCACACGGAGCTCGCGAGCACGGACCCGGGCGCGACGAAGGCGTGGTGCCGGAAGGTGCTCGGCTGGAAGTTCGGGGACCCGATGCAGACACCTGCGGGCCCCTACCATATGGGGACCTTCGGGGACAACACCGCAGTCGGCATCCGCGCGAACAACCCTCCTGAGATCCCGGGATCCGTCCCCTATTGCGAGGTGCCCGACATCAAGGCCGCCTATGAACGGGCGCTCAAGGCGGGTGCAACGGGAGTGTTCCCGCCGGATGAGATCCCCGGCGGCAACCGATGGATCGCTATCGTCCAAGCGCCCGGCGGCGTGGCCATCGGGTTGTGGGGACCGAAGTAGGCACGTCCCTTCACCGAGGAGGGGCAGCGGAGCACGATGGCGGCGATGAAACGCATGAAGGCCTTTGCGACGTTCGACGCGTACTTCGCGGAGCAGACGCCCCGGGACCAGGCCGTGATCCGGGAACTGCGCAAGCTGGTGAAGCGCGTCGCCCCGGGCCTTCAGGAGACCGTGAAGTGGGGCAACGGGTGCTGGGTGAAGGGGAAGGAGAACGTTGCGTACGTCTACTCGGACACGGGCTACGTGCAGTTCGGCTTCTTCGGCGGCTCGGCGTTGAAGGACCCGAACACGCTGCTCGAGGGCGCGGGCAAGTACGTGCGGCACGTCAAGGTCTGTTCCCCTTCCGACATCGACGCGCCCGCCTTCGCGACCCTGCTCCGACAGGCCGCGGGCTTGCGATAGACGACCGTTCTTGGCGGAAGACATGTCCGAGATACTCAAGCTTCTGTCGCTTGGCTGCGACCAGGTCTCCGCCTTCCGATTGCAGCGGCACCACCTGGACGTTCGGGCGGCTCGTGACCGGCTTCCGGCGGTCGTCGGCGATACCTGTGGGGTCCAGGCCCAGGTAACCGTGATGGCTCGGATCGCCCTGTGGGCCCGGATCAAAGGGCTCACGATCGATGACGTGGGACGGGCCTTGCACACGAAGCGAACGATCGTCAAGACGTGGTCCCTGCGCGGGGCGCTGCACCTGCATCGGTCGAGCGACCTCCTCAACGTCGTTGGCGGTCTGATGGCGACCCGGCTGCTGCACCATCGGCGATGGATCCACCGGGCGGGTCTCAAGGAGGAGGAAACGACCCCGATGGTCCTCGCTGCCCTCGAGGACGGCCCGCTCACTCGCGGACAGCTTGCGGACCGTCTCAACGAGAAGGTCGGTGCACGGACACGGAACTGGAGGGACGGGGGTTGGGGGGTACAGAAGGCGGGATCGAGCTTGGCATGGTACCTCGTCGAGCCGGCGATGGCCCGAGGCCTCGTCTGCTTCGGGCCCAGCGAGGGACGGGAGGTCACGTTCGTCATGATGGATCACGCTCCCCCCGCGGTCACCGCCGTCCGAAGCCGTCACGTACGGTTTGGCGGCGGTCTCCCTCGCGTCGGCGACGGGAGTTGCGATCGCACTCGTGTTCGTGCTTCGTCGGGGAAGGGGCGCCCGAAATGCTGGACGAGGTCGAGCGTTCCGACCATGACGGCGGTCTTCCGCTCGAGGACACCTCGGAATTCACTCCTTGGAACGATGTGGCGGACATCACAACAATCCTGTCGTCGACGGGGACGCCCTTCCGGCGCAGCTCCTCGTCGTGCTCCTTGAGGAGCGCGATCACGGCTCGCACGTCGTCGAGGATCTCCTCCCCAAGAAGTAGTCGTCGATCTCCACCCATCATCAGTCCGTGAAGACACCGAAGATCAGACCCAGCGCCGGACCCGCAGACGATCGAAGGAGAGCATCCGATTGAATGCGTGCTTCGCCGCCTCAGAGAACGTCCAGAAAGTCCTCTTCCGGAATTCCGAGGTCGCGCAGCGCGGCCCGCACGTGGCGGCGCGGCACGGGGTAGTGAAGGCCCACGGTCGTCGTGCCCCCGGTCGCGGGGTTCAGGAACGTCGCATGCGGGCCGGTGCCGGAAATCCTTCGGATGCCGAGACGCCGAAGCGCGTTCAAGAAATCCTTTTGACGAATCTCGCCAGGGAGGCGCGGCACTACGCCTTCACCGTAACGATGCGGGTGTCGGCCCCACGCCCGACCACGAGGGACTCAACGGCCTTCAAGTGCACGGCGATGGCTTCCTTCGCGTGTTCCACTGCCTCCTCTTCGGTCAGGCCTTGCGCATGAACGGGCAGCCCGACGACGTCCGCCAGGTACCGCTTCGTCACTCGATCGCGGGTCACGGCAATCCGCCAATTCGTTGCCATCGAGGACTAGACCTGCGGGATCGGGCTTAAACGTTTCTCCGCTTCGATCGCCGCCACGAGAGGTTGAAGGTTCTCCGGAAGTCTGCGTTTTGCCGCGCTCTCTCTCACAATGGCTTCCAGTTTGCGCAGGCCCAGCGACGTCAGCCGCCCGGGATCCGCGAGATCATCGGCCGCGATTTGACGTCTCTCGCGCGTTCGCTTGACCGCATGCGAGTGTTCCCGATGGGCTCTCAACCCCCGCACCTACGAGGATGGAACCGGTTCCCGTTGCGCGCATGCCTTGGATCGGTGGAGGCGCCGGAATCATTGGGGAGTGACACTCCAAAGAAGACGCGCACCAAGCCGCCCCCTACTCGCCCACGCCTTTCCTGCCACGTAGCCGTCGCTCGGCTTC
>Ga0209341_10004838_pt1 | contig 12324 bp, 8 predicted proteins | sample RifCSP13_2_FD_184020 | JGI IMG/M metagenome (GOLD analysis project Ga0209341, IMG submission 184020) | Soil microbial communities from Rifle, Colorado - Rifle CSP2_sed 13_2 (SPAdes) (version 2) | ecosystem: Environmental > Terrestrial > Deep subsurface > Rock core/Sediment | place: Rifle...
GGCGCGATCTCCTGATAGTACTTCATCTTCACTTTCGGCGTTCCGGGCATCATCAGACCGGCCCGGCTGCCCTTCGTGCCCGCGAGCCACGAACCCTCGTGATTGACCACCTTGCCGTTCTTATAGTTATCCACGTCTTCCCCGAAATAGAAGACGTCCTTCGTCTGCTCGCAGATCGCGAAGTAGTTCTTCGAGATTTCGTGCAATTTCCCGTCTTTCCATTCCTTCTCCTCGACGACGCGGGTGAGGACCCCACCGACCGTCTTGGTTTCCTCGAGGACCGTGATCTCAAGCTTCGTATCCCCCCCCTCCAAAACGAGCTGAAAGCCGGGCTCGAGGACGAAGTATGGATTCCGGCCTGTCGTCAGCAGATTGCATTTTTCGATGCCGAACTCCTCCTGCCATGACGATTTCGCCCCCATGCCCTGCGCACATGTCGTGGAAACCGTAAGAATCGCCGCAACGCCAAGGACCCATGGAAATGATCGCGTAATCATGGAATGCCCTCCTTCGTATCCGACAGGATTCACTTCGATGGTCGCCGTACGAACTTCAATACCAGATCTTGGCAACGACGCTGTTCCCTTGGTCCGCACGGCGGAACACGGGGTTGTCCGGGTCGCCCTCCTCGATGCGAAAGGCTTTTTTCCCGGGAAAGAACCATCCCACCCTTACGTCCAATCCGAGCCTCCGCACGCCGAACAGGTTTCGAAACCCGAGCACGATGTCGAACGCGCTCCCCATATCCCTGCTCAGATTCGCGTCATCCTGGTTCATCTGGGCCGTCAGTGCCGAATTGCGAATTTCGTCCGCGATTCTGTCCAACCGGTATCGATGGTACACAAGATCGACGGTGACGCTCGGCGCCGGCCGAAAGCCGAGACCCGCGGTGAGAATCCCGACATTGCTCAGTTCCGGGTCGAGCACCTCGCCATAAACAAGGAATTGGGAAACACCGGCGAACTTCGCTTCATTCGACTGCAGTCCGGTCTGGCGGAACTCTGTATTCTTGTTGTCGTCCGGGTTGCCGTCGCCGGTCGCGAACGCAACCCCCAGGGTGACATTCGGTTGGAACGGGAGACCCAGGAACCGATACGTGCCGCCGACGTCGAACGCGTAGGCCGAAAATTTCCGCTTCAGCTCATCGCTCCCGCGCGTAGACGCAAACTGGGTCCAAAAGCTGAAATTCTCGGACGGCATCCCCCGGGCGCCCACGCCGATGTGCAGAGGCCGCCCTTCCTTCCGCGCGCGATCATTGCGGAAAACCGTGTATCCGGCAAAGACGATGTCTTCGATTCCGCGGTAGTCCGCGTACAGCATGTAGGTGTCGATCCGATCTTTCGCCTGCTTTTGGAGCAGATCCAGGTCCCACAAGACCTCTCGTCCCGCGAACGCTTCGGCTCGAACGGAGCCTTTCTTGAACATGATGCTGGCGACGTCCATCGATGTATCATACAGCCAATGCCGCTCGTCCTCGTAATTCCGGCGGCCCGCGTGAAACTCGAAGGGGGCGGTGAAGCCCCGGATCGTCACGAACGCCTGGTCGACAAGCAGCGAGGTGCGTCTCTTCGGCGCAAATTGCGTCTCTCCGTTCGGAAGAATGATTACCTTCTCCTCCTGCACGGCGATCTCCCTCTCGACGATCATCTCCAGCGTTGTCGTCAGCCAGTCGGTCGGCCGATAGATGACGGCGCCGTTCAGCTGAGGCAGCAGGAGAAGGAAATCGTCCCGGACGCGATGATTGAGATCCGGGTTGCGTCGATACCTGATCTCCGACTCACTGCCCCAGGAATATTGGTACTGGAGGAATTGGGTCGCCGGCCTTGCCGGCCTCCCGATGCGCGTATGCAGAGGCAACTGGAATTGCGCCATCGGACCTTTGGTCGGGACGCCCGGGGCGCCCTCCCGGATCGACGGCTCCGAGCCGGTCCCGGCTGCTCCAGGATCCGAAAGGAATTCTCCGACCGGGTCGGCGTCGGCGGACCCCTGGAGCTCGGAGATCGGCTCCGCCGTCGGGGGATCGTCCTCCGGCACCATCGCCGCTTCGGTGGGAACGCCCTCCTTCCTGTCGTGGGTCGCCTCGAAGGCGACGGCCGGCCTGCCTGTCCCCAACGCGACGGCGATCACGGTCGACCACGCCACGACGACTGATGCGGTTCGAACCATCCGGTGGAAGCCGCCGCTCCGTTGTCCATCGTTGGTGACCGTCATTGCAACGAATCCCGCGACCCCTGGTTCACTCGTCCTCCAGGCCGAGGTCGGTTTGGAGTTTTGCTCCCGACCCGACGAGCAGATAGAGGGCCGGCATGGCGAACAGCGTGAACAAGGTGGAGGCGACAAGGCCGCCCAGGATGACGATCGCCGTCGGCCGCACGATTTCGAGACCGGGAATCTGCCCGAAAACGACAATCGGCAGCAACGCGGCGATGATCGCCGCGGAACTCGTCAAGATGGGTGACAGCCGTTCCCGCGCTCCGCGGAGGACGAGGTCAAGACCAAACGGCACATTCTCCTGTCCCTCGAGTTGCTGATACTGACGGATCAGCAACATGCCATTCCGGGCGGCAATGCCCAGCACCGCGAGGAACCCGACGATCGAGCCCAGCGAAATCACGCCGCCGCCGGCCGACGCCGCCAGCACCCCGCCGGCGATGGACGCCGGGAAGGCCGGGATGGCGATCAGCGGCAGGCGCCAGCTTCTGAAGCAAGCCTGCAACAGAAGGAAAATCCCGATCAAGGCGGCGGCGCCTGCGCCCAGCATGCGCCGCTGGGCGCTTTCCCGCTCGGCATATTCGCCCAAAAGCTCCGGGTGATACTCCAGCGGGAATTGGATCGTCTCGAGCCGGTCGTCGACTTCATCGGCCACCGAGCCGGGATCCCGCCCGGCCACGTTGGCCACGACATCGACGTACGGCGCGATGCGCTCGTGCCTGATGACCGTCGGGGTCGACACCATGCTCACATCGGCGATGTCGGCCAGCCGCGCGTGGTGGCGATCGGACTTCTCGACCCACAGATCGCGAAGATTGGTCAGGCTCTGGCGCGTTTCGGGCGCTCCCCAGACCACCACTTCGAAGATCTTCTGCTCTTTGAAGAGATAGCCGACCACCAGTCCGGAGAACACGGTCGCGGAAGAGCGCCGCACGTCGCCGGGTTTGACGTTTACGCGTCCCGCGGCATCGAGGTCCACCTTGACCCGCACCTGAGGCTCCTCCGCCTGGCCCTCGGCGCGCAGATCGACGATCCCGGCGATGCCGGACAGCGCCTGCCTGACTTCCTCGGCCTTCTGCCGCAGGATCTCGCGCTGCTGGCCGTAGACGCGCACGACGATCGCATTGCTCGAGCCCGTCAGCGCTTCGCCGATTTTGTCGCGCAAGTAGGATTGAACGTTGCGTTCGATCCCCGGGTATCCGTCGATCGTCTCTCGAATCGCGGCGATCGTCTTGTCGTAGTCCGCCTTGGGGTCGATGCCGACCCAGATCTGGCTCGAATTGATCCCCACGACCTGATCCCCTGTCACCGCGCGTCCCACATGGGCGCCGACGGACCGCACCCCGGGCAGCGATTGCAATTCGCTGCTGACCCGGGACGTGATCCGGTACGTCTCGGCATGGGACGTGCCGGGCGGGGTGGACCAGTTCACCACCAGCTCCCTCTCCTTGAGGGGGGGAAGCAACGATTGCCCAAGCAACGGCCATGCCCCGATGCCGACCACCACCACGACGGCGACGGCAATGAACATCCTGCGGGGCGCCTGGATGACGCTCTGGAGAACCGTCTCGTACCTCCCGCGAAGCCGGACCGCAACGGTTGACTCGCCAACCCCGCGCGACGCTTCCCCCCGGACCATCAGGCTCAATGCGGGTGTTACGGTCAACGCAACGACCATGGACGCCACCACCGCCAGCAAGTAGGACAGGGCCAGCGGTCGGAAAAACGCACCCGATACCCCGCCCATGAAGAAGATGGGCAGGACAGCGAGCATGACGATCAGGGCGGCGTAGAGGGTGGTGCTCCGCATCTCCAGCGTCGTCTCAAAGACGATGGCCGCCGTAGAGGCGCCGCCTTCCGTGCGCCCACGCAGCCGTTGCATGAGCCTTTCCTGGTCGACGACCGCGTCGTCGATGACGACGGTGAGGGCGACAACCAGGCCGGCAAGAATCATGGTGTTGATCGTCGCGCCGGTCAGGTGGAGGGCGATCGCGGCGGCCAATAACGAGAGCGGGATCGACACGACGCTGACGAGCGCGCTCCGCCAATCGAACAGGAATGCGCCGATGACCAGCATCACGAGGACGGCGCCGATGACGATCGCCACGACCAGGTTGGCGATCGAATCCTCGACGTACGAAGCCAACCGGAAAATGCTGGTGTCGATCTCGACGCCGGGAAGGCCGCGGCTCAACTCGGCGAGCGCCAGCTCGACTCCGCGGGTGACTTCCAACGTGTTGGCGGACGGGAACTTCTCGACGACGAGCAGGAGGCCGTTGCCGTTTTTTACGACCGCATCGCCGATCAGCGGCGGGTGCGCGAACGTCACCTCGGCTACCTCGCCCAAGGACATCGTCTTGCCGCTCATCAGCAGGTGGAATGGCGAAACGGCCACCTTCGCCATGTCCTCCGGCAACTCGATCGGCATGGTATGCTGAACGGTAAGCCTCTGATTGCGATTGTCGATCCAACCGCCGGTCCCGGGCGCCGATCCCTTGAGAAACGTCAAGGGCGACACCCACAACGCGTCTCCGGCAGCGGTGATGATGTCCTCTTGCATCACGCGGGCGTCGTGCAACCGGTTGGGATCGATCTGGACGTGCATTTGCCGCAGCCGCTGGCCCCAGATCGCCACGTTGGCCACGCCGGGCACGCCCAGCAACCTCGGCTTGATCGTCCAGCGGGCGAGCAGCGACAGTTCCGTCGGCTCGACCTTGTCCGACGAAATCCCGATCATCATGAAGCGGCTGGTCGTCGACAGGGGTTGGAGGATGACCGGTGGTTGTGCGACGTTGGGCAGGGTATACGCCAGCGTCAGGCGTTCCTGGATCATCTGCCGGGCTTTCATGACGTCGGTTCCCCGCTCGAACGTGAGCACGATCGACGAAAGACCGGTCACCGACTCCGAGCGGATCGATTTGAGCCACGGCACTCCGCTCAGCAACTCCTCGAGATTGAGGGTGATCAGGCTCTCCACCTCCTCGGCGGACAGCCCGATCGCTTCCGTCTGGACCTCCACGACCGGCGGCGCGAACTCGGGGAAGACGTCGATGGGCGTCTTCCGAAGTTGGAGAGTCCCGAACACGACCAGCGCCGCGGCCACGCCCAACACCAGGAAGCGGAACTGCAGGCTCGATCCGATCATCCAGCGAAACATGTCCTTCAGACCTCCCTCCGTGCCTTCACTTTCCGAAGGCTTCGACGCCGCACCGCGGTTCCCCTCTCCGCATCTATTTTCCGAAGATCTCGGTACCGTACAGCAGGGCCGCGCCGACGGTTACCACCGGGGTTCCGACGGGCGGGCCGTCGGACAGGAACGCCAGATCACCTTCGACACGTTCCACGTCGACGCGGCGCCGTTCGAATGCCAACGGTTTCGTATTGACGTAAACCCAGGCGTCGCCCTTCGCGTCGTAGTACACCGCACCGTACGGCACGACCTTCTTCTTTTCGTTGCTGCCCGATAGCTGCAGCTCGACGCGTAATCGGTTGTGGATCGTCAGGCCGTGATCCTTGCCGGGCACCACGTAGTACAGCGACAACATCGAGCGCTTCATGTCCTCCAGCGGCGCCATTCCGGATGGCTTTGCCCATAATTCGCTTTTCAACTTGTCGCGCGTGGCCAGCGGCAGGAGGCGCCCCGGCTTGTCCTTCGCCAGCCTGTCCCACTCCGCCGGGGACAGCGTCACGAGCACCCAGACGTCGCCGGCGGCGGGCGACGTCGCCCGTGGAGCAACCGGCTGCGGCACCGGAACGGCCGATGCGACCGATTGCGGCCCCGATGTCGCCGCTACGCTTCGGAAGCCTCCGAACCCGACTGCGGTCAGCTTCGGGGCCGATGCCCCCGCTACGCGCCCGATGCCTCCAAACACGCCGCTGGAGGGTTTCGGCTGTTTCCCCAACGGGGGGATGACCAGGCCGCTGACCATCTGCTTGAGGACGACCGGCTCCTCGCCCACCCTGCCCGTCTCGATGCCCAGCCGTTCCCCCGCCTTCGCGCTCAGAATGACGCGCTTGGCGGTCGTACCGGGGATGCTCTCGAGCGTGACCGCAGGGCTCTTGCCGACCGGCCCCGGCCCTCCCGGATCCGCCGCACGCGCCGCTGCCGGCGCCAGAAAGAGCGTTGCCGCCGCTGCCAAGGCGACGAAAGCGTCATGGAACGTTCTCCCGCCGCGATCCGCCCTCCCGTTGATCATGGATTCGACTTTCATGGAAGTCCCTCCTTGCGCAATTGCATCACTTCGTTCTAAAACCTGAACAGCACTCCGATCTCCGGTGCGACGTCCGGCGCCTTCTCCGTCAGTCCGAAACCGCTGTTGATCTTCAGCACCGCGTTCTCGCTCAGGGTGTATTGCACTTCGCCGATGATGGACACCTCGTCCGTCTGCTCGCCCTCGAGCGAGAGTACGACGCGCCAGACGGGAGCAAGTCGTTTCACGTAATCAATCGCCCACTCGTCGAATTCCGCCTTGTTCTCCCCGGTGTCGTAAGCCGCGGACAGTCGGAGCGCGAGCGTTCCGAACGGATAACCCTTGGTCAGAACAATGCCGGGCACGAATTCCCAGTCCTGCGTACCGATCAGCCTCTTGTTTTTCTGAAACGGGAAAACCGTCTGAAAGAAGAACGTGATCTCCGGCCGGGATGCCGTTTCTTTCCAATGCCTCCAGCGGATATTGACTTCCGTGTCCCCGAGTCCCGATTCCCGGATATTCCGAACGCCAGTGGTATCGCTGGGGTCCTTCGTGAAGTCCGCCGAACTGTATACGGCGGATTCCAGCTCGACCGCGAGCGAGTCGGTGAATCCATAGGCGAAGAAGAGAAGGAATTCATGCTCCTCCAGCTTGCCGCCGGAAAATTCCTGGTTTCCCGAGAAACCGAGCTCGATCGGCTCGTACTCGAATTTCCCGGTGTACGTGTACTCGTAAAACGGATAGAACAGGAATTCCTTCTCCCGGATGTACGTGCCGAACAGGGACGTGGTGATGCCGTCGCCGCGGTCCGATAGGTAGGCAGGCAATCCGAGGGGTTCGGCCGCACGACAGGGTACCGCACCACCGACGAAGGCGATCGCAACAAGATGCGCGGCAATGCTTGACGGCTTACTCATGATCATGGGACCCTCTCTTTCCGTGCCGGCAATAGCGTCGCAAGCACCGCCCGGATAACGAACACGCCTTGGAACGTCCCCCGGTTACGGTCCGCCCTCCTGGCGGCCATGGAGTCCGTTTTCATTCGAACGCCTCCGCTCTCACATCGCCGGGACGATGCCGTCGTTGCCGACGAAAACGAAGACCGCTACCTCCTTGCCGCTTGCCTCCTTCTGGGCGCCGGCAAAGACATGCGCACCCGGCTTGAGCAGGCTCTTGTTCCCGAGCGACATCCTGTGAACCGGTGCGTCCCGGGGTATTTCCACATCCGTTTCGTCATAGTCGGTGGGGCCCCACTTGATCGAAAGGACGCGGATCTCGATGTCGTCGACCCAGCCGTGCGATATGATGCACTCGGGCGTCAGGTCCCACTTCTTCTCTCCCAGGGCAATGCCGCGCAATTGCTCGTCGATGATCCGCAGTTCGAACCCCCTGTGCAAAAAAACCGCCGAGTCCCGGAGTATCGGGCTGTATTCGTCCAGCCGCACCGCGACGGTGCCGACGTAGGTTCCGAAATCCACGTCCGTGAATCTTCCCTTGGACAGGTTGATGACGGTGACATCTGCCGGGAGCCCGAGGCGCACCGTCTTTCCGTCATCGGTCTTCACGACCATCGAAGAAGCCTGGACCGAAGTGATTTGACCGCGGATATGGTCCGGTTCGGCGTCCGAGGCGGGTGCGGCCGTGCCGAGCGCCGAAACGATGACCGTTGCGATTGCCACGCAGGAACCGAGCGTGCGAACCATGCTTTCCTCCTTTAGCCCGATGTCCCTTCGGGGGGCGGATCGACGATTGCGTCCCCCGAACTGCGCGAAAACCGATGGTACAGAAGCGGGGTGAGAAACAGGCTCAGCAACGTCGACGCGGCGAGGCCGCCCAGAATAACCACCGCCATCGGGTGTTCGATTTCGTAACCGGGAATGCTGCCGGCAACCACGATCGGCAGCAGCGCCAATACGCTGCACGCGCTGGTCATCAGGATCGGCGACAACCGCTCGCTCGCCCCGCGCAGGATGAGCCCGACGCCGAACGGTTCGCCTTCCACCTGCTCGAGATGCCGATAATGCTCGATGAGCATGATGCCGTTCCGCGCGGTAATGCCCAGGATCGTGATAACCCCGATCAGGGAACCAAGCGAAATGATACCACCGCTCAGGAAAGTTCCCACCAGGCCGCCGACCACAGCCGCCGGGAAGGAGAGAAAAGCCAGGGTGGCCACCCGCCAGCTTCGGAAAGTCGCCTGGAGAATGAGGAAGATCGCGACCACGACGGCGATCGAGATGCCGCGGAAGTTCTTCAGCGCGGACTGACGCTCCCTGTATTCTCCCAGCAGGTGCGGGTAGTACCCGATCGGGAACCGGATTTTCCCGAGCCGTTCCTCGACTTCTCCGGCCACCGCGCCGAGATCCCGCCCTTTGACGTTGGCATGGACGTCGATGCGACGGGAGTTGTTCTCGCGCTTGATCTTGTTCGGAGTCGGTTCCAGACGTACATCCGCCACTTCCCCCAGCCGCACGCGCCCGCCATACGGCGTGTCGACCAGAAACTCGCGGATGTCGTCCAGGTTGAGACGGGAGGACGGCGACGACCAGACGAAGACGTCATACACCTTGCCCTCCCGATGGATGTCCGTGACTTCCTGGCCCGACATGAGAACGGACACCACCCTGCGGACGTCTCCCGGCTTGAGCCCGTACCGTGCGGCGGCGTCGAGGCTCACCTTCACCCGGACCTGCGGAACCTCGACCTGCTGCTCGGCGTGAAGGTCGACGAGGCCGGGGATATCCTTCAGGGCGTGCTCCACTTCCGCCGCCTGTTGACGGAGGACCGGGAGCTCAGGTCCGAAAATGCGCACGACGATGGACTCTCCCGCGCCGGTCAGGACCTCCTTGATCCTCTCTTTCAGATAGGTCTGCACGTCGCGATAGAGCCCGGGATAGCCGGCGACGGCGGCCTCGATGCTCGCGCGTGTCTTGTCGTAGTCCACCTCGGGGGAGATGCTGATCCAATTCTCGGTGAAATTGATGCCATAGGGTTCGTCTCCGGCCACGGCGCGACCGATATGGGCGCCGAAGTTGCGTACCCCCGGAATGGAGCGAAGCTCGCGGCTGGCCCGTTGCGTGATCCGGAACGTTTCCGGGTGCGACGTCCCCTCGGGGGGGACCCAGTGCATCAGGAAGTCCCTCTCCTTGAACGGGGGAAGGAGCTCCGACCCGAGGAACGGCCAGAGCCCGACGCCGACGACGATCAGTGCGATTGCGACCGCGAACGTCGCGCGGGGCGCCTGGACGCCCCGTGACAGGATCGCGCTGTAGATGCGCTTGAGCCGGGAGACCAGCGGGGACTCCCGCTGCTCGATGCCGGCGCGATTCAAAAGAACCAGGCTCAAGGCCGGCGTGACCGTCGTCGCCACCAGCATGGACGCCAGCATCGCGAGGAGATAGGCGAGGGCCAGAGGTTCGAAGAACGCGCCCGCCAGCCCGCCCATGAAGAAGACCGGCATCACGGCCAGCACGACGATCAGCGTCGCGTGCAGGATGGCGGGGCGCACCTCGAGCGACGCATCGAGGATGATGCGTGCCGTCGATTTGCCGCTGCCCGCCAGCCGGTGCTGGCGAAGACGCCGGATGATGTTCTCCACGTCGATGATCGCGTCGTCCACGACGTCGCCGATGGCGACGACGAATCCCGCCAGGATCATCGTGTTGATCGTGGCGCCCCAGAAATGGAGCACGACCCCTGCGGCCACCAGGGACAGCGGAATCGCGATGACGCTGATCAGCGCCACACGCCATTCATAGAGGAAGGCTCCCAGGACGACGATCACCAAGATGCAACCGATGATCAGCGCCGTTCTCAGATTCTTGATCGACGCCTCGATGAAGGTCGCCGGCCTGAAAATCGTGGAGTCGATCTCGATGCCGGGCAGGCCTGGCCGCATTGCGGCCAGCGCCTCCTCGACTCCCCGTGTCACCTCGAGCGTGTTCGCCCACGGCAACTTCTCGACGATCATCATCAGGCCGACTCCGTCATTGATGACGGCATCCCCGAGGAGCGGCCATGTGTCCCATGCCACGGTGGCGACATCGCGCAGCCGCGGCGGTTCGGCGCGCCTGGCTTTCAGGGCGATCGGCACCTCCGCCAGATGTTCCACCGAAAAGACGGGAGATTCGTTGTGGATGACGAGCCTCTGGTTGGGGGTATCGATCATCCCGTCGATACGGGTCTTCGCCGCGGTGCTGTACCTCAGCAAGCCCATGTCCAGGGCCTCCGAGGTCGTCTCCATGACCTCGTCGAGCGTGACGTTGTGGGCGCGCATCATGCTCGGCTCGACCTGCACCTGCAACGACTTGATCCGATCGCCCCATATGGGAACGTTCGCCACGCCCGGGACGGACATGAGACGGAACTTGATGGTCCAGTAGGCGATCATCGAAAGGTCCATCATGTCGTAGACCTTCGATGTGAGCCCGATCTTCATGACACGGCTGGTCGATGACAGGGGCTGAAGCATGATCGGCATTCCGGACGACTGCGGCAGCTCCGCGATCGCCAGCTCCAGGCGCTCCTGGACGCGCTGCCGCGCCTCCATGAGATCGGTGCCCATCCGGAAAAGGAGCACGACCTGGGACAGTCCCACCACGGACGAGGAGCGGACGTATTCCACACCCGGTACTCCCCGGAGCTGATCCTCCATGGGAATCGTGATCAATTCCTCCACCTCGGTGGAGGTCATTCCAGGACCTTCGGTCTGGATTTCCACCTTCGGCGGCGCGAACTCGGGGAAGACGTCGACGGGCGTTTTGCGAAGTTTCTCGGTTCCGAAGACCAGCAACGCAGCGGCGATTGCCAACACCAGGAAGCGGAATTTCAGGCTCGAGCCGATGATCCAGCGAAACATCGTACGATCCCTTCATCCCGTGACTGCGGATGAACCCGATCGATCAGCGTCGATTCAGGCAAGGAGTTGGCAATCCACGTAAAAAAACCTCGCTTTTCCGGCGCGGGGCACCGCCAATACCGGGGTTCGGAAAACCGGCACCACTGCCAAAAGTCGTTCACGCATATTCCGGTGTGAGGAGACTATCCAAGGGACGTGCCAATTGAGAGGCAGTTACCTATTCCTTTTAATCACGGTAGGTTATCCGTCAATAAAACCGAGGGACGGGTCGTGAGGGGTGCAAACCGGAACGCGGGAAAATGATCGGAGACATAGAAAAACATGGAATTCCAATTATTTGCATGTAAGAGTCGAGGAAGCGCCCAGCAACAAATGTCTTAACCTTTCACACGCCTATCCGGCCAAGGGGAAGTCCCGAGTGGCGGAGGAATCCTTAAGATCAGACGCGGGGATCGTCGCAGATGGCGCATGACCCTTCGGTCCTCCTTTCCCGGGACGTCGGCATCCTTTCCTCTTGCCGTTGGGCAACGCGCGCTTGGCATGCCCCCAGACCCCCTCGTCGGGATTGAGTTACGGGGCGTATGCGGGCAATGGAAGGCTTCCCCCTTGCGCGCCATGCCTCTATGGACGTTGGAATAGACTGCGTAATAGTGGGCTAGCGGAACGGCACCTTCGTCTGGAGGGGATGAGGCGTCGATTCCGGGAACGGTTCCCGGCGAGCCGGCGTCTAATCCCTGGGAGGGAAGGAGGATCGTCATGAACGAGCGGGTCGGGGAAAGGGGGACGGGAGCGGGATACCGCGAGGGGATCGTCGGGACGTTTCTCGTCGCCCTGATGCTTTTCACCTTCCTCTTCCTCTGAATCACCGAGGAGGCGTGGCCGGCCGTGCCGCCGGCCCCCGAGGGGGTATCGGTGCGTTCTTCCGTGCCGGGGACGACGGGACCGGACCTCGGTCCCTCCGGGATCCGGTTTGACGCGGTGGGCGTTGGAATAGGCCCCGTTGCAAGGAACCGGTTTTGAAACGGAATTGAGGCGGGAGGGCGGCCCTCCGCGGCCCCCCCCCCC
>Ga0209341_10004839_pt1 | contig 12324 bp, 11 predicted proteins | sample RifCSP13_2_FD_184020 | JGI IMG/M metagenome (GOLD analysis project Ga0209341, IMG submission 184020) | Soil microbial communities from Rifle, Colorado - Rifle CSP2_sed 13_2 (SPAdes) (version 2) | ecosystem: Environmental > Terrestrial > Deep subsurface > Rock core/Sediment | place: Rifle...
AAGTCAACGTGCCGGTATTCCCACTGCCTGACGCATCGGCCGCCGTCGTGCCCGTGTTCTCATCAAACTTCCAGTAGCCCCGCAGCCCGGTAGCAGTGGGATCACTCCACGCCTCCACTTCCACAATGCGACTGTAGCCAGCCAAAGCATTGTTCACCAGCACGCGAATCTTGTTCGTCGTCACCGGAGTAAAGGTGAATTGCCGCCAGACCTTGTTGTTGCCCGTGACACTGCCCCCTGGCACCGTCACCCAGGCTGAGCCATTCCAATACTGCGCCTCAAACGCGGTCATTCCGTAAGTGGTGAAAGTCATCGCCTCAGTCGGTTCCACTGGATTGGCATAGTTGTCCTGAATAGTGACGACATTGATCTCAGTTATCGTCTTGCTGTCGGCAAAGTCAACCTGCAACCAGTCGGGATAGGTGTTGTTGGTTACACAATGCCAACCGCTTCCGGAACTGGGATCTGTCCCCCAATGGATGCCTTTGCGATCACCATTGATCGCGGCCACTGGCAAGCGGCCGGCGTCGTAAATTGAAGAGGCGCTGGCCGTCGCGCCATTGCTGGAAAGGGCATAGTTCATGCGGACTGCAAGCTCAGCTGTGACTAACAGTTGCCCATTGCGATAGCCATATTCCTTCTGCGGGCTGCCTGCTTGTTCGGCGTCAATTAGATTTTCCCCTTCGGGAGTTCTAATTGTCGCCCATCATCAAGACTCGCTGATTACGGCGGTGTGCCCCAGGCCAACATCGCTTTCTGGGAGCGCAGCGAAAAGCCGCCCCGCTCAGAAGTACTGTCCAAGATGGCCGAAGCCCTGGGCGTCAGCGTCGAAGATTTGTTGATTGTCGAGACGGGGAAAACGGCGAGCAGAAAAGCGGCTAAGAGTAACGGCAGACCGGCAGGGAAAGTGCGTGAGGTATTCGAGCGCGTCTCAAAGCTCCCGCGCCGCCAGCAGGAACACATCGTCAACTGGGTCTCCGCCTGCGTCTCTCAATACGAGCAAACCAGACACGGTTAGCGAGTACCCTCTGGAGAAGCCTTCAGAGCCCAGCACAAGCCTTAAGCAAATCACGTAACCCTTGCTATCCAGAACATCACGAGTAACGTAAAGAAGGGTCCCAGCACGGTTAGACGCGCCAGCCATTGCGCGCGGTTAAGAGCTTGTGGATCTAGGCCCGCTTCTTGAACGCTCCACAACACCACCGATCCGACGACAAGACCACAAATAACCGAGAACAGCATCAAGCCTTGCGTCGCTTGTGGCGCACCATACCAGCCAAGTATTCCAAGAAGCCGTAGTACAAACGCACCCATGGGCAGCAGAAGCAAGGTTATTGTCGGTGCTACCCACCACACTTGTTCCCACCTTTCAGAGGGTACGTGCCCGCGTAACCAACTAATGAATTGTCCTCGTGTCATGGTCGTCGTATCAATCCCCTCTCCACCCAGAAGAAGTTCTGTGTCTTATTTGAAAGAGGAGCCATCGTTGACCGCTCGACAGGCTGCACTCCCGGTATTTGATAAAGCAGCGACTTGAGGGTTGTGGCGTTGTCTATCACGAACATAGCATCACCGTTACGTCTCTCGGTTATCGTGATCTCGAAGGAACCGACAAATTGACGCGGCATATTGAAACCGGCCTCGAAGGGGCCGTCTTCTCCGGTACGGCCGAACCACACTCCAGTTGGACCGTAGGTTCCTCCGCCCTGTTCAATGAAGTTCTGCCTGTGGGTGGCTACGTCTGGTGAAGTCATCATGCCTTGAGTCATATAATCGCTCGGCCCGAACTGCCGATCTGTCGGCCCCGTGCCAGTCAGGTACTCAAAGAGCAACTGAAGCGACCCTGTATTGTCGGGCTGCCCTGCCAGCATGGAAGGCTGAGTGTAAATGCTCCAGCCTTGTCTTGCTTCTTGCGACGAACCGTTAGCATCAGGACCGTTTGCATTTAGTCGCACAAACTGGTCATTGCCGATCCCATACTGCATCTCTGTCCACTCGGTAGTGCCGGTTCTGTCATCATCATCTTTATACCACTTGACTTCTCCAGTTTCATCATGCCTTCTCCACTCCAATCCGGTCGGATCAATGTAAGCTAGCGGATTGTTGAGGCAATAAATGTAGCGATTCCAGCTTTGCGGATGGTACGGTTTGCCGCTCGTTAATAGTGGGTCTGGTGAGGTGAATCGACCCTGAATGCTGGCGTAGTACCTGGCCAGGAAGTAATCGAGCCCGGTTTCATTATCCCGTTCTTTGCGGGTTAAGAACGGGTAGTTACTCCCCGCGGACTCTCCCGCGCGAACGCAATTTGTCAAAGAACGGCAGCAGCTACAGAGAAGACGGGCAGGCTTGAGGTATTGTCGAGAACCGGAATACTATTGGCTTTACCTCCTCCGGTCCGTGAGAGTAAACACGGGCACGTATCGTGAAGAGGTGACGGCTCAAATCAGTCTTACTAATTATAGACCCTTTGTCGGCGACCAGTTTGCTTCAGTACATTATGGACGAACAGAAAGAAATCAAAATCTTCATCTTCTATAAATGGTGTAGGATCAAGTTCCAGAGGAACCTCAAAACTCGCAGAGGCGTACTTGAAGTTGACTAGTAGGTTTCCATTACGGAGCAATTCAAATACGCGGTACTTATCTTCCCGCGCTATCTTGGCTGTAACATCGTCTGTCAGTTTGAATTCTTGGGCACCTACACGTAAGTAAAGAACACCCTCCGTCCGATATAAACACACCATAGTGCCATTAACGACTGAGCAACCACCGGACATTGGTATAGCTGCTATTTCTGGGTGTTTCTTTTTTGACAAAAAACGGTATTCGCCAGTATTGCGATCTAGCTCCGCCACCTTATCAAAATCATCTTGGGATTGGAGAATCATACTTCGCCCCTTTCAAAAATCGAGATCTTTACCGCCGGGCTTTGATGCACTTTTAATGATGTCTTCCCACGATTTACCCCTTGCACGTAGCCATTCGATTGAAGGACCTAGCTCGTCGCCATATGTGCGCACATTTCTTTCCAATATGGTCTTTAAGAGTTCAGGTGGGGTCACATCCTTATAAATAACGCCCAGGGCACGCCGCTCCGCATGAAGTTGAATCGCTATTTGCTCAACGCTATGTCCAGCAGCTTTCAATTCAGCCGCCTTCAGTGCTAGTGCTTTGACTTCCGCCTCATATGCTTGCCTCAAGGCTGGCGCTGCCCCAGCACCTTTCTTTCCAAACCCAAGCCATCTCCCTACCGCCGATCCCACGCGCGATAGCAAACTGCCACCAGCTCTACCAGCGATCCTTAAGCCGCCTCCCATTGGAGGTTGAATATTTGCCCACTTTTCAGTTTGGGCCGTTATGAACTGATCACGCTGCGCTCTACCCCAGTCGGTGGCACCGGAGACGTCAAAGATTTGACCTGACATGATGGTTTCGCCGTCGAAGAACCCTCTCAAAGTTCCCTGGGAAATTCCGGTAGCTTTGGCGAACGTTTTCCAAGTGTCGCCATCCTCAGCTTGCCAGCATTGACCACCGTTATCACAATCGACTCGCTTCCAGAGCCCGAATGGATCCGTATGGTTGAGTGGCATGTTCCCTACGTATGAGTACAGGTTCCAGCTCTGCGGATCTTCCTCCCATTGATCAGCGAAAACGGCATCTGGACTCGTGAACCTTCCCTGCACATTCGAGTAGTATCTGGCAAGGAAGTAATCGAGCCCCGTTTCAATGTCCCGTTCTTTTGAGGTTAAGAACGGGTAATTTGAACCCGCGCACCCGCCCGCACGAGCGCAAGTTGTCAAAGAACAGCAGCAGTTTTAAGAGCAGCAGCTAAAGAGAAAAAGCAGCGATTAAAGCAACGCAAAAGCAGCAACAAAAGTAACTTCAAAAGCCGCTCAATGAAGGGCCATTATAGCGGCATTCTGGTTACTAACAGAGAGCGTGGAGGGGTGACGAGGCGCTGCGCACCTGAAGTTTTCAGACACGTCACCCCTAAAGGATTTTGCGATTTGTCTACGTTGTCGACAAAAGCGTCTCGTTTGTCGACAATTGTGGCTCGTTTGTGAACTTGAGTGATTGCAAAGACTTGGACCAGCCAGGCCCAGAGTTCTGTCGCGGTTGTAGACAATTTGTCGACAAACGAGACGGAGTCTGGACGCATCATGCAAGCAGCGCAAACCAGTTTTTGCGAGCTGTTATTCGATAACGTGAGCTGAAGCGGCGGCACTGTCGATGGCCTGTTTGAGATCCTGAAGTTCGAGGTGTGTGTAGATTTCCGTGGAGTTTAGATCGCGATGGCCGAGGAGCTGTTGCACGTGACGAATGCTGGCGCCGCCGCGCAAAAGATGAGTCGCACAGCAATGACGAAAGGTGTGGACTGAGGCTTTTACTTCGGCTTGCAGAGCGTAGTCACGGATGCGGTCGGCGATCATTTGATACGAGAGACGACGGCCGGTGACGGAGAGCCAGAGGGCGGAAGTTGAGGGAATGATTTTGGGTGGGCTGCAACGTTTTCCTTTGCCCCAGAGCTTGCCGGCAGCGAGCTCCGGACGCGCAGCAGTGACGTAACGAGTTAGCCAGTGTGCGGCGGTTTCAGTCAGCGGCACAAGGCTATCGCGTTGCCCTTTACCAAGGCGAACAGTGAGACAACGCGCGGCTGTGTCTACGTCATAGAGATCGAGTTTGTGCGCCTCACTGTGACGGATGCCGGTGGCATATAAGAGTTCCAAAAAGGCGCGATCGCGAACGCCAAGAGTCGTGGTTGTGTCTGGTGTTTCAATCAGTCGGGCGATCTCTGATTCGTTGAGCACGTGCGGCAATGATTGCTCTTTGTGCGGAAAGGCCAGGCGTTCCGCCGGGTTATGCAACAGGTGACCAGTGCGATTTAACCAGACAGAGAACGAGCGAATGATCGAGAGCCACTGGCGTAGCGTGGCCACTGAGATCGGCTTGCCTTTGGGTGTGCGATGACGGGTTGCTGCATAGACAGCGAAGTCACGCAAATGGGTTTCATTAACCGCACGCCAATCGGTGATCGAGTGCGCTTCGCGCAGGTAAAGAAGCAGGCGTTCGAGTGTGCGGGCGACGTGATAACGACGAGAATGAGAGAAGAGCCGGGCCTCCAGCTCGGCCAGGTAAGCATCAATTCCGCGATTCATTTGCGCTTTTCACGGGGATGACAACGAGCGATGACTTCATGCAGATCGGTAAGTTCGACGCGCGTGTAGACTTCGGTGGAAGACAAGCGGCGATGGCCCAGCAGTTTTTGGATTTGCCGGATGTCGGCCCGGCCTTTCAGTAAGTGTGTCGCACACGTGTGACGCAGCGTGTGCGGCGTGATGTGCTTCCTGATACCGGCACGATTAGCGGCTTTGGCGACGATGCGCACGATGTCATCATCATCGAGCGGACCACCGGAACGAGTGGACACAAATAGACGCACCTGGCCGGCTTCATGCGCGAACAACGACCGGGCTTCTTCCAGATAAAGCTTGAGTACAGCAATGGCTGATTGCGTGAGTGGAACTACACGCTTCGTGTTCCCTTTGCCGTGCTCGATTCTGAGTGTGGCAGTTTGCAGATCGGCGTCATAGATCGTCAGCGCCAGCAGTTCGGCGCGACGAATGCCGGTGGCGTAAAGCGTTTCCAGAATGGCGCGGTCACGAATGTCACGTGGTTTCGTTGTTGGCGTGGCTTCGATCAATCGTCTTGCTTCTGTTTTAGTCAACACGCCACGTGGCAGACGTTGCGGTTGTTTCGGTGGTTGCAAAGTGGTCGCCGGGTTGTAGGCAATCTGTTGTTCGCTCAGCAGCCAGGAAAAGAACTTGCGCACGGCAGCTAGTCGATTCGCTTGGGTACCGACGCTCAAGCGCTTTGCTTCTTTCTCTTTAGTTGCGGGCTTGTCTTTAGCTGCTGGTACTGAACCCTCCCTCACGGTCGGGCTACTGCCCCGATCGCTATCGGCGTCATGACGTTCGAAGTTGTAGAGCCAGATTTGATATTGCTGCAGGTGCGCCGGCGTGACTTCAACGATTGAGTTTATGGCAGTGTTGTCGGCCAGCCAGTCGAGAAAGATCTTCACGTCGCGGGTGTAGTTGACTCGGGTTTTGGGCGAGTAGTTGATCGCTTCCAGCCACTCACTGAAGCGTTCGGCCATTAGCTTTAGTCGCTGTCTTTGGCTTTCATTCATGGCATTCATTGGCAGGCAACACCGACAGCTCGAGATAGAGATCTCGAGTAAGAAGGATCAGATCAGGGGTTTGAAAAAAAGGCTCGACTTGCTATTTGCCACAAGGCCACAAGGTCGGGGTTAAAGCGTTGACCGAGTTTCAGTAAGACCTTGTGGCGCCCTCACCACAACCTCACCTCAACCCCCTCGTTTTCGCCTCAAGGTCCTCAGGGTTAGCCACTGGTCAAGGCAACTTTTTCTTTTAGTCGCTGCTTGATCTCAGCAACATCAGTCAAGCCGCGCAGCCCGTCGCTGCCGTTTTCATCCGCGCGCGCCAGGCTGTAGACATAGGGACGACCATTGCCATTGATGGTCGCGTAGAGATATTCCAGCTCTACCAACTGCCGGCAATAGGAGCGTACCTGCCAGTCGCTCCAGCCGGTTGCTTCGCGGATTTCACGACGCGAAAGTTGCACGGCATCAGGTTGACAGTTCAACTCCTCGGCACGCTTCACACAGAGCGTGTGCAGCTCGTCATAGAGTCCACGCACCGGCGCTGCCAACTCATCCAACGCGCGGGAAAGAACGTCCCTGGCCAGCTCGTTGGCCAGGGCAATGTCGGCGATCGTGACTTCCACGTATTCGAGTTCGACGTTGCCGCGCGTGGCTCTTTTGATTTCGCGTTGATGCTGGTGCAGCAAAGCAATCGAGTTGATCAAAGCGAGATACTTTTTCTGCTCGCGCCGGTGCATCAATCGATCGCTCGGATAGGTCAACTGTTCGACGTAGGGATTTACCACCGCCAATGGTTGTAGTAGCCGTTGCGCGTTGTGATGCAGCCGTTGCACCGCTTCGGCCGTCGCTCGTTCCAGCACGCCCTCAAGTGTAAATGACCGGCGCTGACGTTCCAGTATCGCTTTTGTCTGCGCGGCTGATTCATCCATCGTCAACTGCACAAAGCGGCTGCGTGTTTCTTCGTCGAACGCTTCCGGTGAAGTTGTCGTCAGCACGATCACCACCGGCCCATAGACCTCGTAATGCTCCGTGTGCAGCTTGCCCGTGTTCGGATCGGTGCGCGTCGCCGCAATCGAGAGATGCTGATCTGAAGCCAGCGTGCGCAATGAATAGACCGCTTGCAACGCACCCTCATCTTCCGCAATGGCCAGCACCTTTTGTTGCAGCGAGTACGGGTCTTTGTAGAACAACGCCTGACCTGTCAGTCGTGTCACTCTCACTGCTTCTTCCGGCGGCACAAACGCGCACAGCGCGTCCTGCAACGCGCTCTTGCCCGCCCCACTGCGAGCCACAATCAGCACCGCCAATGGTTCCGAAAGTTTCCTCGAGACGGCAGCCAGGTAAGCCGTCAACACCGTCGCCCGCTCACCAACAAGGCCACATTTGCGAAAGTCCTCGACAATGCGCTCGGTGAGTTTTGGATCATTTAGATAGCGAAGCGCCGCATCTCTTTCCGCCGACGTCATCGGTGCATCATTGAGGTTTGCATCATCGCCGTTCTTCCGCATTGCCAGTCGCGCCGCTTCCAACTTTTCGATCATTCGCAACAGATCCGCGCCCACTTGTTGCTCACCCACGCTGCACAACTTTGCCGCGCTCTGCGCGAACAACGAACGCGCTCGGGCTTGATAGAGATCAATCGTGTCGAGATGAAAGTTGCCATTGAGAGTGAGCCGCACGTTTACTCTGAGTCGCTCCAGACCAACCGGTGACAAACCCCGCACTCGATACTCTCGATCAGCGATCGAGAACATCATTGAACCATCGGCGCTCGTCTCAACTTGCAGTGCCCTTGTTCGCGCTGCGCTCACTGCGGGCGAGACGCCCGCGCTCCCAGCCTGCGCGCTCGCAATCAGTGCTCGTATCTCATCAGCCGTACCGCCCGCCGCAATGAACTCCGCTGCATCCTTCGCCGGCAACTCCACGGTGCGTGTTTCAATGTTCACAGCATTAAGCCGCTGGGCCATGTCAATCGCGGCCGCACGACCCGCATCGTCAGCATCGAGCATCAGCACCACGCGCTTGACCCGGCACTCAACCAGGTGCGCGATGATCTCTTCCGTCAAGCCCGTTGTGCCGTAAGTGGGAATCACATTCCGCAGGCCTGCGCTCCACAATGCGGTCGCGTCGATCACACTCTCGGTCACGATCACTTCGTCAGTGTTCTTTGCTCCTTCGGGATTGAACACGCCGCGCCGCTCCCCGGGCAAGTACAGATCGCCGTCCCTCGATGCTCCGACCATAGAGATTCACCACCTGGCCCGTCGCCGGATTCACCAACGGAAAGATCACACACCAGCGCATGAGCTCTCGGCTTGAGCCAGTCAACACACCAACTCTCCGCAGCGCGCGCCGTCCTTCTGCCGGCAGCTTCTCCGCCAATGTTCCGTCTGCATAACCAACCCGAAAGCTCTCCGCCGCTGTCACTCCGCGCGATCGTAAGTAGTCCTGCGCCGCCGGCGTCTCCAACAATCGCGCGTGATAGTGATCCACCGCCCGCTCCAACCATTGCCGATCTTCAACCGCCACACACTTCGCCTCAGCCTCATGCCCACCAAGCCGCCGGTGCGCTTCGCGGAAGTCCACACCGTCAGCCTTCATCACAAACCGGTACACGTCGCCACCTTCGTGACACGCGCCCAGACAGTTCCACAGTTGTTTCTTGGGGTCGACGATGAGGCTGACGAATTATCGTCACCACTTGTACGGACGCGCCCCGTCGACCATGTAGTCAAGTGGGCTAGATGCATCTGTGGAGATCTGGCCCCGCAGCAGCGCTTCCAGAAGTCCCGCAGTCTGTTCCGCCTCTGGCGTGAGATCAGGCTGCGATCTGATGACCTTCAGTAAAGCCAGAATTGCCTCACGCCGCTCATCGCTTGTAACGAACTCGTCGAGATTGGGATGGATCCAACCACTGAAAGCACCCGACGACTGCGCGCGCCAGTGATCACGTAGATCCGCTAACCACTCCTGATTAGGCACGCTTCCAATGCTATCCGCCAGCAAGGTGAGCACGTGCTCCAGGTAGCCGTCCCAGGACCAGAAACCGCGCCCACGATATTCCACAAAGCTGCTGCTCATACTTCCTCTCTTACGATCCCTTATTGGACGTAAATAATTTTCCTTCGCTGCTCTTCGCTCAGGCCACTTACAAACTTTTGGACGGCCTTTACCTGGCTCTTCGAGGCTCCTTGTAAGTCGATGGCGGTGTAATCAGCCGACTTGTTTACGTGATGCACAATCGACTCAAAGAACTTACTGCCATTGCCAAAGTGCTGGTATGCCTGTGCCCCGCCCATAGCATCAATCGTCGTCTTGGTACCAGTAACAACGAATTCCTCACCTCGGTGAGCGCTCTCCGTGAGGCTCACACCGAGCTGTTTTGCCAGTCGCCCGCCGGTACTTATTTCAGCCGCGGTAAGGCGCGAACTAGGACCAAGCGTGAGTCCCGGCGGTCCACCCGCCGCCTCCTGCAACCCTTGAGCAATCTGCTGAACTTTGTCTGGATTTCTGGTCGCCCAAGTCGCAAGGGCAGTTAGACCTGCTGCACCACCTCTGGCAGCTACGATGATAGCGAACCCACCCGCGACCCCGACGGCTCCTCCCCGCATTCGAGCCCAATACTCCTTCTCATCGATCCGTCCCTCGTTGAAATCTTTGATCGTTTTTTGGAATTGGATGTCATAGCCGTCCTGAGGTGACTGGCCATCAGGATCGATATAGCGAAGAGGGTTGTTGAAGCAGTACTGATACTTGTTCAGCGATTGCGGATTAGTAACTTCGGCGTAGACAAGTGCCTGCTTTTCCGGGTGTCCGCTACCTAATACCCACAGTTCACGCGGTCCACCCTTGAACTCGTCAGGACTCGCGAAACGCCCCTGAGTTGATGAGTAATACCTGGCCAGGAAGTAATCCAGTCCCGTCTCAACATCCCGTTCTTTGAGGGTGAACTTCTGCCGCACGCCATCTGCTACATACCCTTCGCCCGTAGTGCGGCCGCCCATACCGGCAAACCACTCTTCACCGAAGGCGAGGTAATCGTGCCGCCTGGTGTTAGCCAGTGAGCCCGTCTTGTCAAAGACCATGCGCGGCGTCCCAAGGTGGTCAGCTACGAGCCACTTGATATGATCTGAACCACTCCCGCCGCCTGCGGAAATCACCACGTTCAGAAGCTGGGAGTTGACCGTGTTAAGTGACGTATCCACCAGCAGCGGGTAAGTGGGAGTCACCGTGCTGGTATAAACCAGCGCACCGTTCTTACGGTACTTGACGACGCCCGATTCCACTGCTACGCGCAGCCGATCATTTGACGTATAAGTGCCAAACTGGCCTCGATATACGCCTGCCTCATAGATATGCAGCCCACCACCACCACCGGCAACATGGAACGCAAACTCGATATCCGCGTAGTGATCGCTCGAGTTACCATTACCCAAGCCAATCATGCGCCAAGTCGCAGTATTACCGGGGGTGAACTCTACATAGCCGTCGCCGGACTGAATTGTCTGACTAGAAACTGCACCCGCGTCGTACCATGAACTGGTGCCACTGACTTTCTGTAAGCTGTTGCCCGTGACTTGTATCGTTGGCGCCACACTCGTCCAGCTGACATTCTGCGCGGTGGTTATGCGCAGATCATCAATGAAAGCCGTGTTATCTCCACCCAACGAGTTCCGGCCAACGAATTTCAGTGTGTGGGTCCCGGCCGTCGTTGTAAACGTGGGTGTGGCCAATAGCAGGTAAGCAGTACCGGTCGGCTTGAATGTCCCTAAGAGTGTCGTGTCCAGGTAAACGTCAAAATCTTGCCCACCAGCACCACAGCAGTTGCCCCGCTGTGCTGCCTGAAACGACACTGAATAGTTAATTCCGCTTTGCCAGCCCGAAACTGACTGCGAAATGAGGGAAGTATTTCCACCCTGAATAAAGGCCACTTGTACGCCCTGCGGTGCACTGGGATTCCCGGAGGTGAAGGCGCTGGAATTTCCGCTCACACCTGTTCCTCCTGCAAATATCCAACTGCCTCCGGATGGCGAATATTGGAAGGAGCCGCTGCCGACAACGGGCAGCTCAAACCCCGCATTGGGTATCATGGGCAAGCTCGCTGGCTCCGCGGTCACCAGCAACTGTCCATTGCGATAGCCATATTCCTTCTGTGGGCTGGAACCGCCCACTGCCTGGGTCATGCGATTCTCAGCATCGTAGGTGCGTGAACCTGCACCCGTGTAGGTGTCGGTGGTGAGATTCCCGGCAGGGTCATACGACATTACGCCTGACTGACCACCGGGCACTCCAAGGCGGTTATTCGCCGTGTTGACGGTGAAGTCCTTATTGTTCACACCGCCATACGTGTTCGCCGGGTTCGGATCAATGCGCCGATTGCCATAGCGATCATAAATGAAAGTCTGCTTCCAGGGATTCGTGAATTGGCTGGTGACGGAGTTGTAGCGATCTCCATTTACTGACGACAAGCGATTCAGCGCGTCGTAGTTATGCCAGGTGGTATAGACCGCATGCGTGCTGATCTGCTCATCTCCTGGAATCTGATGCTCCTGCTTGTAGACATTCCCATTGTTGTCGGTCATCGGTTGAGTGCTGTTCTGGCCATAGCACATGCCCCAGCACTGCAAACTGTAGTGGTTGATAATTGCGCCGCGGTTCCAACTCGTGTCCATTGCTCCAGTGTAGGTAGTGCTTACGCGGATTTCGGCCAGTTGCCCGCGGCTGTTATACCAATGCTTGTTATAGAGCGGCGTGTCCGTCCCGAACTGCTCTTTCTGCATTCCCCCGACTGGCCAATACGAGATCTGGCTTGTATAAGTGCGCTGTGTTCCATCGCCCAGATTCCCCGTGAAGGTGGTTGCGCGCCCGGCAACGTCGTAACTGTAGTTGACAGTTCGTCCGGAGGGGTAGGTTTGCGAAGTTACAGCGCCTGCGAGATTATAAGCCCGGCTCACCTGATAAGATGAACTCCACACCCCACTGGTTTCATAACGTTGTCGCTGAACCAAAGGTCTGCCGAGCGCGTCATAACTGTCGATATAAGTAGCAGAAGTCGTAGTTCCCGTCTGCCATGCCTGGTTCAGACGACCCTTACCGTTTATCGCTAAGTCGTATTGCCGGAGAATGTCAGGGGTGGAGTCGGTA
>Ga0209341_10004845_pt1 | contig 12321 bp, 6 predicted proteins | sample RifCSP13_2_FD_184020 | JGI IMG/M metagenome (GOLD analysis project Ga0209341, IMG submission 184020) | Soil microbial communities from Rifle, Colorado - Rifle CSP2_sed 13_2 (SPAdes) (version 2) | ecosystem: Environmental > Terrestrial > Deep subsurface > Rock core/Sediment | place: Rifle...
CATCTCGTCGACCTCGCTGAGTTCGGGCAGGCCGGGGATGCCGTCCCGGAGGAGCCGTTTGGGGATCAACGCCTCGGCCTTCCGCTCCGGCACGTCGCTCGGCGGCAGCGAGTACGCCGTCCGCCCCGGGGAGCCCTGCTCGAAGACCAGGGGCTCGTTGAGGATCAGCCCACGCGTCCCGACGGTCTTTTCCGTGCCGCTCATCGTCCACCTCCCAGCGCCTTTGCCAGCGCGTCGATCTCATCGCGGCTGTTCTGCTCTGTCACGCAGACCAAGAGGCAGTCCTTGAGCTCCGGGTAGAACCGCCCCAGGTCCAGGCCGCCGATGATCTGCCGCTTGAGGAGACTCGTGAGGACCTCGCCCGGTTTCTTCCTGGTGCGCAGGACGAACTCATTGAAGGTGGGACCGCTGAAGCGGAGGCCCACGCCTCGGATCTTCGCCAGCCGCTCCTTGGCGTAGGCCGCCTTGCGCAGGTTCAGGAGCGCGACGTCCCGCAGGCCCGTGGGCCCCATCGTCACCATGTAGATCGTCGCCATCAGCCCGATCAGGGATTCGCTGGTACAGATGTTGGACGTGGCCTTCTCCCGTCGGATGTGCTGCTCGCGGGTCGCCAGCGTCAGGACATACCCGGTGCGGCCCTCGCGGTCCACCGTCTCGCCCACGAGCCGACCCGGCATGTGCCGGATGAACTTATCGCGGGTCGCGAAGAAGCCGAGGGCCGGCCCGCCGAAGTTCAGCCCCGTCCCGAGGCCTTGCCCCTCGGCGGTGACGATGTCGGCGCGGCACTCCCCCGGCGGCTTCAGGATGCCGAGCGCGATCGGCTCGGCCACCGCGACCACCAGGAGGGCCCCGACGGCGTGGGCCGCCTCCGCGAGCGGCGCCAGATCCTCGACGCCGCCGAAGAAGTTGGGAGACTGGACCACAAGGCACGCCACCCGCTCGTTCAGGGCCTTCCGGACCTGGGCAAAGTCGGTCACTCCCGCCTCGGTGAAGGGCACCTCGCGGAACGACACCCCGATCTGCGACGCGTAGGTCCGGGCGACCGTCCGATAGTCCGGATGGACCGCCCGCGCCATCACGATCTCGTTGCGCCCCGTGACCCGGTGCGCCATCAGGACCGCCTCCGCTGTCGCCGAGGCGCCTTCGTACATGCTGGCGTTGCTCACCTCCATGCCGGTCAGGAGACAGACGAGGGTCTGGTACTCGAACAGGGCCTGCAACGTCCCCTGTGAGACCTCGGGCTGGTACGGGGTGTAGGGGGTGAGGAATTCCCCGCGCAAGACCAGGTGATTGACGATGGCCGGGCTGAAGTGGTTGTAACAGCCGGCACCGAGAAACATCGCGTACCGGTCGGCGTCGGCATTCTTGGCCGCCAAGGCCCGGAGGTGCCGCGCCACATCCGACTCGGCCATGGCCGGCGGGACCTTGAGGGGACGCTTCAGTCGGACCGCCGGGGGAACATCGGCGAAGAGCTCCTCCACCGAACGGACGCCGATCGCCTGGAGCATCGCGCGGCAATCGGCGTCGGTATTGGGGATGTATCGCATCAGTGCCCTCCTCCGGCCTGCTTCAGGAGCGCCGCATACTGCGAAGGAGAGAGGAGATTGTCGAGTTCCTTCACCTGGGTGATCTTGATCACGAGCATCCACCCCGCCCCGTAGGGATCCGCGTTGACCAGCTCCGGCTTGCGCTCGAGCTCGCCGTTGACCTCGGCGACTTCGCCTGTCACCGGGCAGAAGAGGTCGGAGACGGCCTTCACCGACTCCACGACGCCGAAGGACTCCATCTGGCGCAGCTTCCGTCCCTTCTTCGGCAGCTCGACGAACACCACATCCCCGAGCTGATCCTGGGCGTAGTGCGTGATTCCGACGCGGCCTTTATTCCCCTCGACCTTGATCCATTCGTGCTCCCGCGTGTACTTGAGTCCTTCCGGTACACTCATAATAATGCCCTCCTCAATGAGTTCACAGTTCAGGGTTCACAGTTCACAGAAAAATCACGAACAACCTGAGGTACCAGTGCCCGTTACACCCGTGAACCGTGAACCGTGAACGGTCAACGGTGAACCGTGAACCGTTAGCGTTAGCGTTTGCGCTTGTAAAAAGGGGTGGGAACGATTCTGGCCCGCACCGGTTCTTTACGGATCAGGATGTCCACCTCGGACCCGATCGCGGCCTGCTCGAGAGGGAGATACCCCAGTCCGATGTTCTTGCCCAGGGTGGGGGACGGTCCTCCGCTGGTCACCTCGCCGATTTCCCGGCCGTCCCTGACGATTTTGTAATGGGAGCGGGCGATCCCCCGCCCCACCATCTCGAAGCCCACCAGCTTTCGCGTGAGGCCCGCGGCCCGCTGCTTTTCGAGCGCCGTTCGGCCGATGAAGTCGCCCTTCTCGAACTTGACGACCCACCCGAGATCCGCCTCCAGGACCGTGTGCCGATCGTCGATGTCGTTGCCGTACAGGGCCATTTTGGCCTCCAGGCGCAGGGTGTCCCGGGCGCCGAGCCCTACGGGGAGCATGCCAAACCGCTTCCCGGCTTCCTGGAGCCGCCGCCAGAGCGCCTCCGCCCGGGCCCCGGAAAGGTAGATTTCGAATCCGTCCTCCCCCGTGTAGCCGGTGCGGGAGATGAGGGCCTCCGCGTCCAGGACCTTCCCGGGCCGGAACCAGTAGTACTTGATCTGGGAGAGATCGACCGGAGTCAGCGGCTGCAGGATCTGCTGGGCCTTCGGGCCCTGCAGCGCGAGCAGCGCCGTTTCATCGCTGATGTTCCGGACCTCCACCCGGCCGCGCACGTGATCGCGAATCCAGGCGTCGTCTTTCACGATATTGGAGGCATTGACGGTGAGCATGAAATGATCGTCGGCGAGCTTGTAGACGGTGAGGTCATCCACAAAGGTCCCGTTGTCGTAACAGAGGGCCGCGTACTGGACCTGCCCCACCTGGAGCTTGGAGGAGTCGCTCGTCACGAGGCGCTGGACCGCGGCGAGGGCGTCCGGACCCCGGAACTCGATTTCGCCCATGTGGCTGATATCGAAGAGGCCCGCCGCCTCGCGAACGGCCCGGTGCTCTTCCAGAATGCCCGAATACTGCACCGGCATGTCCCAGCCGCCGAAGGGGACCATCCGGGCCCCCATCTGTCGGTGGACGGCATTCAGGGGGGTGCGCTTGAGCGGTGTCTGAGCGGCGTCGATGGTGGACCTCCTCTGTGGTCAGCGAGGAGCAAGGGGGGTGAAACCGCAGAAAGTGACCGGCGATTGGCTCATTAATGTAAGGAGAGTATCGGTTTTGTCAAGGAGAAAGTCGGCCTCAGGCCGGGGGGGAGGGGACCAAAAAACCGATGCCACGTTGCATCGCGCGGTCCTTGGCGCCATAATATCTATGTCTCTCCGCCGACCCTGAAGCTGCCCGACCGGCCCTCCCTCGGGTCCGCTTCGCCTCAGGGGCGGCCGCGGGACCCACGGACCCGCCCGACGCCGGAAAGGGAAAAATTATGGGGATGCCCGCATCGAGCTTTGGCCCGCTGCCGGCCGGGGGCTTTTCCTCTGCATCTGACCTCACGCTCGTCGCCTGGGTCGTGGCCGGCGCCCTCCTCGCCTCCCTGGCGGTCCTCTGGCGCCGGGCACGGAGAGTCGAGGGGGCGGTCCGAAAGCTCCACCGACACATCGTCGAACTCCGGCGCGAGGGCGAGACCCTCTCCCGAATGGCGGCCATCGTGCAGTCCTCCGACGACGCGATCATCGGCAAGACGCTGGACGGCATCATCACGAGCTGGAACCCGGCCGCAGAGGGGATGTACGGCTATTCGGCGGAGGAGGCGCTCGGCCGGCCGGTCTCCTTCCTGGTGCCCCCCGAACGGCCGGACGAGCTGATGCACATCCTCGAGAAGATCAGGCATGGAGACCGCGTCGATCACTATGAAACCGTGCGCGTCGGGAAGGCCGGCCGGCGCATCCATGTTTCGCTCACCGTCTCCCCCATTCGGGATGCCACAGGAGAAATCACGGGCGCCTCGACGATCGCCCGGGATATCACCGAGCGGAAGCGGTCCGAAGAAGCCCTGCGGGAGAGTGAGGAGCGATATCGGGACCTGGTGGAGCAAAGCGAGGATCTCATCTTCTCCCATGATCGGGACGGGAAGCTCCTGAGCGCCAACCGTGCCCTGGTCCGGTTCCTCGGGTACGATCGGGAGGAAGACCTGCTCGGTCGCACGTTGCGGGACTTTCTCGCCTCGGACGTGGTGGACATGTTCGATGCCTACCTCGAGACCGTCCTGAAGGACGGCTACGTTCAGGGCCTCATGAAAATCGTCACCATGAACGGCGAGGAACGGATCCTGGAGTATCGCAACTCGCTGCGCCGACTGCCGACGCCCACTGTCCGCGGCATCGCGCACGACGTCACGGAGCGGGTGCGGGCCGAGCAGGCTCTGACGCAGCGCACGGAGCGGCTCCATCGGCTCCGAGACGTCACCCTGGAGATCTCCCGGGAAATTGACCTCACCAGGCTGCTGGAGGGGATCATACGCGGGGCGGCCGCCCTGCTCGGGGCCCTGTCGGGCGCGATCTATCTCTGGGACGAAAGAGCGCACGTCCTCTCCGTGCCGGCGTTGTACAGCCTGGGCGAGTGGACGCGTGGGAAGCACCTCCGGCTCGGGGAGGAGATCGCCGGGACCGTCGCCCAGCGCCGCGAGGGGATGATCGTGAACGAATACGCCAGCTCGCCGTACGCCAGCTCCTTCTTCCTGGAGCGGGCCGCCTTCACCGCCGTCATTGCCGAGCCCCTCCTGTGCCACAATCGACTCGTAGGCGTGCTCACGGTGAACAATGAGGGGACTGGACAGCGCTTCACGGAGGAGGATCAGGACTTTCTCCGCCTCCTCGCCGTCGAGGCCGCCATCGCCATCGAGAACGCCCAGCTCTACTCTGTCCTCGCCGATTCCAAGCGAAGACTGGGAGAGCTCTACGGTCTCGGCGTGGCGATGCAGGAGCCTCTGACGTTTAGCGCGCGGCTCGACCTGATCCTGAAGGGGGCGCAGACGGTCCTCGGCTTCGACCGGATGAACATCCTCCTCGCCGATTCCCAGGGGACGCGTCTCAGCGCCGTGGCCAGCCTGGGCGTCGAGGACCCGCTCGAGCAGATCTCCGTCCCGATCGGCCCGGAAGGCGGAGGGCTCGCGAAGGCCTTTCTGGAGCGGATCGACATCGTGTGGGAGGGGTTTGGGCCAGTGCCCACCGCGTTGCGCCTCGCCCCTCCCTCTTCGGAGATCAGGGCTTTTCGTTCGCGGTGCTTCGTCATCGTCCCCCTGATCGTCCGGGGGACGGCGATCGGCGTCTTGGGTGCCGACAACAAGCACAGCCAGCGGCCGATCCCCACGGAAACCGTGCACCTCTTGAAGACCTTCGCGGCGCAGGCCGCCATCGCCATCGAAAACGCCCGGCTGTACGAGGAGGTGACGCGGTACGCAAAGAGGCTGGAGCAGCATCTCAAGGAACGGGGGCCATTCCCGAGCGACCTGCGCAGACCCTTCGTGTAACCGCGATCTCCGACCGGAAAACGGGCGCCTCAGCCCTTCTGTGTCGAGAGCCCCTCAAGCCCTTCCCCCGACTGAAGCGTCTCCCACGTCCCGTCCGCCCGATAGCGCATGAACTCTCCGGTCGTCGGATGCCAGGCGATCAGATGGGCCCACTGGTTCTTGAAGACATTCTCAAGAACCCTATGGCGCGCCACGATGGATGCCACCCTCGCCGGGTCCGCATCGACGATAATCTGGGCGCGCATCGGCTCGTGCAAGGGCGCCACCCCCTGTGCCGGCAGCCCCGGTTTCAGATCGCTCCCGGCGCCCTGCATCACCCCGACAAGGCCCACGACATTGTGGAGGGCTTTCGTTCCGGAGCCAAACACGCCGTTGATCCCGCTGTCCACGAACGAAAAGTAGTAATCCAATGTGATCCCCCTGACCACGGGGATGAACGCGGCCATGATCTCTTCGAGGACGGCCCCATCGGCATCCTGGTCGGGGTCATAGGACTGGAGGTAGACGCGGCGATCCAGGAAGACCCCGCGGGTCAACGACCTACGGCCGATCACCATCGCCGCGCACGTGGCATGCCCCCATTCGGGATAGACCTGGGCCCAATCGACGGATCGCGTCTCGACATGGCGGAGGGCCTCCTCCGGGGTCGGGCGCGCCGGCGCCATCGGGAGGCGGCGGCATCGCTCCTGGGCATGCCGCCCGCACGCCCGCTGGAGGGCCTGCTGGAGCCGTCCGAATTCCTCGCGGTGGGTGGCGGGGATATCCTCGGTGTCGAAATAGGCGATACGGTCCGCGGCGGTGTCGTGTTCCGCCCCGAGAAAATGCGTGTCGGCCGGGATGCTGATCCCGTGCCCCTCCAGCAGCACCCGCACCGTCGGGCTGTTGGCCATCGCGGCGATTGTCCGGGCGTTCGGCCCCCCGCGATTGCCCCCGCAGGCCCCACAGTGATAGGCGGTGGCGAAAGGATTGTTCTCCGTGGTCGCGCCGTGCCCGCAGAACGCCACCAGGCGCGCGAAGCTCTCCGTCAGGCCGATCATCCGGAGCTGACCCTCCACCAGATCCGCCTGTTCCTCGGGCGAGAACCCGATGCTGAGGAGCTCCACCAGCCGAGACGCGCGGTGGCGGCCGTCCAGTCCGCTCCGCCGTAGCTCGTCGATCAGGGCCAGCTCTTGTGGGGGGGAAAGACCGAGGAGGCGCGCGGCCAGGCTCTGCCCGTCCCCCGCCAGGGCCGCCAGGCGCAGCTCCTCGACCGCCTCAGACGGGAACCCATCCGGCAACGTGCCTCCGCCCCGCCGGCGCACGGCCTCGAGGATCATAGCGCGCTCCTGGGCGGCAAGCATCTCCTGCCCCTCAGCCTCCGTCGGCCTCGCGATCCGAAGTGCGCTTCCGACGAACGGGACGAGCCGCCCGCCGGCGGCCTCGGTCGCTGTCCGCCACCGGTGCGGGAGCAGTGTCTTTCCGGCCACGGCCGCGCCAAAGGGGACGCCCAGGACATCGATCAGCGGGTAGGCCGTGACGAAGTTGGTCTCGAGGCGGTGATAGATAGCATGCAGGGCGTCCTCCCACTTCGTCCGATGCTCGCGGTGAGCCTCGCGGATCTCCTGGCCGGGGCGGACCTCCTCGGCTACCGTATGCCGGGGCTTGATCACGATGGGACACGACTCGATCCCCGTCCCCCCCGCGCGGGGGCGGTAGACGATCGGCATGCTGAAGAAGCCGGCGGTGCCCAGGGTCTCGTACGCGTCGCCCTCGGCCTCCAGATGCCGCCGGATACCCTCTTCGCGCATATCGAGACAAAAAATGACTTGGGCCATCGGATGCGTTCCGGTCTGGTGCGGGTCCCGGCGAGTCCTGCTGAGCTGTATGAGGAGCCGGTCCCGGTAGTGGATCTCGTAGGCCTCAAGCCAGACGGGTCCGTGGGCGGACGAGGGAAGATCGTCCAGCAGCTCGACGAGGCCCTTCGCGTCGCCCGCCGAGAGCGTCCGGATCTCGTCGGCCGACAGGCCCAGGACCTGACCGAGATTGAACAGCCGCCAGCCGTCGTGGCAGACCTCCTCCACGTGATGCAGCTCTTCCTCGGTGGCCCGGCGGTAGGCGGCCAGCACCTCCGCGAATCGGTCCCATTGCTCCCTTCGACTCAAGCCCGAGACCTTCCGGATCTCGGCGTCGCCGGGAGAGTCAAGGGCATCCCAGTTCAAGGCGACTGCGCCCTCTTCCTTCCGCACGACCGCGCCCGCCAACGGGTCCGGGAGATCCCCGGCGGCGATGCGCCGTCGCACGAAATGCTCGCCTGGGTTGGCCCGGAAGTAGGCCCGCAGCGCGGAAACCGTTCCCTCCACGCCCCACAGCCTGCGACACAGAGCCGAGACGAGCTCCATCTCGTAGAAGAGGCGGACGGCCAGGTACTGGGTCAAATCGATCGGATGCTCCGCCTGCGGCGCGTAATCCGGATGGCCTTCGCGCCACCTGACCAGGCCGGCCCAGCCGGGGAGCGCGGCCAGGTGGAGCGTGAGATATCCGGTCCAGTGGTCCTCCGGGATCCCCATGCTGCGGAGGCATTGGATGACGACGTCTCCGGCGTCCGGCGGAAGCCGCCGCACTCTCCGGCGCCACCGGCGGATGCCCAGGAACCAGCCGGTCAGATCGTTGGAGGCGATGCGGCGCCACGCGTCATAAAACCCGTGCTCGCGGTGAGGCATCGGCCAGCCGGCCAAACCCTCGTCGAGGAAGGCGGCACACCATCGGATCATCTGGTCGTTGACCTTCGCGGTCACGCCGGCGCCGGAGAGCCACTGACAAAAATCGCCCAGGCTCCACGCATGACCAATCTCGCCGAGATCGCCTTCGAGCGCCTCGTGGGCCTCGGGCGGGAGGGGGGCGCGGAGGTCGGGCCCCTCGACGCCACCCCGAGCGACCGCGAGGGCGCGATGCAGCGCGGTCTCGGCCGCCCGCGCCTCCCGGTCCCCGAAGGAGACGGGATCCGCGAGTCCGAGCTTTGCCAGGGCCGCGGCCCACAGCGCCGTGACCGCATAGGCTTCGAGGTTCCCCTCGAAGTGGCGCGCAATGGCGGGCAGCGTGCCCCGGGTCCCGAGGGAGCGTGGGACCAGGGTGCCCAGCACCTCTCGTTCTTCGTGGAGCCATACCGCCGCGAATTCCTCGCGACTGACCGGCGGATCCCCAGCCGCCTCGCGCAGGGGAGCGTAGGACCGATCGACCCGCCGCAGATACCCATCCCGCCGGGGGCGAGGCACTCCGAGGTCCTCGAGACAGCGGTCGCTGTGTTCGCGGGGGGTGCGGGAGATCCGCCGCGTGAGGGTGGCCCGGGCGGCCCGCCAGGTCTGCCAGAAGGGCGCGCGATCATTCCGGCTTCGGGAAGAGGCGACTCCTGCCTCGACGGGCATCCTGAGCGCATTGACGATTCGCCGGCGGATCTCTGGGACCAGATCGAGGCCCGTGCGGACCTCCAGCCATTGCGCCACTGTCCACTCCTCGCCGAGCCGGGCGAGGTCCGCCTGCAGATCGGTCGCGGCGCGCCGAAGCAGCGCGGCCCGCGTCTCGGGCGGCAGGTCCGTCCGGAAGCGTTTCGTCGCCTTCGCTTGACAGACCGTCCACCGGAGGGACCGATGGGGCAGAGGGTCGATGCCGTACATCAGGTGGGCGAGGAAGACGTCGCGTGCCGCCACACGCCGACCCTCCACCTGCACCCCATGACGACCCGCGAGGCCCGGGACCACGATCGCCAGCGCCCGCTCGAGATCTTGCCGGGTGATCCGCCCGCTGGCAGCGATCCGGAGAAATCCCTCGTTGGAGAGGTAGCCCTGTCCCTTCAGCAGGCGTCCCGCTTCGAGGACCGCCCGGTCAAAGGGGAGGTGTTCCAGGCCCTGCAAGGGATTCTGGGCGACGAAGCCGTGTAGCGGCCCTTTGGGGGGCAGGATCCTCGCGGCCTGGGCCACGTGGACCCGGAGGCGCTCCTGTTCCCCATCCGCCACCGGGGTCCGGAGCAGATCCAGCCACCGCAGCCGCGGACGCCGTCCGACGGCTTTCTCATCTCCCACCCGGTCCCCCCGATCGACCGATTCAGCCTCGAGGCGGGTGTCGCTCTGGTCCCTGTCGCTGCTCATGGTACCGACTCACCAGCGAAGGAGATGAACGAGTGGAGAACATACGCAACCGCCACCAGCAGAATCCCCACGGCCATGGCCAGGATGTAATTCTGCATCACCCCGGTCTGCAGATACCGCCATGTCGCGCTGCACCGCTGAATGATGTCCGCGATCCTGTTCACTGCCCCATCGATCAGCCCTTGGTCGACCCGCGAAGAGACGTGGCCGAGGCCGAGGCTCCACTCGGCGACCTTATCAACCGTCCCATCGATCACTCGTCGATCGAACCGCGAAGTGCGCGCGCTCCAGCGCAGGGTGAAATCGGCGCTCTTGTCCACCGCCGCATTGATCACCGTCTCGTCGATCCGGGAGGAGGCGCGCCCCGTCGCCACGACGAGGCCCGCGACGCGGTTGACCGCCGTGTCGATCACCCTGCCGTCCAGCGCCGCGAGGCGATGGCAGAACCGGCGGAGCCCGTTCAGGAAGATGGCCGAGTAGATCTCATCGACAAAATACCGACGGTAGAGGATCACATAGAGCGTCGCACAGCGGGTGCGGACGTCCCACCACTGGACGTACGACAGGTAGGCCAATCCTACCCCGACCGATGCCACTCCGAGCGGGAGGAGCACCGTCAGGGTCCGCAGAGGGCCGCCGGGGCCCTGCCCCCCCAGGGGGGACGTCTGACCCAAGAAGCGCTGGAAGGCCCCAGGCTCCGGCGTCACGCCCACGAATCCCGCAATCACCGAGAAGAGCGCGAGGATGACCAGGGGAATCCAGATGTTGGCGGGCGCCTTCCGGAGATGATGGACCGTCCGGGCGTCTCCGCGGTAGCGCCCGTGAAAGGTCAGCAGATAGAGACGGAACATGTAGAAGGCGGTGAGCAGCGCGGCGAACAGGCTCAGGACCCAGAGGAAGTAGCGGCCGGCGTCGAAGGCCGTGAAGAAGATATGGCTCTGGGACCAAAAGCCGGCCAGGGGAAAGATACCGGCGGTGGCTAACACCCCGACCAGGAAGGCATATGCCGTCAGTCGCATATGGGGGGCGAGCCCGCCCATCCGCCGCACGTCGTGCTCTCCATGCAGCGCCTGGATCACCGAGCCGGCGCCGAGGAACAGGAGCGATTTGAAGAAGGCGTGGGTAAACAGATGGAAGATGGCGGTCGCGTAGGCCCCGAGCCCCGCCGCCATGAACATCAGCCCGAGCTGGGTGATGGTGGAGTAGGCGATCGTCTGCTTGATATTTTGCTGGACGAACCCGATGCTGGCGGCGAAGACCGCCGTTGCCGCCCCGACACCCGCCACAACGTTCAAGGTGTCGGGAGCCAGGCTGAACAGGGGGCTCGAGCGAACCACCATATAGACTCCTGCCGTCACCATGGTCGCCGCGTGGATCAAGGCGGACGTCGGGGTCGGACCCTCCATGGCATCGGGAAGCCAGACGGAGAGGGGGAATTGGGCGCTCTTCCCCATGGCGCCCACGAAGAGCCCCAGTGTGATCAGCGTGGCGATCGCGGAGCCCGCCGCCAGATCCTGCGCGGCGCGGCCAAAGACCTCGGCAAACCGGAAGCTCCCCAAGGTGCTCCACATCAGGAAAAGCCCCAAGAGAAAGCCGGCGTCCCCGACCCGGTTGACGATGAACGCCTTGCTGGCGGCATCGCTGGCGCTCTTCCGCTCATACCAGAAGCCGATCAAGAGGAAGGAACAGACCCCCACGGCCTCCCAGCCAACGAACATGAGGAGGTAGTTGTTGGCCAGGACCAGGATGAGCATGGCGAACAGGAACAGGTTGAGGTAGGTGAAGTATCGGTGGTAGCCCGGGTCGCCGTGCATGTACTTGGCGGAATATACATGGACGAGGAAGCCGACGCTCGTCACGGTGAAGATCATCACCGCGGAGAGGGGATCGATCAGGACGCCGACGGGAACCTCCAGAGCGCCTGCGACGATCCACGGGAAGATGTCGGCATCACGGATGCGGCCGCCAATGACCTCGATGGAGACGAAGAGGGCGACGAGGAACGAGAGGCCGGCGGCGGGAACCGCGACCCAATGGGCCCGATCACGGATGTGGGTCCGCCCGAACAGGCCGTTGACGAGCGCCCCCAGGAGAGGAAAGCCCGGTACCAACCAGACGTATTCGATCATGAAACGCCGACGTCAGATCACCGTTTGCGGTTCACCGAACAGCTCGACCGCCCCCCGAGGTTCGTGTATCCCTCCTCGCGCGTCGTGTAACCAGCACAAAGGAGTGGAGAGACAACAAGAGGCTCACCTTGCGGTGAGCCTCTTGTTGAAACCGTTCTGTCACTGACTTCCGGAATGGTCCTTACGCCCTCGCCTCGGCTTCCTTGGGGGCCGGCGCTTTGGTGATGAAAGTCAGGGCGAGCCCCGCAGCGCACGCGATCACCAGGTACCAGAAGGCGCTTGTCCAGGCGCCCGTCGCAACCCGAACCTGGATGGCGAAGAGGCTCAGCACCCCGCCGGCCACGCCATAGGCGGTGAAGAGCCCGCCGTAGTTGATTCCCAGATTCTTGGTCCCGAAGAAGTCGGCGGTGAAGGCCGGCATGAGGGCCAGGGTGCCGCCAAAGGCGAATCCCACCACGCAGACCCCCAAGGCGTACGTAGCGAAGGTCGTCGCGTTCGGGAGGATGAACAGCAGGGACACAATGTGCATGGCGAAGATCA
>Ga0209341_10004846_pt1 | contig 12321 bp, 7 predicted proteins | sample RifCSP13_2_FD_184020 | JGI IMG/M metagenome (GOLD analysis project Ga0209341, IMG submission 184020) | Soil microbial communities from Rifle, Colorado - Rifle CSP2_sed 13_2 (SPAdes) (version 2) | ecosystem: Environmental > Terrestrial > Deep subsurface > Rock core/Sediment | place: Rifle...
GCTCTCGGCGGTGGGCGCGACGCTCAACATGATGATCGTCGCCGGGCTGGTGATGGCCCTCGCCGTCATCGTCGACGACGGCATCGTCGATATCGACAACATGAGACGGCGGCTGCAGCAGCGCCGCGCCGAGGGCGGCAGCGCCTCCGTGATCGACACCATCGTGGCGGCTTCGCTGGAGATGCGCGGCCCGATCCTCACGGCCATATCGATCGTCATCGTGTCGGTGGTGCCGGTGCTCGTGCTCGGCGAGGTGAGCGGCGCCTTCGTCAAACCGCTGGCCCTGAGTTATGCGCTCGCGGTGCTCGTCTCGATGCTGGTCGCCCTCACTCTCACCCCGGCCCTGGCGGTCGCGCTGCTGTCCCGGGGGACGGCCCGGGACGCCGAGTCCCCCCTCGCCGACCGCCTGGGGCGTGGGTACCTCGCCCTCCTGGGCGCGGTCGTCCAGCGGCCGGTGTGGATGGCCGCCGCGGCCGCGGTGGTCGCCCTGGGCGGCCTGGGGGTGGTGGCGCAGCTCGGCAGCCCGAGCCTGGCCCCGGCGCTCGAGGACCGCCACCTCCTGGTGCGCTGGGAGGGCGTGACCGGCGCGTCCCTGCCCAAGATGGCCAGGATCGCCGCCGCGGCCAGCAAGGAACTGCGGTCCATCCCCGGCGTGCGCAACGTCGGCGGGCACGTCGGGCGCGCCTCGAACTCCGACAAGCTGATCAGCGTCGACTCTGCCGACCTCTGGGTCAGCCTCGACCCCGCCGCCGACTACGCCGCGACCGTCGGCGCCGTCAAGAGGATACTCGCGGAGGGGTACCCCGGCCTGCGGACCACGGTGACCACCTACCCGGACATGCGCATCCGAGAGGTGACCGCGGGCACCGACGACGACCTGGTCGTGCGCGTGTACGGCAGGGACTACAAGGTGCTTCGTGAGAAGGCGGAGCAGGTGGCGAAGAGCATCTCCGGTGTCGCCGGGCTGGTCGACCCGCAGGTGAGGCTCCAGGCCCTCGAGCCGACCGCGGAGATCGAGGTGTTAGTCCCCAAGGCCGCCGCCCATGGGGTCAAGCCGGGTGACGTCCGGCGTGCAGCCGCGACCATGGTGTCCGGCATCACCGCCGGAAGCCTGTTCGATGAGCAGAAGATCTTCGACGTCGTGGTGTGGGGCAAGCCCGGCAAGCGCGACAGCCTGACGAGCATCCGCGAGCTGCTCATCGACACCCCGGGCGGCGGTCAGGTGCGCCTCGAAGACGTCGCCGACGTGCGGATCCGGCCGAACCCCTCCGTCATCAAGCACGACGCCGTTTCGCGGTACGTGGACGTCACGGCACAGGTGCGGGGGCGGTCCCTCGACGCGGTGACGGGCGACGTCAAGGCCCGCCTCAAGGGGATGACCTTCCCCGCCGAGCACCACGTGGAGGTCCTCGGAGAGGCCGCGGAGCGGCGGACCACCCAGCGCTACCTGCTGGGCTACGCCATCGCCGCCCTGGTCGCCGTGTTCTTCCTGCTGCACGCCCGCTTCTCCAGCTGGCGGCTCGCGGCGCTGCTCTTCGCCCTTCTGCCCGTGCCGCTTGCCGGCGCGGCCCTGGCCGCTTCCCTGCTGCCGGGCACCCTGTCGGTCCTCTCGCTGATGGGCGGCCTCACGGTGCTCGCCGTCGCGGTGCGCGGCGGCATCCTGCTGATCGCCCGCTACCAGCGCTTCGAGCAGGAGGAGGGCGAGGCCTTCGGGCCCGACCTGGTCCTGCGCGGGTCGCGGCAGAGGTTCGGGGCGAGCGTGCTGAGCACCCTGGCCGCCGCGCTGACCCTGGTCCCGCTGCTGGTCTATGGCGCCGTGTCGGGCCTGGAGATCGTGGCTCCCCTCGCCGCCACCGTCCTCGGCGGGCTCCTCGTTGCCGCGCTGGTCAACCTGTTCGTCCTGCCGGCGCTCTACCTGCGGTTCGGGGGGGGCCGGGAACCAGCCGTGTATGGGATGGAGCGAGATGCGGTGCAATAGTGACCGGCGGAGCGGCCAACCCGTTCCGTACCGACTTCGAGGTTGGACGTTGATCGCCGAGGAGGGTCTTCAGAAATGCTACGTTGGATCGTCGAAACCAGCCTGAGGCTGCGCTTTCTCGTGGTCCTCGCGGCCGCGATGTTGATTTTTTTCGGGGTGACGCAGATCCGTAACATGCCGGTTGACGTCTACCCCGAGTTCGCCCCGCCAAAGGTGGAGATCCAGGTCCTGTGCCTGGGGCTGTCCGCGGCGGAGGTCGAGGAGCTGGTCACAGTGCCGATGGAGCAGGTCCTGAACGGCCTGCCGGGGCTCGATATTCTGCGCTCCCGGTCCATTGCCGATCTGTCCGACATCGTGCTCATCTTCAAACCCGGGACCGATCTCTTTGACGCGCGGCTACGGGTGCAGGAGCGCGTGCGTGAGGCGACCGTGACGCTGCCGGTTTGGGCGACCTCCCCCTTCATGATCCAGCCCCTGTCGTCCACGAGCCGGGCCCTGAAGATCGGCCTGTCCACGAAGGACAAATCCACTCAGACCTTAATCGACACCGCGCTGATTGCCTATTGGACCATACGCCCCCGGCTGATGCGGGTCCCCGGTGTGGCGAACGTGGCCATCTGGGGCGATCGGTGGGGCGTCATGCAGGTGCAGGTGGACCCCGAACGCCTGCAGGAGAAGGACGTCTCGCTGCTCAGCGTCATGGAGGCCAGCGCCGACGCCCTCGACGTGGGGATGCTCAAGTTCCGCACCGGATTTATGATCGGTACCGGGGGGTTCATCGACACCCCCAACCAGCGGCTCGGCATCCGGCACATCCTGCCGAAACTTACGCCCGAGGAGCTGGCCATGATACCGCTCGAGGTGCCGCGGGGCCGCGAGCCCGTCGTCCTCGGCGACGTGGCCAGGGTGGTGCGGGACACGCAACCTCACATGAACGGTGACGCCATCATCAACGACGGCGTCGGCATCATGATGATCGTGGAGAAGCTGCCGTGGGGCAACACCCTGGAGGTGACCCGCCGGGTGGAGGAGGCGCTGGCGGAGATGCAGCCCGGCCTGCCGGGAATCGAGATCGACACCACCATCTTCCGGCCGGCGACCTTCATCGAGATGTCGATCAACAATCTTACCACGGCGATGCTCATCGGCGCTCTCCTCCTGGTTCTGGTGCTTGTGGTCTTCCTGTACGACTGGCGGGTCGCGTTGATCAGCGTCGTGGCGATCCCGGTGTCCCTGATGACAGCACTGCTCGTGCTCTACCAGCTTGGTGCGACCATCAATACGATGATCTTGGCGGGGTTCGTCATCGCCCTCGGCGACATCGTGGACGATGCGATCATCGACATAGAAAACGTCGTGCGGCGTCTGCGCCAGCATCGTAGGGAGGGCAGCGGCAAGTCGCTGGTGAGCATTATTCTCGATGCCTCGCTCGAGGTGCGCGGCGCCATCGTGTCCGCAACGATGATCGAAGTGCTGGCCGTCTTGCCCGTCTTCTTGCTGGAGGGCCTGTCCGGCGCATTTTTCAAGCCACTGGCTCTCTCTTATGGGCTGGCCCTGGGCGTATCCATGATCGTCGCACTGACCGTGACCCCAGCGCTGGCTCTGATTTTCTTGTCCAACGCGCCCCTCGCGGAGCGCGAGTCCCCTGTCGTACGGTGGCTTCAGCGTGGATACGAGGCGGTTCTCTCCCGGGTCGTCCGCACGCCGGCCCCCGCGTACGCCACCATCGGTGTCATGGTGTTGGCCGGCCTCGTGGTGTGGCCACGGCTCGGCCAGGAACTCCTTCCTGACTTCAAGGAGCGCGACTTCCTGATGCACTGGGTGGGCCGGCCGGGCACCTCGCACCCGGAGATGAACCGCATCGTGACGCAGGCCAGCAAGGAGCTGCGCGCCATCCCCGGGGTCCGCAACTTCGGTGCCCACATCGGGCAGGGCACCCTGGCCGACGAGCCCTACGGCATCAACTTCGCCGAGAACTGGATCAGCATCGACAAGTCGGCCGACTACGACAAGACCCGTGCGGCCGTCCAGGAGGCCGTCGACGGCTACCCGGGACTGTATCGCGATGTCCAGACCTACCTCCGGGAGCGCATCAAAGAGGTCCTCACCGGCACCAGCGAGGCCATCGTGGTGCGTATCTACGGTGACGACCTGGGTGTCTTGCGGCAGAAGGCCGAGGAGGTGAAGGCGCTGATGGCCGGGATCGACGGCATCATCAACTTGCACACCGATTTCCAACTCGAAATCCCACAAATCCGGATCCAGGTGGATCTCGCCGCCGCGTCGCGGTACGGCATCAAGCCCGGAGACGTGCGGCGGGCCGCCGGCGCCTTCATCGCGAGCGAGGAGGCCGGCGACATCTGGCGGGATGGGAAGAACATCGAGGTGCACGTCTGGAGCACGCCCGAGACCCGCAACAGCATCGAGAGTGTGGGCAACCTCCTGCTCGACGGGCGGGACGACCAGCGCGTGCGGCTGGGCGATCTGGCGAAGGTGCAGATGCAGCCGACCCCCAACGTGGTGTTGCGCGAGAACACCTCGCGCCGCATACACGTCGAGGCGAACGTGAGGGGGCGCGACCTGCGCTCCGTGGCGCGTGAAGTCCAGGAGCGACTCAAGAAGGTCAGCTTCCCCCTCGGCTACCACGCGGAGATGCTCGGTGAGTTCCAGGAGCGTCAGGCTGCCCAAAGGCACTTGCTTGTCTTTTCGGTGCTCAGTGCGATCGGGATTTTCCTCCTGCTGCAGGCGTCCTTTGGGAACTGGCGCTTGACGACTCTCTCCTTCGTGACCTTGCCCACCTCCCTGGTGGGCGGAGTGGTGGCCGCGTACGTAGGTGGCGGCAACATCTCCCTCGGTTCCCTCGTGGGATTCCTCACGGTGTTGGGGATTAATGCACGCAACGGCATCATGCTGATCGAACACTATCAGCATCTGGAACGCTACGAAGGCGAAACCTTTGGTCCCGGGCTTGTCCTGCGCGGGGCACGGGAACGGATATCGCCCATCACGATGACGGCGCTTACAACATTCGTGGCCCTCTTGCCCCTGCTGGTTGCCGGTAACATTCCCGGTAACGAGATCGAACACCCGATGGCCGTGGTCATTATGGGTGGCTTTCTCACTTCCATGTTGCTCAATTTGTTCGTTGTGCCCTCCCTCTACTTGCGGTTCGGGGCTAGCCCTGCACGTGACACCTCGAGCGTGCAAAATAGAAGGGAACAATAACTCTGGACAAAAAAGGCGGTAGATACCATGAAATCAACACGCAGCAGTTCTGGCCAGAAAACACGGGCTATTGCGGAAGGAGAAGTCATGCCATGAGAAACATGATTCAGGCTGTCGTGACTGTCGTGGTCATGCTCCTCTTTGCCGGAAGCGCGAGCGCCCAGGCTCCGCCGGGTATGGGTACAGAGGAGTTCGGCCTCACAGGCGCGCAACTCGTCCAGTCCGTCGAGAAGGTTGAAGCATTGATCTCCAAGTGCATGCGTGACCAGGGGTTCGAGTACGTCGCCGCTGACTACAACACGGTGCGCAAGGGGATGGCCGCCGACAAAAATCTGCCGGGACTCAGCGAGGAAGAGTTCATCGCCAAGTACGGGTTCGGCGTTTCGACGCTGTATACCGGTCGACCCCCGCAGCTTGCCGAGGGTTACAGTCCAGCTAAGGTAGGCGTGGGTGAACGGAATGTGCAAATCTACAAGAACCTTTCGCCTGCTGATCAGGTTGCCTACAACCGCGCGCTCTTCGGCGAGAATACCGACGCGACATTCGCGGTTGGGCTCGAGACAGAGAACTTCTCCCGGACTGGCGGTTGCACGCGCAAGGCCATCGAACAGGTGTTCGAGCCGGAACAATTGAAGGCAACCTACTACAACCCAAAGGATGCCCTCATCAACAAGGACCTGCGCATGAAAGCGGCTCTGCGGAAATATGCCGCCGAGATGCGCAAGGCCGGTTTCGAATACAATCATCCGGATGAGGTCGAGCCCGATATCAGGGAGCGACTTGCTGCCATGACAAACGGCGGGACGATCCCGGTCGAAAAGATGTCGCCTGAACAACGGGCCGCCCTCAAGAAGCTCCAGGACTATGAGCGGAGGGTCGCCGCGAAAAACTTCAAGCTGCAAGAGGAGGTTATCGATCCCGTTGAGGCGAAGATTGAGAAGGAATTGTTTGCCCGTGAAATCAAATGAGCGGCTCCGCTCCATCGACGTCATGGCCTAGAGCCGTCGCCGATGAACAGGCCTAGCTGCCGAAGCCCAGTTCGCCTCCCTGGTCGATAGATGGGCTTCCGCAACGCACGGCATCTGGACCTTAGATTATGGAAACAAAACGAAATCGCGTCCTTTTTGGTGTCCTGGGGTTTGCCGCTGTTCTTGCGGTCGGGGGTTGGATGGCGAGTTTGCGGATCGAATCCCCAGCGGATATCGCCGCGCGAACAGCACCGCCGACACCATCGCCGATTCTCGTCCCGGTCGAAGAACGCGTGCTCAGTTCCAAGATCGTGACGCGCGGCACGGCCCGGTTCGGATTGCCCCAATCGATCTCGATTGTGCCGTCCGGCTTGAAAGCGAAGGCAGGGTTGATCACCACGCTGCCTGTGCGAAACACCCAGCTTCAGGAAGGCGGTGTCATGCTCACCGCTTCAGGGCGCCCGGTGTTCGTTCTCCAGGGTAAGATCCTGGCATACCGGGATCTCGTCCCCGGGACGTCCGGCGATGATGTCCGCCAGTTGGAGGAAGGACTCGAGCGACTAGGGTTTGATCCCGGTCCCATTGATGGAACGTACGATGAGCGGACCAGCGCTGCAGTGGCCCAATGGTACGCCTCGGCGGGATTTGAGCCGTTTGGACCGACGCCCGACCAACTTGCACATATCCGCGCCCTCGAGCGGGAGTGGGCTGAAGCGGAAAAAAACAAGGTGGCGGCTGCTGCTGCCGCCGCCGCCGCACCCCGGGCCGTAGATGCCGCACGCGCTAAAGCAGAGCAAGCCAAGAGGGCTGCTGCCGCCGAGATTCAGGCCGCCATGACCGTCGAACGGCCCTTGAATGTGCGGGACCGGCGACAATGGGAAGCAGCCCGGGCGGCCGCCGAGGCCAAACTCGAATCGGCTCGAGCCGCTGCGAAAGCCAGTCAACTGGCAGGTGAAGTAGAGATTCAGGCCGCTCTTGACGCACAGAAGGCGGCCGTACGTGAGGCCAAGTTGGGGGCAGATCGGGCCGCTCGACTCGCTGGTGACTTGGACATTGCCAGACGCAAGCTTGGCGTGCAGGTGCCCGCCGATGAGATCGTGTTCATTCCTGCTCTTCCTGTCCGCGTCGGGGAGGTCACGGCCCTTGTCGGTCACGAGGCGAGGGGACCCGTAATGTCGGTGACAGATAATCAATTAGTGATCGACTCAGCCCTCCCCCTCGACGCAGCACCGCTTGTCAAGCCGGGTATGCAGGTCGCCATTGATGAACAGGCCCTGGGGATCAAAGCCACGGGTGTCGTCGCAAGGGTGGCCGATACCCCCGGCACCCACGGGGTCGACGGATACCATATCTACTTCGAGGTTCGTGTTCACAAGACCTCCACTCCGCTCGCAGGTTTCTCGTTGCGCCTCACGATCCCCATCAAATCAACCAAGGGAGTCGTCACCGTCGTCCCGCTCAGTGCACTCTCTCTCGCCGCCGACGGGAAGTCAAGAGTACAGGTAGACAACAATGGCGTGCTTGAGTTCATCGTCGTCAAGCCGGGATTGTCAGCCGACGGCTTCGTCGAAGTGACCCCTGTTGATGGAAAGCTAGTGCCAGGCCAGCTCGTGGTGGTCGGGTACGAGAACAAATAATGACCACGACGAGGCCGAACACAACCAAGAAACTGGTCGAGATCCACGGGGTTGGGCGGCAATTTGGAAGCGACCCAGCAGTCCACGCGCTCGTGGATGTTGATCTTTGGTTAGAGTCTGGCGAGTGGCTGGCGATTACTGGTCCCTCTGGTGCCGGAAAGTCAACCCTGCTGAACATCATCGGCTGCCTGGACCGTCCAACCAACGGCAGCTATTTCTTTGATCGCATAGACACCGCCACGTTGACCGACAAACAACGTGCCGGGTTACGGAGTCAACGCATCGGGTTCGTCTTTCAAACATTCCACCTGCTGCCTTACCGGACCGTGTTGGAGAACGTGATGTTGGCGGAGGTGTACCGCAAGCAGTCCAACCGCGGTCGGCGAGCTCGCGCACTGGCGGCAATCGAGCGCGTTGGGCTTAGTCACCGTGCCGATTTCCTGCCGGGAAAACTGTCGGGCGGTGAGAGGCAACGGGTTGCCATTGCCCGCGCCCTCGTTAGTTCTCCCAGCTTGTTGTTATGCGACGAACCGACCGGAAATCTCGATTCGAAATCCTCGGCCGCCATCCTCGATTTTCTTGAGAAACTGAACCAAGAAGGTCTCACGCTGGTCGTCGTGACGCACAACGAAGAGATCGCCAATCGGGCCGCACGCCGCGTGCACATCATTGACGGCTCACTGACGGACATCACAACAGGAGAAAATAGCACGCATTCTGTACACGAAATCATCGAAAAAGCGTTTGGTGATGGGGAAGAGCTATCGCACTCCCCAAAAACAAGTGTGAATACGAGGGCAATGTCGGGCTCAGGAATCACGATCCGTGACCTCTTCGATGAAGCGCTTGCGGGGATATTCGCCAGGCCGGTGCGGATGATGCTGACCGTGTTGGGTGTTGCCATTGGGCTCACGGCCCTCGTGGCGACGGTCGGCCTGACCCGCACCGCCAGCAACCGCATCATCAGCCAGTTCGACAGGGTTGCCGCGACCGAGCTTTTTATCACGGCGAAGCCTGGTAGAACAACGGGCATCGTCGATCCCAAAGCCATTCCATGGGATGCGCCGACTCGTCTTCGCCGTCTGAACGGCGTGGTTGCCACGGGAACGATGAGTGAGGTTCATGTCGGGAATGCGCTGGTTAGCTCGTCGCCCGTGAAAGACCCTCTGAACCAGGTCGCTTTCAAGCTTTCGGTGTACGCCGCGTCCCCTGATTTGTTTAGCGCGGTTAGAGCGGAGCTGGAGACCGGACGGCTCCCGGATCTGGGCCATTCGAATCGGGCGGACCGGGTCGCTGTTCTCGGTCCGGACGCTGCTCGCCGGCTCGGTGTTATGGGCTTAAAACAACTTCCCGCCGTCTCCATCGGCGATCATCTCTACCTGATCGTTGGTATCCTCCGCGATGTCGCCCGCAGACCCGAGTTACTCGGCTCCGTTATTATCCCTGAAGGCACCGCACGCCATGATTTCGGGTTGACCGGCCCCGAGAGGGTGGTCGTCGAGACAAAGATTGGCGCGACGCACCTCATTGCCGACCAAGCACGACTGGCGCTGCGGCCCGATGATCCCCGGGTTTTGAAAATCGAGGTTCCCCAGGAGCCCAAGCGCCTGCGCGATGAGGTACAGACTGACCTGAGCGCCATGTTTCTCTTGCTCGGCGGATTATCCCTGGTTGTAGGCGCTATTGGCATCGCCAACATTACACTCGTGGGGGTGATGGAGCGGACTGGTGAGATCGGCCTGCGCCGAGCCATCGGAGCAACCCGCGGGCACATCGCCGCGCAGTTTTTGTTCGAGAGCGCCTCGATGGGCGTGATCGGGGGCATCATTGGGGCCAGCGTGGGAGTGCTCATCGTGGTTGCCGTCTCTGCCTACCAAGTCTGGACCCCAGTGCTGGATCCCGCGGCACCCGTTCTCGCGCCACTTGTCGGCGGCGGGATCGGGTTGCTGTCGGGTACCTATCCGGCATTGCGTGCTGCCCACCTGGAACCGGTTGAAGCGCTTCGGGACTGAACGTTACTTTGTTCGACTTAAGGTAGGATGACGTAATGACAAGACGAATACAGATTCTTGCAGGGATAACTCTCCTTTTGTGCTCCCATGGCCTCGCGCTGGGGGCCGACAAGGAGCCCGGTTCGTTCGTGCCCTTTGCCGTTGCGAGTGTCCGCTTCGAACAGAATGCCACGGACGGGGATGCCGAGGTCGTGTTCGAGGTCAAGGGTGGGAAGGAGGGACTCGCGAAGCTGACCGTGGTTTCGCCGGACGGGCGCACCGCCATCGATTTCACGGCTCCGAACGCTTCCACCTTAGGGATCCGGCAGTTCCGATTCGAAACTCCGGAGCCGCAGGATGTCAAAGGCCTGAAGTCGGCCTACCCGGAGGGTGTGTACACCTTCACCGGAGCCACCGCAGCCGGCGGCAAACTCCACGGCAAATCCATGCTGAATCACACGTTGCCGGCCACGGCCTCCTTTCTTCAGCCCAGGGCTGGCGCCCGGAACGTAGGCGCCAAGAATCTGAAAATCGCCTGGACCTCCGTCAAGAATCTGGCTGCCTACATCATAACGATCAAAGAGCGTAACCTGGGTGTCAATCTCACGGCAAAACTGCCCGGATCCGTGACCACGTTTGCCGTGCCCAACGGCTTTCTGCGTCCCGGTATGGAATATCAGCTGGCCGTCGGCACTGTGTCGGCCGAGGGCAACATCTCGTTTGTAGAGACCACGTTTACGACCGCCGGGAACCAGTAAGGCCATGAATGGGCCGACGCTCATGGAGCGCCTTCTTCGTCCAGGATGCTAACCAGGCCGCCGGAGGAATGGGTGATGAGGCGTATGACCAAGGCCCTCGCACTTGCGGTACTTGCTCTGGCGGGATGCGCCACTGGGCTCCCTGCACGCAGTGGGCCCGAGCGAGGGGGCATCGGCATATCCGTGCAGGTTCGATCCCCCATCGGACTCGCGATATTCAATCGGGAAAGCCAGCGAGTCTATTTCGTCAGAGTGGACGGCGAGCAGGGCCTGTTCGCCCAGGACCACTTCATCCTATCGAACTACTCCGCTGACGGGTGGGTGTACCTCCTTGACGCACCACCAGGGCGCTATGCCGCAGTCGCCTCCGTCTCTTCCAAGCAGGGCAGGGACTATGTGACCGTATTCTCGAAGCAGCTGATCGAGGCCACGGCGGTGGCGGTCTCGCCCGGGGCGATGGCCTTCATGGGCGAGTACCTCATCGACGCATCCTACAGCGTCAGGGACGCCGATGTCGCCCAGCGGCACTATCTGAAGGTCATCCGGCCTAGTGCGATAATTGGATTCACGGCCACCTTGCCTACCAATGTAATATTCTACAAGGGATCGGCGCTTGAGGCCAAGCGCGATCAAGCAACCGAGATGCGGTTCCTTCGCACAACGGCCGGTCACCTCCAAGGTACTGAATGGAACGGCCTCCTTGACAGGTCGACGAAGGACTTGAGAGGAAGGTAACGACAACACCCAGCTCCCAAGAATATAGATCTATCCGCATTCTTACTTACCCCGAGGGCACGCACGAACGCTTTGTTGTCAATCGGGCGAGATTTTCTGAAAAGCCCGAACAGAAGGCACAGACAGGGAAGCCATCATTCTTGACAGCAGTTCCTGCTCTAGCGATACTCGCGTGGCGTTAGGATCATAGAGGAAGCCGTATGGAGTCGGGGAATATGGAGTCGGGGACACACTGTGGAGGCGAAGAATGAAACAGCTTAGGGTCATAGTATTTTTAACGTGCACGTTGCTTTTAACGTCAGCCAATAGCTATGCGAGCGAAGAGTTCTTCGGACCGCTTGAGAGCCGGCCAGAGGGTAAGACCGGTACCTGGGTTATTGGAGGGCGGCAGGTAGAAGTAACGGATAAGACAGAGATCGAAGAAGAGTTTGGCCCTTTTGTGGTGGGTGCGTGTATAGAGGTTGAATACGAGGGAAAACTCGTGAAGAAAGTCACGACCGAAGAGAAGAAGCATTGCCGCAAATAGCGTCCATGTCTGGACTCTAACCCGCCGCCACGGTCAAGGGAGCTTTCTCAGGCCTCCAAATGGTTCAGGCAGTCCATCCTTTTCCAAGGGTATCCCTTTCGTCGTTGACATACGACAGGTGATCTGCGAATAATACGACCTTCTTTGCGTCTGAGACGATGGAAGGGGGCGTGGGATGTCTATGCGAGACGGCGCGAAGCGATGGGGCATGGGTGCACCGTTGGCCGCGGGGGTGTTGGGTCTGGCCCTCTGCCTCGTCCCCGGATGGGGGCTCGGGGCCCAGGAAGTGGTCGTCGTGGACTTCAGCCGGGAAAAGGACAAGGTGCCCCAGGGTTGGGAGCTGTCCGAGAATGAGGGGAAGGCGGACCTAGGCCTCGTCAGTGACGCCGTCGGCCAGGTGCTCCGGCTCCGGAGTGAGTCCTCCTCTTTTGGGATTCAGAAAGCGGTTGAAATCGACCTCAGACAGACCCCTATTCTCGCGTGGCAGTGGAAGGTTGCTGAGC
>Ga0209341_10004849_pt1 | contig 12317 bp, 12 predicted proteins | sample RifCSP13_2_FD_184020 | JGI IMG/M metagenome (GOLD analysis project Ga0209341, IMG submission 184020) | Soil microbial communities from Rifle, Colorado - Rifle CSP2_sed 13_2 (SPAdes) (version 2) | ecosystem: Environmental > Terrestrial > Deep subsurface > Rock core/Sediment | place: Rifle...
CGTTCTTCACCCCGGCGCCGCACAGGACCTGCACCTTCGGATCGACCTTGCGGATGCGCGCGACGGCCCCGGAGATGACCTCGGGCCTCGCGGTCGTCACGCTCACGTCCCCGCCGATGAGCTCGGGCGGCTCGATCGCGATGAAGTCCGGATGCACGGCGGCGAGCTTCTCCGCCTCGAGGAGCGTGTCCGCGCAGGCGATGACCTCCAAGCCGAGCTCCTCGCAGCGAGGCACGAGGGCCTGGACGTTCTTCAGGGGGATTTTCCGCTCGCTGTGATTGAGGAGCGTGCCCGCGGCGCCTGCCGCGAGGAGCGCCTCGGGCGGGACCCAGCCCGTCTGGGCGCCCGCCTCGGCGATGTCCGCGTGCTGGCCGAACACGGGGATGTGGACGAGCTTGGCGACGTGGGCCAAGTCCGGCATGGGTGGCGCAATCACGATTGACGCGCCCGCGTCGTCCGCGACCTTCGCGCAGAGCTTCGCGAGATCCCAGCCCTTCTTCCCGAGGACTTCGGGGTAGGCCTTGAAGTTGACGACGATGGCGGGGAGCCGCATCAGACACGGAAGGCCATGCCCGCACAAATAGGCTGTGCCCCAGAAGCGCAGGGAGGCCCTCCGGGCCCGCATGCCCCGCCGAGTCGGGTTATCCATGAACAAGGATAACCGCGACCCCGAAAGGCCGAACGGCCCGCGACGGACAGTGCGCGACCGCCTTACTTCACGCTCTCCCACTTGCCCTTGTGCTTCTCCATGAGCTCGGGCATCGTGGTGTACTCCATCTCGTCCATGGGCAGACGGTGCGGCTCGAAGGGCCCGTGGCGGCGCATGTAGTCCGCGATCTCCGCGGCCTGCTTCCGCGCGGGTTCGAAGGCGGGGTCGTCGAACAGGTCCACGGGCGGCAGGATCAGGTGCGCGTTCGTGATCTGGAAGCCGAGTCCGAAGCACCGGGGCGGGCCATCGAACCGGGACGTGCGGTTGTTCCTCTCGCCGACGACCATCACCGGCCCGTTGTGGGATCCGCGGTTCCAGCCCGACACGAGGAAGGGCCACGCCCACGCCTCGAGGACCTCGCCCATCGCCGGCAAGCCGCTCTGCGTGCGGACGAGCGCCACGGGGTCGTCCTTCCCGACATACTTGCCCGCGATCTGGGAGAGCTTGTCCGTGGAGACGCAGGCCACGGGCTCGTCCTTGGGCACCTTGTCCGAGCGCGCGTAGACGCGCTTGATCACGTACCGCCCCTTCGAACCTATGAACATGAGGAGGTCGTACATTTCCTCGGGACAATTGAGGAAGATCCGCTGGTGCTCTTCGATGTCCCAGACCTCGAACCGGAAGCCCATGTGCATCGCCGTGTCGATCACGAGGCCGGCGGAGTTGAACGGGTCCCCGAACATCCGGAAGATGGGCAGGTTGAACGCCCCCGGCTCGGTCTTGTCCATCATGAAGATCGCGACAGGCTCCGACGGCCGCTCGACCATCTCGATCTCTGCGCTCCCGGGTCCCATCCCGCGGATGTTCCCGGAGAACGCATCGGCGAGGAGGTCCTGGCCCGCGCCGTACAGGTGGAGATCCTTCGCGACCTCCGTGCCCTTCTCGAAGGTGATCCAGGCGAGCTCGTGGATCTGGCGGTGGTCCACGCCCTTGCGGTGGGTCATGATGAGCTGCATGTCGTCCCCCGCGCTCGTCACGTAGAAGTCGTCGATCACGCCGAGGGACTTCGCCTCCTTCAGGTTCGCGCGCGCGGCGTCCATGACCTGCGGGTGCACGACCTGGTGCCCCGCGATGCTGCCGACGTCCGCCTTGATCAGGGAAAGGGTCGTCATCGCCCCGCTCTTCTCCGCCATGAGGAACCCCTGGTTCCCTTGGAAGGCCCGGAGCCCTATTAAGATTGTGGGGGCACGGGCTTGGTCAACGCCGACGGAAGACGGCGAAGAGGGCGAGCGGCGCGGGGCTCAGCGTCCCCTGGAAGACCGTGTCTTCGATCGAGACGACGTCGAAGGCGTCCTTGAAGTAACCGCGCAACTCGCCGGGGGAGAGGCGGTACGGTCCCTCGTCCCGCGGCTCCTTGTCCGAGAAGGTCTTGAGGAGGAGCCGCCCGCCCGGGCGCAGGATCCGCCGCACCTGCCGCACGTACACCGGCCGCGCCTCCGGAGGCAGCACGTGGAAGGCCCCGCGGTCCACGACCACCTCGACGAGGCCGTCCTCGAGCCTCGAGTCCAGGATGTTGTCCACGCGGAAGTCGACCTTGACCCCGGCGTCCTGCGCGAGGGCGCGGCCCTTGCGCACCGCGGTCGCCGAGATGTCCGTGGCCACCACGTCGTGCCCGCGCCTCGCGAGCTGCACGGCCTGCGTCCCCGGCCCGGTGCCGAGGTCGAGCACCTTCGCCGGGCGGGGCGCGTGGAGCGCGATCGCTCCCTCGATGTCCCCGTCCAGGTCCGGCGAGTACCAGGGGAGCCGGCGGACGTCGGACGAGCGGTAGAGCCGCTCCCACCAGTCCGTAGGCGGGGCCATGGTCCTCGGATGGAGGCGGTCCGCTATGGCCCTTTGCCCATCCGCCTCCCCGTGGCCGCGTTTCGCCCGGTTTGCGGAAGGCTCATCTTCCGGCCATGGCCTTCACCGCTCGCGCAAGCTCCCTTCCGAGGCGCACGTATCGACGTCGGCGAGACCGTGGCAGGGTCGGGTCCTGGGACCATGCCCGCACGTCCCCCAACCGGTCCCTCAGGTGGTCCCGGGCACCACAGTCTCGCGCAATCGCGAACTCGGCCTCCGCAGCCTTCTCGTGCGCTCGGTCTACCGCGAGCACGTGCCGGAGGATGACGTCCTTCGTGATTCGCAGTCCCATCCGGCGGACCTCTCCAATCTCCGCCAGTTCGTGGACGACGTAGTACCGGTTCGACACCACCTCGTCGAAGGTGGGATTGGGGTAGGGCGTCTCCGTACGGAGCCACCGGATGAACTCCGCCATGGACACATCACATGGATATCCGTACTTCCGAAGGAGAGAGCGTCCGTCTCGCAAGGCCCGCGCGATTTCCGTCTTCGTCGCCAAGAGTCTCGCCGCCGAGGAAGGGCGTCCGCTCAGAAGAGCCCTTGGATGCGTCCGTCCGCGTCGATGTCCATCCCGAGCGCGGCGGGCTCCGCGCCGAGCCCGGGCATCCGCATCATCTCCCCGCAGACGACGACGAGGAATCCCGCGCCCGCGGACGCGCGCACGTTGCGCACCTGGAGGGTCCACCCCGTCGGGGCGCCCCGCACGTTCTCGTCGTCCGTCAGGGAGAGCTGGGTCTTCGCGATGCACACGGGCAGGCCGTCCAGACCCGCGTTCGCCAGGCGCTCGAGGTCGTCCAGGGCGGCCGCGTCGTACTTCACGTTCGCGGCCCCGTAGATCTCCGTCGCGATCCTCGCGACCTTCTCCTGGAACGGGTGCTCGTCCTTGTAGACGAAGCGGACCGCGTGGGCCGAGTGGTCCGCGGCGTCGAGCACGAGCCGCGCGAGCTCCTCGACTCCTTGGCCGCCGTCGCGGTACGCGGTGTGCGAGGCCGACCGGACGCCGAGGTCCTGCGCGTGCTCCACGACCGCATCGACTTCTCGGTCGGTGTCCGAGGGGAACCGGTTCACCGCGACGACCGGGGTGACGCCGAGCCTCTGCACGATGCGGATGTGGGCGTCCAGGTTCGGGAAGCCGGCCTCCAGGAGGCCTAGGCTCTCCGTCTCGAGGTCCTTCCGCTTCGCGCCGCCATGGTGCTTGAGCGCGCGCACGCTCGCGACGATCACCGCGGCGTCGGGGACGAGGCCGCTCTGCCGGCACACGAGGTCCACGAACTTCTCCCCGCCGAGGTCCGCGCCGAATCCCGCCTCCGTGGCCACGAGGTCCGCGGAGCCGAGCGCGAGGCGGTCCGCGAGGACCGTGTTGTGGCCGTGGGCGATGTTCGCGAAGGGCCCGCCATGGACGAACGCCGGCGTGCCCTCGAGGGTCTGCACGAGGTTCGGCATGAGCGCGTCCTTCAGGAGGATCGCGGCCGCCCCGTGCACGTAGAGGTCCTCGACCTGCACCGCACCGCCCCTGCGGTCGAAGGCGACGAGGATCCGCTTGAGGCGCTCCTTCAGGTCCCCGATTCCCGAGGTGAGGCAGAGGATCGCCATGATCTCGCTCGCGGCGGTGATGATGAATCCGTCCTCCCGCGGGACGCCGTGCTTCGGGCCTCCGAGGCCGACGACGATGTTCCGCAGCTGGCGGTCGTTCATGTCCTCGCACCGCGGGAACAGCACCCGCGTCGGGTCGATGTCGAGTTCGTCCCCGTGGAAGACGTGGGCGTCCAGGACGGCGGCGATGAGGTTGTTCGCGGCGGTGACCGCGTGGATGTCGCCCGTGAAGTGGAGGTTGATGTCCTCCATGGGGAGGACCTGGGAACGGCCACCCCCCGCGGCCCCGCCCTTCGTCCCGAAGACGGGCCCGAGGGAGGGTTCGCGGAGTGTGATCGTGGCCTTCCTTCCCAGGCGGTTCAGGGCCTGACCCAGGCCGACGGTGGTGACCGTCTTCCCTTCTCCATGGCGCGTCGGGGTCGTGCCCGTGACGAGGACGAGCTTCCCCGCGCGCGCCTGGCTCGCGCGGTCAATCGCGGACATCCGGACCTTGGCGATATGGTCGCCATGGAGGACGAGGCTCTCCCTCCCGAGGCCGAGGTCCGCCGCGACGTCCACGATGGGGCGCATCGTCGCGGACTGGGCGATCTCGATGTCCGTCGTCATCGCGGTCCCCGGCGGGAAGGGGAGGACCTCCCATAAACCTGTCCGCGCGACGGGCGCGGTTATCCATGCGCGAGGATAACCGGCGCACACATGGGAGGAATTGGACCTACGGCCCCCGCTGCGCTCACTTCATGAGCAGGGCCGCGCGGATCTCCTTCAGCCGCCGCACGTGGCCGAAGTCCAGGAGCCCTTCCTTCTCGTCCACGCCGATCACGCGCGCGTCGTCGATGTCCGTGCGGTTCAGGATCGGGGAGAGGTACGGATACGAAGACACATCCACCCCGAGGGCGAGCGGGCTGAAGGCGGGCAGGACGATGAGGCCTGGCGTCACGAGGAACGCGGGCACGCTCACGACGGCCCCGAGTTCGTCCTTGAGCTTCACAGCCGGATGCTCGTGGCCCATGACGATGGGATGGAGCGTCGAGACCTCCTCGTGGCCATGGACGATCGTCACGTTCGCCAGGTCGACCCGCTCGTGGAGCGGGAGGCTCAGGTCTCCCAGGATTGTCGCGAGGTAGTTGTCGTGGTTCCCGCGGACGAGCACCGGGGTGACACGCTCCCGCAGGAACCTCAGGACCTGCTTCACCTCGATCCACTCGTCCGTGAGGTTGCGGGAGAACTCGTGCTTGAAGTCGCCGGCGACGATGACCTTCTCCGCCTTCGTTCGGTCGAGCATCTTGCCGAGCCGCTCCAGGATCACACGGCGCTGGAAGCGGGGGATGGACACGCCCTGTTCTGCGAGTGCGCCCTCGAAGCCCAGGTGCAGGTCCGAGATCACGAGCGCGCGTTCGTCACGAAGCAAGAGCGCGAAGTCCCGCGTGACGTCGACGCCCTTCGCGACCTCGAGGCGGTCCATCGGGCGAGAAAGACGACCCCGAGCAATAAAGGATTCACTCCACGATCTTCCAGTAAGAATCCTTCCGGACGATCTGGCCGTCGCGGAACTCAAAGAGGTCGCAACCGCGCACGCGAATCCGGGTCCCGGCGGGCGTGGTCCCCGTGAGGAGCCACTCGGAGACGCCGCGGTCGCCGCAGACGAAGTGCCGGTCCTCTCCGTAGTGGACGTCCGGCAGCCCCTGGAAGCGCGTTGCGAGTCCTTCGCGCACCGCCGCCTTGCCTTCAAACCTGCGGCCCCATGGGTCCGGTCCGCGCGGCAGGTCGAAGCGACAGTCTTCCGCGAAAAAAGTCATGATGGTGTCGAGATCGTGGCGGTTGAAGGCCTCAAGGAACGCCTTCAACGTGGTCACGGTCGCGGAGCGGTGGCGGGCCATGAACTGCCTCCACATCCAGGAAACCCGTTTCGCGCGATAAGGATTCTGCCGAGCAAGTCATCGGCTCATCGGATACAAGGAAAAAACGCGAGCTCCGCGCCGGCCGCAGGCCAGGAGGAGCTCGACGGAAAAGGGTTCGTCGCTACTCGTGCCGATTGCGTTCAGAATCTGCGCGGCCGGCGCTTCGCGAAACAGTCTCGGCAGTAGACGGGTCGGGCTGGGTCCGGTTTGAACGGGACCTGCGTGGCCTGGCCACAGTCGGCGCACACGGCGTCGAACATCTGGCGCGGACCGCGGTCGAAGCCGCCTCGTCTGCCGCCTCTCTCTTCGTCCATTTACTTACTACCTATCCGGACTTGGTGCCCGGATGCGGGGACGATGGCCGGGTGGGACTTAAAGCTGTGTATACCACTTTCTTGGTTCGAGAAGGACCCCGGGCGGAGGGGGTCACTCCCGCAGGGAGCCGATGGCACCCCGCGCGGACGCGAGATCCTCTCGGAGCTCGTCGATCGCCCTCGCGTAGTACGACTCCATCGCATCGGACAGGCGACGCGCAGTCCTCGCGGACCGTTTCGGACCCATGTACGCGTACACCTGGCGGCTGCGGCCCGCCCGGTCCTCGTAGTGCCAGAAGTAGACGTACTCGAGGTTCTTGACGACCATAATCCGGAAGCCACACCCGAGCTGCATGGGAGGGGCCATCGGTTATCCTTACTTAAGGATAACTGCGAGGTGGGCGAATCGCATGGCGAAGGACGGCCTGAAATAGCCCGACGCGCTTCGGCGGGGCGCGATGCGAATTGCGGTCCTCTCCGATGTGCATTCGAACCTCCCAGCGCTGGAGGCGGTCCTCAAGGACGTCGACTCCCAGCGGCCGGACCAGGCGTTGGTCGCGGGGGACCTCGTCGGGTACAACCCCTGGCCGAACGAGGTCCTCGGGATCCTGCGGGAGCGCCACGTGACGGCGATCCGGGGGAACCACGACCGCGCCGTGCTCAGCGGCGATACGTCGTGGTTCAACGATCTGGCGACCGCCGCGATCCGCTGGACGCGGATCGTCCTGACGCCCGCGAGCGTCGGCTACCTCTCGGGCCTCGAGGATCGCACCCGGGCCCGCGTCGCCGAGGGGACCGTCGCGATGTACCACGGCAGCCCCCGGAACGACGACGAGTACGTGATGCCGTGGGCCGCGGACGAGGCCCTCGTCCGGATGGCGGGCGCGCCCTTCACGATCCTCGGCCACACGCACCTCCCCATGTCCCTCGCGTTCCCCTCCGGGCTCCTCGTGAACCCGGGCAGCGTGGGCCAGCCCCGGGACCAGGACCCGCGCGCGGCCTGGGGCCTTCTGGACACGACCGCGCGGCGGTTCGACCTGCGCCGCGTGGCCTACGACATCGGCGCCGTCGTCCGCGCGATCCACAAGGCCGGGCTCCCCGCGGAGCTCGGGGAGCGCCTCGAGTACGGCGTTTGACCTCCCAGGAAAAGCGATATCCTCCTTCCCGTTCCCGCCCGCGTGCTGCCGCCCTGGCTCCTGCTCGCGTCCGGGGACATGGTCGCCTGGGGCGTCGGCCAGGTCCTCGTCAAGCGGGCGACGGACCGCCTCGGCGCGGTGACGATGGTCCTTTTCGTGACCCTCGTGGACGGGAGCCTCTACCTCGCGATCTTCCTCGCCTCCGGGCAGCCGCTCGCGGCCTCCGCGACGACGTACGCGTATGCCGGGCTGGCCGCCGCGGTCGGCATCCTTGGGTACATCCTGTACTTCGAGGCGCTCCTTCGCGGGAGCGTCTCCGTCGTCGCGACGATCACCGCTGGCTCGCCGATCATCACGATCCTCGGCGCCGTCGCGTTCCTGGGGGAGATCCCCACCCTGGCGCAGACCGCGGGGATGGTCCTCCTCGTCGTCGTCATCCTCGTCCTGTCGTACGAGCCCATGGGGGCGGAATGGAAGGTCCCCGTCGCCGCCCTCCTGTCCGTCGCGATCCTCTTCCTCTGGGGCGTCTGGGGCATCTTCACGAAGCTCGCCGTCGACTCGCCCGGGTTCGGGCCGTGGCAGCTCCTCCTCTTCTACAGCGCCTCCAACTTCCTCGCGGGCGTGCCGTACTACCTCTGGCGGCGGAGGCGGTTCCCGCCGCCCCGGCCGTCCCGGAACGCGTACGGGATCGGCCTCGCCGGGTTCCTCCTGATGATGGCGGCGATCGTGGCCTCGACCGTCGCCCTGTCCCTCGGGGACGCGTCCCTCGTGACCGCGGTCGGCGGCTGCGCGCCCGTGGTCACGGCGGTCATCGCCTTCTCGTTCCTCAAGGAGCGAGCCACGCTCGCGCGCGTCCTCGCGATCCTCCTCTTCCTCCCGGGGATCGTCCTCGTCGCGTTCTGACGATCGCGGAGGGATGATTGAACTCCCTCGCGCGTCGAAACCGGACGTTTGATTCTATCGAACCCCATGATGCCATCCGTACGTACGGTTTTCCGGGTGGGGCGCATCGGAACGTACATATAGCGACCCGCCGATTCTTTCCCGCGACCGAGGCGCCCAGATGAACCCCAAGGCAGCGAGGGACCGCATGCGGCAGGCGATGTACGGATACCTGGGGTGGGCGACCTGTCCGCCCTGCGGCCGCTACATCGAGGACTGCGCGTGCGTGTGCCCGTTCTGCGGGGAGCGGAACGGCTGCCGCTGCTGCATCGGCCTCGGGATCGCGACGGGCGGGGACTGACGCCCGCATCCGCGGGCGTCGATGGACCGTCCCTTCGCGGCCGTCGGTTTCGAAGCTTGTCCAACAACCTTTATCCCCGCCGAGGGCCACGGGTCGGACGATGCCCGTGAAGCACGCAGGGCTGGTGGCCCTCGGGATCGCGGCCCTCCTCGTCCTTGGAGGCGTCGCCGCATACGTCTTCCTGTACCAGGGGTCCGTCGCGGTCTACGTGAAGGACGCCGTCGGGACGTGGGAGCACGTCTACGTGACCTTCTCCGCGGTGCACATCCACGAGTCCGGGAAGGACAATGCGACTTGGGCGACGGTGAGCTCTGCGACGCAGACTGTGGACCTTGCCTCCCTGACGAACGTCTCCCAGCTCCTGGGAAGCGTCCGGTTGAACCCCGGCCACTACGAGCAGATCCGACTCGTCGTGGTGAACGTGACGGGGATCGACACGGCTGGGGCGACGTGGAACATCACCGTGGCCAACGACACCCTGAAGATCGTCCAGACTTTCCAAGTGACCTCGGGCACGATCACGACGATCACGGTCGACATCGACCTGGCTCGCTCCATCGTGCAGGACGCGAGCGGCTACAAGTTCACGCCGGTGATCGGCGCGACCGTGGGCTAAGCCCGAACCCGTTCCGCAGCTCGTCGAACGGGGCGAGGCCACGGTTCCCCGCCCGCGCCGGCATGCTGCGTCCCTGCCCCCGCGGGATCGGCTCCTCTATGACCCTCATCGAATCGACCAAAGAGCCATATAGGCTCCCCTAACTCGCGAGGCCGTGCACCCGAAGCTCCGGGTCGCGGCGCTGTCGATCGCCTCGAACGCCGGGCTCGTCACCGTGGAGCTGGCGATCGCCTGGGCCACGGGCAGCCTCGCCGTCCTCGCGGACGCCTTCCACTCCGGCGTGGACCTGACGGGTTCCCTCGTCGCCCTGTCCGGGATCCGCATGGCCCTCCGGGCCGCGGACGCCGGGCACGCGTACGGGTACGGACGCTACGAGAACGCGGCCGCCCTCGTCCAGTTCGTGCTCATCGCGATCATCGGCGTGACGGTGATCGAGGAGGCGGTGCGGCGCTACCTGACGGGCTTCACGGTCACGATCACGGGCCTGTCCCTCGTCGCGATCCTCGCGACCCTCGCCCTGGACCTGGTCCTCTTCCGGTACGTCTCCCGCAGGAGCGCCGTCCTAGAGAGCTCCGCCCTCGAGGCGGACGCCTTCCACTTCGGGACGGACGCCGTCGGTAAGGTGGGCGTCGTCGTGGGCGTCGGCATGGCGTACCTCGGATACCCAATCATGGACCTCGTCGGGGCCGTCACGATCGCCGCGGTGTTCCTGGCCAGCGCGTTCGTCATGGGGAAGAAGAACCTCCGCGTCCTCGTGGACGCGTCCCCGCCCGCGGAGCTCCTCCGGGATCTGCGCGCGACTGCGATGAGCGTCGAGGGGGTCTCCGGGGTGCACAGCCTGCGAGGCCGCATGTCGGGCCAGGCCGTCTTCGTGGACCTCGCGGTCCACGTGTCTCCGGGCATCTCCCTGGAACGGGCCCACGGAATCGCCCATGCCGTCGAGGGAGCCGTCCGCAGGAGGATCCCGGACGTGACCGAGGTCGTCGTGCACGTCGAGCCGAGCGGGCATGACCCCCGCCTCGATGAGGCGCACGCCTCGTGAGGCCGGCGATCTCCTCCGCGGCAGTGGACCGGCTGGGATTTGAACCCAGGACTTCCTGCTTGCAAAGCAGGCGATCTTCCACTGATCTACCGGCCCAGCACACGCGCAGAGCGTTCGCGCCCACATGAAGCTTCCTTCACGATTGCCGGCGAACGCGGGAATCGCCGCACGCGGGACGTCGGACGTTTCCCCTGGAGCGGACATTTTTATTCATGGCCTTATATGCGTAATCCCTCCCGTTGGCGGGCCCTACCGGAAGGGCTATGTAGGAGCGTCCGCTCTTAGTCCAACGAGGGGTTCCTATGGTTCGACGACGAGCGCTACTCACAGTCGGTGGGTTGGTCGTTCTGCTCCTGGCGGTCTACGTCCCCGCCACGGCCGTGTTGGACCCGTCGGCGTCGCCCATCCTCGGGGTGGGCGGCTCGCGGCCCCCCACTTCCGCGATCGCGTCCCTGCCTGAGTTCTCCCGGCAGGTCGTGACGATCAACTACAGCTCGGACGGGACCGCGGGGGAGAGCGGGGTGTTCTGGACGGAGCTCTGGTACCAGACGCCCGGGCAGCCCTGGAAGCCGTACACGCCGCCGTGGAACCCGAGCGGACAATGGACCGGGGCCCCCCTGAACAGCCCCGCCTACACGTCCGTCGGGACGATCCTCTTCGACACCTTCTACACGGGCGGAGAGGCCGCCTACAACTTCACGACGGTCGCCGTGGACCGCGGCTTCTACCGCGAGGCCGGCCAGCCGCCCCAGGACGGGAACGCCCACGGCAAGGCGAAGACGATGGTCGACACGACCGCGCCCGTGTTGTTCATCTCGAAGCCCACGCCGGGCTCCTGGACGAACAGCGACGAGCTCGCGTACGCGGCCGTGGATCGCGTCTCCGGCGTCGCGGGCGTGGAGGTCTCCCTGGACGCGGGCCCCGCGACGACGTATCGTGAGCCCGCGGCGACCGTGCCTCTCGCCCTTACGACCCAGGGCGCGCACACCCTCCTGATCACCGCGAGGGACCGCGCCGGCAACTCCCTGACGATCCCCGATCCCTTCAACTACGACACGGTCGCACCGAGCCTCGAGATCACCTCGCCGGCGGCGAACACCTACGTGAACTCCGCCGCCGTGGACGTCACCTGGACGACCGCGCCCTCCACCACGGGCGCGCCGATCGCGTCCCTCCAGCTCTCCGTGGACTCGAACCCGCCCGTCGTCTTGGCCGGCGATTCGACCTCCTACGCCCTCTCCTCCCTCACGGAGAGCGGGCACGTGGTCAGCCTCCTGGCCCAGGACGCGGCGGGGAACATCGCGACCCAGACCGTATCCTTCGGGGTCGACACGACCGCGCCGAGCCTCTCCATCGTGTCCCCCGCGAGCGGGTCCTACGTGAACATGCTGCGGCTCCAGGCCGTCTGGTCCGGCTCGGACCATGGGTCCGGGATACGCGAGTACCTCGTCTCCATCGACGGCGGCGCGCCGCAGACCGTGACGAACGCGGCCGCCTACCAGTTCCCCAGCGTCTCCGAAGGCGCCCACACGGTGACCGTGAAGGCGTTCGACCGCGCGAACAACTCCGTCGAGGCGACCGCCACGGTGACCGTGGACGTGACGCCGCCGACCGTCCTCGTGAAGTCGCCGGATCCGGGCGCGACCGTCTACGGGACCGCGGGCCTGAACTGGACGGCCTCGGACAGCGGCTCGGGGATCGGCCAGGTCTTCGTCATCGTGGACGGCGAGGCGACCTCCGTGGACGCGACCTCCGTGGGCCAGTCCGTCTCCCCGCTCTCGATCGGGATCCACACGGCGAGCGTGCGGGTGTACGACCGGGCGGGCAACATGGCCGAGGCCACGGTGCCCTTCACCTACGGAGGCCCGACCCCGCCCACCACGGGTCCCTCCAGCCTGCCGGCCGTGGACTTCTGGTTCATCATGAT
>Ga0209341_10004853_pt1 | contig 12310 bp, 7 predicted proteins | sample RifCSP13_2_FD_184020 | JGI IMG/M metagenome (GOLD analysis project Ga0209341, IMG submission 184020) | Soil microbial communities from Rifle, Colorado - Rifle CSP2_sed 13_2 (SPAdes) (version 2) | ecosystem: Environmental > Terrestrial > Deep subsurface > Rock core/Sediment | place: Rifle...
CAAGAAGTTAAGAAATTCAATTTGGTCAGCAATCGACAAGCTGAAGCATATCGGACATGAGGGCCGGCATTTCATTAGCCAGTCCAAAGTTTCCGTCCCCAATTAAATTTCTTAACTTCTTGCATTGATGACCTGACGTTTAGCTTTCGGAAGCGACTTATAGTTATAACGGGCAGTAAAATCGCGGTACGACCTCCGGAACCTGGCTGAAAAACAATGCAACCCCTTTGGAAGGCTTCCCCCGACGCCAGTCACGACGATTTGTTCATTGAGCGTTATGCTCGCCTGCTCAAATGGTCGTTGCGCCTTACCGATAATAATCGTGAGCTAGCCGAGGATCTCGTTCACGACGCCTTCATTCAGTTCACTTTTACTCACCCTGACCTGCAAGGCATTCATGATCTAGACAACTATTTGTACGGGATGTTGCGCAACCTTCACCTGTCGCAAGTGCGCCGCGCGACGCGCAACCGGTTGCAGCCACTCTCGATCGTGGAATATGAATCGGTCGAGACCGGTCTCAGGGCAATAGATCCTCGCGATCAGATTCAAGTGCAGGAAGAATTGCGGCGAGCATGTCATTACGCTTGCGTGCGCAAAGAAACTGCAAAGATTGCCAGTGTGCTCATCCTCCGGTTCTTTCATGGTTACTACCCCAGCGAAATCGTTCAGATAATGCGCAGCTCACGTCAGGCGGTGAGAGAGAGTCTGCGGATCGCGCGTACCGAGGCCAAGCTTTACATAGACAATCCGAAAGCGCTCGGCCTCATAGACTTCACCGCGCAGGCTTCAAATCTCGAATCCTTCCCCGCAACGTTCGCCCGCTCAACAAACGACTTTTTGAGCGAGCTCCGCCGAATGATCTTTCATTCTCGGCAAAGAGAGTGCACGTCAAGCGAAAGCCTTAAAGAGCTTTACCTTTCAGTGAAGGCCGTGGCGATCGATTGCTCCACTCTGGCCCATCTCGTGAGCTGCCAGATCTGTTTGGACGAAGTGAATCGAGTACTGAGTCTTCCACAGCTCGCCGATCGTTACCCAACCGACACGATCGGCCAGGATAAACGCAGAAAAGGCGGGCCTGGTGGAGGGGCGACCGGCGGAGCAGGAACGGGGAGAGTGGAAAGCAAATATCAGCGCTGGAAACGAGATTTCTTCGAACATGATCCGCAGGAATTGTGTGTCGCCGTTAACGGGCATCTGGAAGGTTCCCAGAAGATCAGCTCAGCGCTGAGCGAGCTGACTCTAAACATAAAAGGAGAAGAGCAAGTCAACTTCATCGAAATCTTCAGCGAACAGAATGTTCGCTTGCTCTTGCTCAACATAGATGAGCCTCCGCCAGGTGGGTCCGATGAACAAACCACCCGAGTAGAACTGAGCGACAAGCGGACGCTCGAATTGGTATTGAGATTTCGCAGTCCCTGGCCAACTCTTCACGTTACCTATCATGACCCGACCTATACAGAACCGGGCTCATTGAATCTTGAGCAGGTGGACCACGAATCGGTGGCAGCAGCTTTAACGGTCCCGCAGGCGGATCAGTCAAAACCAAAATATTCACCACTGGCGAAACGCTACCAGGGTTCGCTATTGAAGTTCTGGCGTTCTTTTGCTGACTGGCATTTCTGGCTGCGGCCCGGCACGGTCACAGCCCTGGTGGCCCTCATTCTTGTCGCTGCGGTTCTGTTCGTTCAGTTACGTCGTCCACTGACTGTGCCAGCTTCGGCCCCCTCACTTCTTGCTCAATCAGCAGCAGCGGAAGAAGCGATCGCTATCAGAACGGATCAAGTGCTGCATCGTACGATCAATTTGGAAGAGTCGGTACCGGGGACTGTAGTGACCGGGGTGGCGCCGCAAGTTCTCAACCGGCGCAGGATCGAAATCTGGCAGAGCGCTGAGCGCGGAATTATCACGCGACGCCTCTACGATGAACGAGGACAACTGATCGCGGGTGATTGGAGAAGAGCGGATGGAGTCCAAACGCTCTACCATCACGGCAGACAGCCCAGGCTTCAAATCCGCAATCCGCAATTCGAAATCCGCAATTTTGAGGACGTCTGGCAACTGTCGCCTTCGGCGAGAGAGTTCACCTCGTTGATTCATCACTCAGAAAGAGCGCATGTCGAAGAGAGATCGAATTCTTATGTCATCAGCTATGAAGCTGGGGATCAGGTCTCAGGGGTGCTGGGCCAGGGATTGGTCAAAGCGACCCTAACCTTGAGTCGTGCTGATCTGCACGCGACCGAGCTCACGCTATTGGTCCGTGATGAAGACCCCAATCGACAATCGGCAATCGGCAATTGGCAATTACGCGAGTATCGATTCGTTGAGGCCAGTTTTGAACGGCGGCCAACTAACGCAGTCGCCCCCGCGGTGTTCGAGCCCGATCCTGAGTTCCTGGGTAAAGCAGCGGAGCCAGGGCGACTCGGGGACAAGACAATCGCCCCGTCTCCCGCTCTCCCTTTCACCCCATCTCCCGTCATGGCGACGGCAGAGCTGGAGGTTGAAGTCTTACAGAGAATGAATCAGGCAGGGGCCTTTCTCGGCGAGCAGATCAACCTCACACGCACCCCTGAAGGAGCATTGCGCGTTCAAGGAATTGTTGAGACTGAACAGCGCAAAACCGAGATCCTTAACGCGCTTGGTCCAGTTGCTGGTAACCCTGCGCTGCGTGTTGACGTTCAGACAGTAGCCGAGGCCCAGAAGCGCGAGCTTAAGCAGAGGTCCAGCTCGCAGTCGTCAAACGCAACCACTATTCAGCCGGTTGAGGTCACACAAGGCCAAGTCGCTGTCTACGCGGAGCTAAAACGCTACCTTTCCGCGAGAGGGATTCCAAACGACCAACTCGATCAGGAAATGCGTCGCGTGATCAAGCGTGTCTTGACGCGATCTATTCAGGCGCGGCTCCACGCGCTCGCGCTCAAGCAGATTGCGGAGCGGTTTTCACTGGCTGACTTGCAGGCCATGGACCCGGCCGCACACGCGAAATGGCGTTCTCTCGTTAACGAGCACGCGCAAGTATTTCGTCGGGAGATCACCGCCTTACGTCGCGAGCTTGAGCTGTTATTTCCTGCGGCGGCTTCCTCTGATGGGTCTGTCGAGATGGAAGTTACAAATGATGCAGCGCTGGCACGAGCTGCCAAACGTCTATTTGAACTCGCGTCGGCAAACGATGACGCGATCAGCAGTTCTTTTTCAGTTTATGCGGGAAGTGAGGGTTCAGCTCCGGTTAAGTCTGCGCAATTCTGGCGTTCGTTCAGAGCTGCCGAAGGATTAGCCGAGAGAATAGCTGCTAGCAAGTAGCAAAAGCACAAAGGACCACGTAAGAAGTTAAAAAACCCTGTTTCGGAGGATTGACGTCATGAACCCCCAACGCCGCTTGCTATCATGCAATCTATGTCTTGCCCGGTCGCTACCGCTCGCGGTACTGACAGTGCTTACCGCCTTCTGCTTACTGCCTTCTGCTCTCGGCCAGAGCGCGACGGCGACTTTGAGCGGCACAGTTGAGGATCAGAACGGAGCCGTTGTTCCGGGGGCCAGCATTACTGTCCTTAACACAGCCACTTCCCTGCGGCGTCAAGCGACGACTTCGACGGAAGGTTCTTTTACCATTCCACTGCTTCCGCCCGGCACCTATGCGTTAACTGCTGAGCGAGAAGGATTCGCTCCGGTAAAGGTTCCGAATATTGTGCTGAATGTCGGCGATCAAAAGTCGCTCCAGGTTCAGTTGAAGGCAGGCAACATAAGCGAGATGGTTCAGGTAATTAATGACGCACCGCTCATTGATGAGTCGCCAGCAGTGGCCACCACAGTAGATCGGCAGTTTGTCGCGAACATTCCGCTCAACGGGAGAAGCTTTCAGTCGTTGATCACTCTCTCACCTGGTGTGGTTCTTACTAAAGCAGGAGGTCTTGAAGTGGGACAGTTCAGCGTCAATGGTCAGAGGGCGAGCGCTAACTATTTCACCGTCGACGGAGTCTCCGCCAACATCGGGAGCTCATCAAGTTTCTTCATCGGGCAATCCGGCGGGGGATCGCTTCCAGGACTCACTGCTGCCGGTGGCACCAACAACCTCGTATCGGTCGACGCGCTTGAGGAGTTCAAAATTCAAACCTCTTCCTACGCACCGGAGTTCGGCCGCTCGCCTGGCGCGCAGGTCTCCCTTGTCACGCGGTCGGGGACGAACCAGTTCCACGGAACGTTGTTCGAATACTTCCGCAACGAAGCCCTCGACGCTAACAACTGGTTCGCCAACAGCCGAAGAGCTCGCCGCCCACCCCTCCGCCAAAATCAATTCGGTGGGGTGATTGGCGGCCCTATTATGCTGCCGAGATTTGGCGAAGGGGGCGGGCAGCCGGGCTACGACGGCAGGAACCGCACCTTCTTCTTTTTCTCTTACGAAGGATTGAGTCTGCGACAGCCGCAGTTTGGCATCGCCGATGTGCCTTCACGTGAAGCACGGCAAAACTCACCGGCGCGGATTCAGCCTTACTTGAACGCTTTCCCGCTGCCCACCGGTTCGGCGAAGGCCAATGGGTACGCAGAGTTTGCGGCGAGCTACGCTGACCCGACCACGCTTGACGCGACGAGCGTCAGGGTTGATCACGCAGCTGGCGCTAAGCTAACGCTGTTTGGGAGGTACAACTACGCGCCCTCGAGTACCCTTCAGCGTGGTGGTGGCGCTGGGGCCGGTCTTGCGCTCAATATATTGAACGCCCTAGCTGTCAACACACAGACAGTAACGATGGGACTGACCTTTGCCATCAACCCGAGTATGAGCAACGATCTGCGTGCCAACTACAGTCGGCTGACAACAAACTCGTCATTCCAATTAGACGAATTTGGCGGGGCGTTGGCGCCTACGGACTCGATCCTCTTCCCGCCGGGATTCGGCATCCAAGATTCGGTGTACGTTTTCCAAATAGGTGGAGGCCTGAACTCTAGTCTAGGTGTGGGTACGAATGTAGCTCAATTGCAGCGACAGGTTAACTTGGTAAATAACCTGTCTCTTATGACGGGTACGCACCAACTGAAGTTTGGTGTAGATTATCGAAAACTGGCTCCTGTTTACGCGCCGCGCAAGTACAATCAGACTGTTGTCTTCGATAGTATCGGCCTCACCGCACCGGGGCTCACTCCGCCAGTCGGCTCAGTGTTTTCAGGTCGGGCATCGTTTTTGATCATCTCAGCCCAAGCAATTGCGCGGGAGCCAGTGTTCACTAACCTGTCGGTGTACGGGCAGGACACTTGGAGAGCGACTGGGCGGCTTACGCTCACTTACGGACTCAGGTGGGAAGTCAACCCGGCACCCTCTGAGCAGAACGGCAACGAGCCTTTCACCGTCATCGGGTTTGATAATCCCGCTACGGCAACGTTAGGCCCGCGCGGCAGGCTCTATGGGACCACGTTCACGAACTTCGCGCCGCGCTTCGGCCTGGCTTATAAACTATCGCAGCGACCAGGCCATGAGACAGTGATTAGGGGAGGGGGCGGCATTTTCTTCGACCTGGGCTCTGGGTCCATTGCAGACGCATATACGGGATTCCCATTCACTTCATCAAAGATCCTACCTGCCGGAACGATCTTTCCGTTGGACCCCGTTCTTGCTGCGCCGGCTCCAATCAGTCTGACCCCAACGACTGCCACACTCAGACTTGCCGATCCCAATCTTCAGTTGCCACGCGTTTACCAATGGAACCTCTCAGTCGAACAGTCGCTCGGCACTAACCAGACTCTGACGGCTTCATACGTCGCGGCAGTCGGTCGCGCTTTGCTGAGGCAAGAGCAGACAATTTTTACAGCCGGAGTCAACCCGACTTTTACCGGAACAACGCGATTTAATGTGACGAGGAACGCCGCTACGTCCGATTACCACGCAATGCAGTTGCAATTCCAGAGGCGACTCACGAAGGGGCTGCAAGCGGTTGCGTCCTACACTTGGTCGCACTCTATTGACATTGCCTCGAACGACTCAACACCCCTACCACCCGGGCAGAGACTTGACCCCCGGCAGGATCGGGGTCCTTCCGACTTCGATATACGGCAAGCGTTCAATGCTGCTGTGACTTATGACCTCCCAAGAATGGATGCCGGCGCGCTAGGTCGCGCGATCCTTAGTGGGTGGGCCGTTGACACGATCTTGACTGCCCGCACAGCCACTCCCGTGGACGTCACGTCATCAAGAAATCTGGGCTTTGGTGCATACAGCTTTCGACCGGATTTAGTTCCAGGCCTGCCGCTCTACTTAGACGACCCTACGGCTCCTGGTGGGCGCAGGTTTAATCGAGCTGCCTTTGTCATCCCGATTGTAGCGAGGCAAGGCACATTGGGACGCAACGTTCTACGCGGGTTTTCCGTGCACCAGATGGACTTGGCATTGAGACGTCAATTCAGCCTAACGGAGCGACTGAAACTACAACTTAGGGCAGAGTTCTTCAACATTTTCAACCACCCAAACTTTGGGGATCCGGACGGAAGGTTAACCAACAACACGTTTGGGCAGTCGTTAAATATGATGGGACAAAGTCTAGGAAGCAGCTCAAGTGGTTTGAACCCGCTCTATCAGATAGGCGGCCCACGCTCAATCCAGTTGGCCGTTAAGATGGTCTTTTGATAGATGTTGATTTCTAGGGGGGATGCTGCGGCGAAGCATCATACTTTCGTAGATCACCACAATAGAATCGCTCTTTTTCCTATATTTACGGCAGGTTTTGCCATCTGGATTCGGAAATATGACTCGGCGAGCAGGGAATGGTGAGCAAGCTGCCTGCCTAGACCGCTCTCACATGCTTCTGGCTGTCGTCACGTGCTTCCCAGCGACGTATCCACGCTTTTCACTGATTACCACTAAAGAGAAAGTTTGAGTTGCAAAGATGCGTAGACGGCATTCTCTGAGATCGATATCAGTCGCGACCGTCCTTGTGCTGGCTTCTGTTGGTACATCAGGGGTCGCGCAACAGAGACCCTTAACGTCTGATGACGTATTCAGGATTGAAGAGCTCAGCGATGTCAAGATCTCTCCTGATGGGAAATGGCTCGCCTACGTGATCAAACGGCCCAAGTCGGCAATCAAAGATCATATGACGAATTTTATCAGCAGCGACGTTTGGCTGGTTGCTACTGAGGGCGGTGAACCTCGGAACATCACGAGAGGGGCCGAAGACGGAGCAGGCTACTGGAACCCGGTCTGGTCTCCTGACAGCCGGCGGTTGGTGATGTCATCGACCAAGGGCGGTAACGTGCGACTGTGGGTGTTGGAAATATCGTCAGGAGCCTTTCGACAATTGGCAGAACGCGGAGTCGAGAACCGCCCGCCGGTGGCGTGGGTATCCGACAATCATCTCGCTTTCCCCGTTCTTCCCGAGAGCAGGAAACCCATCGGGATGATGGTTGAAAAACAGGCCGCTGAGGTCGCCATGCGGGAATGGCCGAAAGCTTGGAAGGGAGATGAGGCAACCTTAAGTGTCATAGAAAGTGGGGTGCCGGTCCTCTATGGCGAGCGACCCCAAGGCCAGCTTCTGTTGGTCGATGCCGAGAAAGGAACCGCGCATGTAGTTGCGGACGGGACCTTCGGCGATTTGAGCCTCTCGCCCAACAGACGATACTTGGCGCTCCTCAAACAGGTCGACAGCGTCCGGCCGGACCCCAAACGACCGCTCCAACATTGGTTGCTGTCTTCGCTTTATGCAAGGTATCAACTAGTAATTACTTCAGCTCAAGGGAAAAGCTTGGGCGCCGGCACCATAAAGGCGAATCTGATCGTTGGATCGATCAGATGGTCACCTGATTGCTCCGAGTTAGCGGTGATCGGTCGTGGTGACGAATCATCGCGAGTTTATAGGTACAGGTTCACGGACAATTCTTTCGAAGCAATGACTGGCGATGACTTACAAATCACCGAGACCACCAATACACCTACCGGTCTACTCTGGTCTGGCAAGGGTAACCTACTCGTATTCGGTGAACGGACCGGAACGTCGACTATTGGGGCACAAGAGAAGCGCACTGACTGGTGGGTACTTGAGGCCCCGGGTCATTACAAAAATCTCACTGCGGGGATGAAATCCGCCCCGGTACAGCTCGTGACGGAAACTAGTGGCGAATCGTTTGTCGGAATTGCCGACGGTGATCTGTGGCGGGTAACTGTCGACGGTGATGCGACCCATAACCTTACGCAGAGCTTCGATCCCAAGATCACATCACTGGTATGGCCCAACGGGCCTACCATTGAGATCGAGCGATATGGACACCTTGTCGTCGCTTCAGCCCGCGGGACGACGACGGATCTCCACGTCGTTGAGCTTTCCTCAGGCCATGTAACATCTCTCGCGAAGCCCGCGCCAACAGCTCAGTTGGCAGACTTCGCTCCGGCAAGCGGACTGGCAGCCTACGTGGTCAACTCGTCAGATGGCACAAGTCTATGGGTGTCTTCAGCCGGCACAACGAAACTACGTCTGGTTTTCGAAACGAACACGTTTCTGCATGAAGTTGCTGAAGGGCACGCTATTAAGGTCGAATATCGCGGACTGGACGCTCAGGATCTTAAGGCGTGGTTGATCCTTCCAATCGACTATAAGGAGGGGAAACGTTACCCGCTTGTCGTAAGGGTATATCCCGGCTCGATCGCCACAAACACTATTCCCAGAGAGGCCCAGCTTGGTCATGCTCACAGCCTGAATTACCAACTATTGGCTGCACGCGGTTATGCGGTGCTGCTGCCATCGATGCCGCTCAAGGTGGAGGGTGAGGCAAGCGACCCTTACATGGAATTGACCAAAGGGGTGCTGCCTGCCGTCGATAAAGTCATCGAGCTTGGGATAGCAGACCAGAAACGTCTGGCCGTGATGGGCCAGAGTTTTGGGGGCTACGGTACTTACGGCCTCGTAACCCAAACCAACCGATTCCGGGCTGCGGTTGCTTTGGCTGGGTTGTCAGATCTTGTAAGTATGTATGGGATCTTCGACGCGAGGATGCGGTACGAAGATGTTGCCCACGAGATTGATTTGTTTAGAATCTCAGGGCTTGAAACAGGATGGGGACGTATGCTCAACCCCCCCTGGAAAGACATTGGGCGCTACCTGCGCAATAGCCCCATTTTTTACGTGGATCGTGTAGAGACTCCGTTAATGATCATTCAAGGGGATATGGATTTTGTTCCAATTCAACAAGGAGAGGAGTTCTTTACGGCGTTGTACCGGCAGGGCAAACGCGCAGCCTTCGTACGGTACTGGGGTGAAGGCCATGTCTTGCGTAGCCCTGCTAATATCCGCGACATGTGGCAACGCGTTTTCGCTTGGTACGACGAGTTTCTGGACGTCTCGCGAAGTCCCGATGGCAGCCTCATGTGGGACGGAGATAAGGTTAAGTCACGGAACGGCGCACTGCCGCTCAAGCCTCAGGACTTTGCTCGATTCGATCAAATGATTGTGAGGAACAGCAAACAGTGATTCCCAAATGGTGATTAGTTCAGTACTGACGTCCATCTCCGTTGGATATGAACCTGACAACAAGCGAAAACCCTCTCAATGCAAGACCAGTCACAAAATCAAGAGATGATTTCGCGGGGGACTTGTCGTAGCGTTAGCTTGCTTTTCGGGTCATGCCTCCTAGTCGGTTGCCTCTTAGCCGCACCAGCACCTCAGTCCTTAGTCAACTCCGCTAAGCGTTTCGAAATGGGCGGTCTCGTATTTGACTACACTCAAAACTGGGAAGTTAACGAGGAGAGCAACTCTGCGGCCCAGCAACTTGTGCTGAGGCCACTTCAACGATTCTTGAGACTGAAGTGAATACGAGATTATCACGTGGCAGTACCGACATCATTCCGGAGCGTTCCGGCAGGGACTCTGCCGTTGGCTATTGGTAATCAGTGATTCGGTTCAATCAAGCAGCTTCGATGTCACGCAGGAGCACATTGCCAACATGCTGGGTCATCAGCGCAATCGGATCACACTTGCCGCGCGGGAGTGGCTGCAACAAGGACTCATCGCTTACCGGCGGTATAGCGTCTCTTCTAGCTATCACCGAGGATGGCTCCACGATTGAGATTGGTACGGTGGGAAGTGAAGGGTACATCGGCGCACCGATTCTTCATCTTATCGGCGTTACCTTATCGCGTATCAGCGCAACTGCCGATGACGGCTCTGCGAATCCCGGCAAGTGAATTTGTGCTTGAATCGAATCGCGAAGGATCGCTGCGGGCATTATACGTCAAATGCAGATGGAGTCGCCTTCAGTTGTGGCCTCCTCGACAGCCTCTAATTACCGACCTCACATGCCCGGTTAGATGGTGCGAATTTCTTGCACCGTGATCAGAATGTCGATTTGTGAGAGAAGCCTCTTGAGGCGTTGCTTGAAGCGCTTAAAGAACTCTTCCGTCTTCCGGTCACCCATCGTGATAATCTCAATTCTGATAATGTCGTCGATGAATTTAACACCGCCGTATTTCCAGCTTCCCTGATACGGTGCGGACAAAGAGCTCACCGTCAGCGCTCCAAACCTTGTAATCAATTCTTCACGAACCTGCTTGATTTTTTCGGGCTCGATTTCCTTACCGTCGTTGTACTTCAACGGCAGGTAAATCTCGTATTTGGTCATGCAGCGATTGAGGGCTTCGCGAGGCGCACGTCCTTAGCATCGAGCTTCCTGAAGGAGATCTTCATGCGCTTAAGAACTTTGAGGTGCTCCTGCTGAACGCCGTACGTGTTTTGCTGAAGGCACGAAACGGGAATGCCACTCTTGGCTAAGGCGAGGAAGCCAACCGCATCCTGTTCGTCGGGAATTTGAATATAGATCATACCGAGGTTCTCCCGGTTCAAAAAGTAGCGTGCATATGTTAACAGAGTCAAGCTTGATTATATATTTCCATCATTTCCATCTTCTCATTAGTTCGATGTGAGATTAGCTGATCGCAGAGCGTTATATAGTTAAGACAGATTTAATATACGGACAAGGCCACATCGCAAGTCCGAAATGAAGATGCCCAAACCCAGGGCGATTTCGCCCAGTTCCAGCCATGAAGAGGTTTTCGCACAGCGCTATCGCTGGCTGATGGGTTGGGCGCTTCGTCTTACAAATCATGATCGAGAACAAGCTGAAGATCTGGTCCATGACACCTTCGTCCAGTTCATGATTAACCGCCCCGATCTTGGCGTGGTGCAGGAAAACATCGAAGGCTACTTGTATGGCATGTTGCGCAACATGCACATCTCGCAAGTGCGGCGGGCTCTCCGCATCCGTGAGACTGCTTTCCCCATCGCTGACATTCTTTCGATCTCGGAAACGGCTTCCGTGCAAACAGAGATGCGAATGGCCGGCCAGCGAGTTCAGGTTCAGGACGAACTATGCCGTATCTGTCAATACGCCAGTATTCGGAAGAACAGCTCGAAGGTCGGCAGCGTAGTGATCCTGCGCTTCTTTCACGGCTATTACCCAAATGAGATCGCAGCCGTCGCCCGCAGCTCGCGCTCGGGCGTGGACAACCTGCTTCAGCGAGCGCGCACCGAAGCCCGCCTCTACCTCAAAGACCCTGACTCTCTGAGTTTCCTTGCCGGCGAACAGGCTGCACCCGATCTGCAAATTAGATTCGGACAAGAACCGGAAGACCTGCTCTGCGAATTGACAGACGCTCTCTACCGTTCCCGAGAAGGTGAGTGTCTCTCCTCTGAACAACTTCGCGAGACTTATCAAGCGAAGCAAGCCGATCGTGTGAGCCCTCAGATACTGGCCCACATCGTTTGCTGCGCCGTCTGCCTTGACGAAGTTAACAGGCTGCTCGGCCTGCCATTGTTAGCTGAACGGGAGCCGGAAAAGATGACTGGAAGAGACAAGCGTGATCGAGACAAGGGCGACGGCGGACCGGGTGACGGTTCAGGCTCGACCGGGGACTTCATGGAGAAGCCGCGGCGCCGACTAAAAGAAGTTTTAGAGCATCGACCGAAAGAACTGCGAGTTTCAGTAAACGGTTTCATCCTCGGTTCGCACGCTATCAACTCTGAATTGAACAAGCTGAGTATCAGCGCCAAAGGTGAGGAGAAGATCGGTTTTGTTGAGGTATTCAGCGAAGAGGAAGTGCGTCTGCTTTTCTGTGTGGTTGATCCGCCGCCAGATGGTCCAGTGGAAAGGAAAGTTACCGCGGGGCTAAGCGATGATCGGAGTCTCGAATTGTTCCTGGACTTCAGCGATTCATGGCCCAACCTTAATGTGACATATCACGATCCCGCGTTTGCTTCTGAGACTGGAGCCGAGAGTCTGGGAGATGAAGTCAGAACCGGGAGCGGTAGCGACCGGGTTGAAGTCCAAAGTCCAACGTCGATTG
>Ga0209341_10004854_pt1 | contig 12310 bp, 10 predicted proteins | sample RifCSP13_2_FD_184020 | JGI IMG/M metagenome (GOLD analysis project Ga0209341, IMG submission 184020) | Soil microbial communities from Rifle, Colorado - Rifle CSP2_sed 13_2 (SPAdes) (version 2) | ecosystem: Environmental > Terrestrial > Deep subsurface > Rock core/Sediment | place: Rifle...
CGGTTTCGGCGCCTTCCAGCCACCCGGGTACGCCTGCTTGGCGTCGGCATCGGAGACTGCCGGCACGATGATGACGTCCTCCCCCTGCTTCCAGTTCACGGGGGTAGCCACCTTGTGCTTCGCCGTCAACTGGCAGGAATCCAGGAGCCGCAGCACCTCGTCGAAGTTGCGGCCGGTGCTCATCGGATAGGTTAGCATCGCCTTGACCTTCTTGTCCGGCCCGATGACGAACACCGAGCGCACGGTCGCGTTGTCGGCCGCGGTTCGGCCCTGCGCCGTGGTGCCGGAGTCCTCCGGCAGCATGTCGTAAGCCTTCGCCACCTTTAGCTCGGAGTCGCCGATCAACGGGTAGGTGACGGCGTGCCCCTGCGTCTCTTCGATATCCTTGGACCACTTCTGGTGATCGGGGACCGAATCCACACTGAGGCCAATGATCTTGCAGTTGCGTTTCTCGAACTCGGGCTTCAGCCCCGCCATGTACCCGAGCTCGGTCGTGCAGACCGGGGTGAAGTTCTTCGGATGCGAGAACAGGATGGCCCACCCATTGCCGATCCACTCGTGGAAATTGATCTGGCCTTGCGTGCTCTCCGCCGTAAAGTTGGGAGCTTCACTGTTGATTCTCAACGCCATGACTCACCTCCGCATCGTGTGAACCGTTCATACGTGGGATACCCGTGGGAGAATTGGGGCCATCACCTCCTGTCGCCGTCGCCTGACCGCAGGCCCCCATTAAGTACCTCCGGGCTCCCCACGCGTCAAGCTCCGGCCGGGTATACCATGGGGCACGCGATGCTGCGGGGGCAACCCGGGGAGGGCTCATGTTTCAGCCGAACGAGCGGGTGACGGTAGACCTGTCCGGCCTCGTCATCCAGGGCGTCTCGTTCAGCCAGAACGTGCAGAAGGCTCTCGGGACGATCCTGCAGCAGGTGTCCACGGACCCGTCCGTCTACGCGGTCGAGCTCCTATTCAGCTTCAAGGGCATCAAGCGGGTGGAGGTGCCGGAGGGGCGGATCCATCGAAGCTGACCGTGAGCTTGCTTCCGAGGAGCGCAAGAACTGTCATGCCCTGGGACAAACGCATCAAGCCGTTCCTGGACCGCTACCAGGCGCTCCGCGCCATCGGCAACACCCCGCTCGTCCCGGTGCATGTCTTCGGCGCCGACCTACCCGGCGTCGAGGTCTTTGCGAAGATGGAGTGCCTCAACCCCGGCGGCTCGCTCAAGGACCGCCCCGTCCTGCGCATGCTCCTCGCGGCGCTGGCGGATGGGCGGCTGCTGCCAGGGAAGACCATCCTGGACAGCTCATCGGGCAACGCCGGCATCGCATACGCGATGGTGGGGCGGATCATCGGCTACCCCGTCGAAATCGTCATCCCAGACAATGCCAGCGCAGAGCGCAAGAAGCGGATGCTGGCGCACGGCGCCCACCTGGTCTACACGGACGCGCTGAAGGGCTACGATGAAGCCTTACGCGAGGTGTGCCGCCGCCACGAGGCCGACGCCCAGCGCTATTTCTTCTGCGATCAGTACAGCAACGAGGATAACTGGCGCGCCCACTACGAGACGACGGCTGTCGAGATCCTGGACCAGACCGAAGGCAGGCTCACGCACGTCATGGCAGGCGTTGGGACCGGAGGGACGGTGACGGGGTTGGGGAGACGCTTGAAGGAGCACGACCCCAAAATCCGCGTGATCTGCGTGTTCCCGGAGGTGTTTCCCGGAATCGAAGGCCTCAAGCCGCTCGGGGGTCCCGAGGATATCGTCCCCGCGATCCTGGACGAGGCGGTCATCGATGAGCGGATTCCCGTCACCAGCGATGACGCCTACAAAATGTGTGTGAGACTAGCTCGCGCGGGCTTTTTCGTTGGCCAGTCCTCCGGGGCCTACATGGTGGGGGTCGAACGCATCGCCCGTCGCGAGCGAGCGGGACGCTTCGTGACTCTGTTCAACGACCTCGGGGAGCGCTACTTCTCGACTCGGCTCTGGGACTAGCCGAGGCCGCGCCCGTCGCGTCCTTCCAGCGATGGAACTCGCGCACGCATGTCTCAGGATCGCCCCGGATGAGCCGATCGGGGGCGAAACTCGTCAACGAGAACTCCGTGCCCGGCGGGCTATTACGCAACTCCGCTAACCGGTTCTGCCAGTCGCTCAGCGACAATTACATCTGCGCGCTCACATGTAGTTGACGCCGGGCAGCCAGTAGTAGCGCGTAAGGAACAACGTCCTCCTGCTCGTGCCCTTCGTGGGGGAAACCGTGCTCTTCATCCCGCGCCTGCTGGGCTTCGTGACATAGCTTGCTGAGGACCCTATCGAGGCCTCCCCTTTCTGCGGGAGCGCTCGATGGAGACGTGCCGGGCGGTGCCGGGGGCGGCATGTCATGCTTCAAGATTTGGAGGTAGACTCCAGTTTTTCGCTGTTCGCCTGGTGACACGCAGGCTCATATCGCCGGAAACCTAAGTGTCCGCAGGACGAACGTTACCCCTCCGTCCGTGGCAGCGATCTTGCTGACCCTTTTGTCAGCGAAGATTCAATGGAGACCCAGCCCAAGGTCGAATCCCTCAAACGGTGGCCCGGCCATGCCGTGCCGCCCAAGGTCGCCCAGGCCGCTGGCGCCGACCCCCCGATGCCGGGCGTCGCCGCGATCCGAGGCGGGAGAGTTCTGCCCGACATCCGTTGGCTGCTTCCGATTCTTCTCCTGACGCTGGCCTCGGCCTATGGCCTCGCTGCTCTGTGGGCCCATACCCTCATCCAAAGCGAGGCTGAGGTGATCGCGGCTGTCGTACGGCCTGAGCTACAACGGATCCCCTTCTCCCGGATCCTGGATCCGGGGCAGCGCGAAAGAACGGACTGGCGCTGGCAGGAAGACCTGGCCCGGCTTGCCGTCAGCTTGCCGCGGAGACCGCGAGTCACCGTCTGGGACATGCACGGAAGCGTCATCTGGTCCCAGGATCAGCGCCGACCCGGCAGCCAGTCAGTCAGTTCGGAAGTCCAGCAGTCCCTTTCTGGCCAGGTCCTGGCACGAGTGATCGAAGGCGCCCACACGCCCTCGAGCGCGCCGGGAGAAACCTCCAGAGTCCTCGAGGTCTACGTGCCTCTTTTCGTACCGGAGAAGTCGAGTGTAGTGGGCGTGATAGGGCTTTCCCAGCCCGCGGGAACCCTCGACGCCAGGATCTACAGAGGGCAGCTTTACATCTGGGCGATCACCCTGGCCGGCGGCCTCCTGCTGGCTCTCGCTGTGGTCATGGCTGTCATCGGGACCTCCACGCGCTACTCAGGGCACGTAAGGTCTCTTCAAACACAGCTGACACAGCGGGCCAAGACCGTCGAGTCGACCAACCGCCAGCTCCAGGTTGCCCTTGAGACGAGTGAGCGACGCGCCAACGAACTCAATCGGCTGATGGCGGTTGCCGAGGATGTCGGGGCCGCCGTGACCGAAGAGGAACTCTACGGCACCGTCGCCAAGGCGGCGGCCCGCGCCTGTGGTGTGGATCGCTGCTCCATCCTGCTCCGGGATCCCGCCGGTGAGTTCTTGATCCCGGTCAGCAGGCGATTCGCCGACGAAGCAACCGGTCAGCCTTGGGAGCGCGCCGCCGACGTTTCGGCGAGTCTCAGCCTCGACGAGATTCCGCCGATGATCCTGGAAGTCGTCCAGCATCAGCGGCCCGTCGTGCTATCCGAGCCAGGCGGCGGGCAACACGCTTCCGCCACCTGGCAGCAGCTCTTCCCGGCCCGATCTACACTGATCGTCCCCTTGGTTCATCAGGGCAAGACGGCGGGCGTGCTGAGTCTGGAGCATCTCGAAGAGGTGCGCACCTTCACGCAGGATCAGATCCAACTTGCGACGACGCTGGCCACCCAGGCCGCGGCAGCCCTGGACAAAGCGCGGCTCTACCAGGAGATCGCCCAACGGCTCAAGCAGACAGAAACCCTGCTCGCCGTGATGCGGACCCTTGCCTCGACGCTCGACTACCCCGAGGCGGTGCGACAAACCACCCGGGAGATGGCTCAAGCCCTGGGTGCCGACATAGCCGGCGTGTGGTGTGTCACGGGCGGGAGCGACCAGTTCTCTCCCGTGGCCGGCTACCACGTCCCGCCGGAGCTTCTCTCGGCAGTCGCGCAGTCGCCTGTGTCGATGCAGGACGACGTCATCAAGTGCCTGAGGCGACTCGCAGGACCGATCTACTCCGCCAGCAGCCAGACCGACCATCGCTTCAACCACCCCCTGACCCGGCTCGTCCCACACAAGTCGCTCGTGCTGCAGCCGATCCAGACGAGGGAGGAACTCATGGGTTTCCTGGCGCTCGCCTGGGTCGGCGAGCGGCATCCTTTCAAGAGCTACGAGATCAGCCTGCTGGCCGGCACCGGCCGTCAGTTGGCCGTGGCTGTGCAGCTGCGGCGCACGCAGGAGCATGTCAGTCGACAGGAACGACTGAACGCGCTCGGTCAAATGGCGAGTGGCATCGCCCACGACTTCAACAACGCCCTCGTTCCTGTCGCGGGCTATACGGAGCTCCTCCTATCGCGTCCAGATCAGCTGCAAGACACGGACCGGGTCCGTCACTACCTGCGGATTATCCTGACAGGAGTTCGCGACGCCGCCAGCGTCGTCGGTCGGCTCCGTGAATTCTACCGGCGCCGGGAAACGGGCGAGAAGTTCGACGCCGTCGACCTGAACCAGCTGGTCGAGCAGGTCATCGCGCTCACCCGTCCCAAGTGGTGGGATGAGGCCCTCGCGCGCGGCTGCGACATCGAGGTCAAGACCGATCTCCAGCCGATCCCATCCATGCTTGGCAATGGATCGGAGCTACGCGAGATGCTCACCAATCTCATTTTCAATGCGGTCGACGCCATGCCAACGGGCGGTCTCATCACGATCAGAACGCTCCGCATCCACCACGGGGCAGAGGCCGGCGGCGCCCAGCCCACCGACCCGCCGGAACAGGTCTCGCTGGAAGTCAGCGACACGGGCATCGGCATGACCGAGGACATCCGCCAGCGCTGCCTTGAGCCGTTCTTCTCGACCAAAGGCGAGCGCGGCTCGGGGCTCGGGCTCGCCATGGTTTACGGCACGGTGAAGCGCCACCGCGGCACCCTCGATCTCGACAGCGGTGTCGGTGTCGGAACACGAGTGACTATCAGTTTCCCTGCAGAATCGACGGTGGAACCGGAAGTGTCTGTCCGCAACTCGATCCCGGCTCGGGCGCTCGATGTCCTGGTCGTGGACGACGAGCCACCGGCCCGGGACGTGATCGCGCAGTACCTGTCCGGGGATGGCCACCGGGTCCAGACCGCATCAAACGGACGTGAGGGTCTGGAGCAGTTCAAGGCTGGTCGGTTCGACGTGGTCGTGACGGACCAAGCGATGCCCATAATGAATGGCGGTGAGCTCGCCGGACTTATCAAGGCCCTAGCACCCTCAGTGCCAGTGATCCTGGTCACCGGCTTCGGGGACATCATGACGGCCAGCGATTCTCAGCCGGTGGGGGTGGATCGAATCCTGACCAAGCCCGCCAGTATGGCGGCCGTGCGTGAAGCAGTGGCGGATCTCACAGCGCACCTTGGAGAAAGAGGAGGGGGTGAACGTTCAACGTCCGCCCCCGTGGGATTCCCCGAAGCAACAAGCCGAGGATAGCCTCCTCTGTGTCTGGGGCAATTCCGGAGCGGACGACTCTACTAGGACAGTCTCGGAGAGGGCTGCCGGGGCGGCCGACCGCCGATGTCACAGCTAGAGTTCTCGAAGTGACAATTCCTGCCCGCCAGTTAGACCGCCATCCCTCAAGTAGTTGTTTCTTTTACATCGTACCCGTGGCACTTCCATTGCAAAGATATTTATGGTGTTCGTGTTGCGTGGGAAGGAGCATGATAAGTGGGTGGATGGGGTCTCTTGGTCTTGCGAAAACTGGGCCATGGAAGGGCTGAGAGGGAGGCTGTCCGGCAGGGCCTGAACCCCGCGAAGCGGAATCGGTTTGCTCGGGGAGCGGCGAGCGTGCAACACGGGCGAGAGAGGAGGAATAGGTGAAATGGACGACTCGGTCGGGCGCACCACCAACCTTGAGACCGGCAACCCACTGATGAAGTGGGTCGACGAGATGCGGACCGTGCTCCAAATGATCGCGAACCTCAACGAGGAACACGCCCAGTCCCGTACGGCCGCGGAGTCTGCGCAGCGCGAATACGCGAAGCTGTGCGAAGAGACCGAAAGGCTGCGCACCGAAGTCCAGAGCACCGGCGATCTGGCGCAGGCGGCCCGACGGGAGCGCGACGCACTGCGCGAGGAAGTGGCCGCGTTGCGCGCAGAGAATGACCAGGTCCGCAGAGAGCAAACGGAGGCCGCGGACACCGCCGCGAATCTCGTCGGCGAGATGAAGGCGTTGGTCAACGAGGTCGCCCGGAAGTTCCAAGGGCCCCAGCGCGCCAGTCCCTTCGCCCGCGACTCGACGACACCGCACAGCTAACCTGAGACGACGGCACATGACCCTGGGAGCTGACTCAGCCGAGCCGCGGCACAGCGACGCATCGGAACGGTCGCACCTGACCGAGGTCCGCGCCAGACTCGAGGATATCGTAACGGCCCACGAGCAGACCGTGCAGCGGGAGCGTTTGAGGGCGTACCGCAAGATGGCCGCCGAAGCAGCGCACACCTTTACTGAGACGCTATCCGGAATCCTCGCCCGAGCCCAGAATCTCCTGGACGACGCGCAGGACCCGGACGTGCTGCGCGCTGCGAAGATGATCGAGCAGGTGGCGCTCGAGGGCGCCCGGGCGGCCCGGCGTTTCCAGGACTTCAGTCGCACGAACCCTGCCCATCCCTTCCAGGCCGTGGACCTCAACAAGCTGGTCGTCGAGGTCGCCGACTCGGTCCGCGGCCGGTGGAGCGAGCAGCTCGCGGCGCGCGGCATCACCGGCGAGGTCCACGCCGAGACGCCGTACCTGCCCCTGGTGTCGGGCGACGCAGCCGAGCTCCGCCACGTGCTGACGAGCATCGCGGACAATGCCCTCGACGCCATGCCAGAGGGTGGCAACCTCAGCTTCCGCACCGGGATTGTTGGGACCCGCGTCTTCTGCCTCGTGGCGGATACCGGCGTGGGCATTGGTGACGAGGTGCGCCTGCAGATCTTCGATCCGTTCTTCACAACCAAGCGTGAGAAAGGCCCAAGCTTTGGTCTGAGTGGAGTGTACGCCATCGTGGAGCGCCATGGCGGCGAGATCACGGTCGAGAGCGAGGTCGGCAAGGGCACCACATTCACGATCTGGCTGCCGCCAGCCAGGTCGACCGAGCTCGCTCCACAGCAGGCGAGCGGCGCGTTGTCAACCACCGCGCGAACGTCCACGCCCGGAGCCCAGATTCTGGTGGTGGACGACTCTGAAGAGGTGCGCGAAGTGCTCCGCGAACTCCTGAGCCAGCAGGGTCACACGGTGGTGACGTGCGAGGACGGCGAATCCGCGCTGGCAGAGCTTGAGACACGGCGGTTCGGCTTGGCCATGGTGGATGTCGGGCTGCCGGGCATCTCCGGTCTCGATGTGGCGAAAAAGCTGAAGGGCCGCTGGCCAGACGCTACGGTCGTGGTCATGACCGGTTACTTCGACCGGGTGGGTCCGGAGGGAACGCAGGCGAAGGGGGTAGATTTTGTCCTGACCAAGCCCTTCACCCTCGATCAGCTCCGGCTCGTAATGCGCCACGCCTACTCCGGCGTGTCTGCCGAATCCTGAGCCTGGCCAGGCGTCGCCTCTCGAGCCAGGCTGGCGCCGCCCCCCGCGGCTGGTGCGGGCCCAAAGTAGAGTCTGTTGGCGGCCCGACCGAATCGGGATCTCTTGATGGCTGCGGGGGTTGGATGTGGGTCAGCAACCTTGTGAAGGCGGCCGCGGGGACTTCAGTTGAAGTCGGGATTGCTGCCCTGAAGCTTCTCCTCGACGACCTGCTGCAGGTGCGCCAGCACGCGCTCCCGCCAGGGACCGGCGTCGGCCGCGCCGTCCCGGATGCGCTCGCACAGCGCCCGGTTGGCCTCGAGCACCCACGCGTGCAGCAGCCGGGGATCGCAGGGCGGGGCGGGGCGGGGCAGATCCAGGAGGTTCAGCAGCGCCTCGCGCTCGGCGCGGAGCCGAGCCTCCTCGTCCGGCACCTCGCGCGCCACGATGCCCAGGACGTGCAGCGCGATCCGCATCCGGTAGCGCAGGCCGCGGTCGGCGAGGGCCGGCACCACCTCACCGGCGAGGAAGTCGCGCACGGCCTCGATCAGCTCCACGGCGGTCGGCCGGTCCTGCATGGCGTCAGGCGGCCCTGATCAGGCGCAGCAGCTCCCACTCCACCTCGGCGCAGCGGCGGCCGATGCTCGCCAGCTCCAGGCTGCGTTCCCGTCCCGTCAGGTGGCGCCGCGCCTGCCGGAGGGTGATGACGGCCCATCGCAGGTTGGCGAACACTTCCCAGTAGACGACCATCTCGGGCGCGAGCCGCCAGCCGGCGACCTTGGCATAGCCGTCGAGGAAGCGCTCCTTCGGCCCGAGCCCCGGCCTGCCCGGCTGGTCTACTCCTTGCCAGAAGCGGATGCAGACCCACGCCAGATCCTCTCCGGGATCGGCGAGATGGACGAGCTCCCAGTCCAGCACCGCCCGCAGACCCTCCGACGGGTGGACGACGACATTGCCGAGACGGTAGTCGCCGTGGCTCACCACCAGCCGCCGCGACGCGGGCATCCGCGGGCGCAGCCAGCGGAGCGCAAGCTCGAGGACCGGGTGCGGCTCCTCGACCTCGCGCAGCGTGCGCTCCACCTCGTCGAGCCCGGCCTCGGCCGCGCCCGTCCCGGGCGGCGGCGCCGGCAGTCCCGTGACGGCGTCGCACGGCACGGCGTGGATCTTCGCCAGCTCCTCCCCCATCTGCTCGAGCACGCGTGGACGCACCGCCTCGAACGCGGGATCTTCCAGAATGCGCCGCCCCACCGCCTCGCCGTCAACCCGCTCGAGGATCAGGCCGGAGCCCAGGCCCTCGGGATCGTCGCGTGGGACGTGCCAGTAGGGGCGCGGAGCGCGCACGCCGGCGGCGTGCATCACGGCGAGCACGCGGAACTCGTCCTCGCGGCGCAGCCGGCTCTCGAGCGGGCCGGCACCGCGATCCTGCAGGTAGACGAGCCGGTGCGACCCCGCAAACGGCCCCGCGTCGATGCGGGCGTCGAGACCCCACGCGTCACGCAGGGTCCCGCCCGGCAGCCGGACCCATCCCACGACGGAGGCTGGGGCGCCCGACCGCCGCGCGATGAATCGTTCCAGGCCCTCGCGAAGGCGATCCTCCGCCCGCTCCACGCCAGCGCCTGCGCTCACGTCCACCGCCTCATCTCGTGCTCGGAGATCTTCACCTTGTGGACCTCGTCGGCGCCGTCTCCCAGCCGCAGGATGCGCGCGTAGCGATACATCGCGGCCAGCGGCACGTCGTCGGTGACGCCGAGGGCGCCGTGCACCTGGATCGCGCGGTCGACGACCCGGCAGGCGGTCTGGGCGCACAGCACCTTGGCCATCGAGATCTCGGGCCAGGACTCCTTCTTGCCCGCGGTGTCCATCTTCCAGGCCGCGTGGAGCATCACCAGGCGCGCGGCCTCCACCTCGATCCGCGACATCGCGATCATGTCCTGGACCATCTGCTTCTCGGCGAGCAGTCCGGCCCCGAGAACCCGCGTGGTGGCCCGGCGGCACATCATCTCCACCGCCCGGTCGGCCATGCCCACCGCCCGCATGCAGTGGTGGATGCGGCCGTGCCCGAGTCTCGACTGGACGGCGGCGAACCCGGCCCCCTCCTCGCCGAGCAGGCTCCGCGCGGGCACGCGGACGTCGTCGAAGCGGATCTCGCACTCGCCGGCGCTGCTGATCTGGCCGAAGACCGGCGGCGAGCGGAGGATGATGACGCCCGGGGTGTCGACCGGCACGAGCAGCAGGCTCACCCGGCGGTGCCGGGTGCCGCTGGGGTCCGTGACGGCTGCGACGATCAGGACCCGCGCGTGCATGCCGCCGCTCGTGAACCACTTGCGCCCGGTGATCACCCAGGAGTCGCCGTCCCGCACCGCGCGCGTCTGCATCTGCGTGGGATCCGAGCCGGCGGTCATCGGCTCCGTCATGGAGAAGCCGCTCCGGATGCGCCCGTCCAGCAACGGCTCGAGCCACTGCTTCTTCTGCTCCGGTGTCCCGTACTGGGCGAGGATCTCCATGTTGCCCGTGTCGGGCGCGGAGCAGTTGAAGACCTCCGACGCCCAGACCACACGCCCCATGATCGCCGACAGAGGGGCGTACTCGAGATTGGTCAGCCCGGGGCCGTACGTGGGATCGGGGAGGAAGAGGTTCCACAGCCCCGCCTCGCGCGCCTGCTGCTTGAGCTCCTCGAGGATCGCGGGCCGGTGATGCCGGTTGCCGGAGGCTTCGATCTGCTCGTAGTACACCCGCTCGTTCGGATGCACGAGGCGCGTCATGAACGCCGTGAGCTGCTCGACCATCATCCTGACTTTCGGGGAGGGGGCGAAGTCCATCGCAGGGTGTCTCCTTATGAGCCGTCGAGCAGCATGGCGTGCGCCACCGCGTCGTACACGGTCCGGGTCATGCGGCCGGGCTCGTACGCGTCGTCGAGCCAGCCGCGGGTCGCGCACGGCAGCCGCGGCATTTCCCACGCCGCGTCATCATCGGAGGTGAGGCGGGGATCCCGGCCGCTCACGACCTGGGTGTCTTCTGCGGACTCGGGCGGCGGCTCGGCGGGGACCCCGGTGACGACGGCGGCGCCGAGCCGCTCCAGATTGCGCCGGATGAGCTCCCGGTAGCCGGGGTGGGCGTCCACCGCGATGTCGTGCGCCGGCGAGCGCAGCTCGACGACGACGCCGCGCGCGGCCAGGACCAGCGCGGCATCGCCGCTCGCGAGGTCGTCGCCGATCACCACCGCCCGCGACCCGGGGGCGATACCGTCGGCCGAGGCGAGGACGTCGTAGCTGCTGGCCGCCGCCCGATCTCCGGAGAGCCCGGCCCCGACCGGCACGAAGCGCCGCACGCCCCACAGCATGTCGTCGTCCCCCGCCCCGGGCTCCTCGCGGACGAGCGTCACGCCGGCCTCCTCCGCGCGCCGAAGGAGCGCCGTCACGGTCTCCGCGATCTCCTCCTGTCCGGGAACACGCGCCCTGAGGCCCTGCAGGCCGCCGAGCACGGCCGCCGGCTCGTAGAGCGTCACCCGGTGTCCTCTGCGGGCGGCGACCCACGCCGCCGTAAGAGCCGAGAGGCTGCTCCCCCGGATCGCGAGCTTCAGCGGATGCGCCGGAGGAACCGGGTCGAAGCCGGCCTCTCGGCCGACGGCGGGATTCACGGGGCAGATGGTCTCGGGCCTCGCGCTGCGGCCGAGACAGACGTTGCAGCCGAGGCACGCCAGGACGCGCGGCTCGCGGCCGTCACGGACCTTCCGCGGGAGATCGGGATCGGCGATGGAGGCGCGGCCGAAGGCGGCGAGATCGATCGCCCCGCTCGCCAGCGCCGCCTCCGCGACGGCGGCTCGCTTCAGCCGGCCGACGCCCATCGTCGGCAGGCCCGTGGCCGATCTGAGCGCGCCGGCGAGCGGAAGCCACTGCCCTTCAGGCTCGCCGGACACCATCGAGAGCCGGTTGAAAGACTCGTACACCCCGACGGACACCGAGAGCGCGTGAACGCTGCCAGCGGCGAGACGGCGGGCGATCTCGATCGACTCGGGCAGGTCGAGGCCGTCGGGGACGAACTCGCGGGCGCTGATCCTGACGATCAGTGGAAAATCGCCGCCTACTCCGACGCGGATCCCGTCCACGATGTTGGAGAGGAACCGCAGCCGGTTCTCGAGCGATCCACCGTAGAGATCCTCGCGCCTGTTGGAGTAGCGGGACAGGAACTCGCCGACCAGGTAGCCGTGGGCGCCGTGGATCTCGACGCCATCGAACCCCGCGGCGCGAAGCCGGACGGCCGCCCGCACGAAGCCCTGCTCGAGCGCCTGGATCTCGTCCACCTCGAGCGCCCGCGGGACCTCGCGGTTGATCGGGCACGGAACCGCCGATGGCGCCACCAGCGGTTGCCCGGTAATCGCGCTCTTCGTCTGGCGGCCCGCGTGGCTCAACTGTCCGATCACGGCCGCGCCGTGCCGCTTCACGGCGGCGGCCAGTCTAGCTAACCCGGGCACGTAGCGGTCGTCGTCGATCATCGCCATGCGCGGCATGACGCGGCCGCCCGGGTGAACGCCGAGGTTCTCGGTGACGATCAGCCCGAAGCCGCCGCGGGCGCGCGCCGCCAGGTAGGTGCACAGGGCGTCGGTGACGAAGCCGTCGGCGGAGGCGT
>Ga0209341_10004855_pt1 | contig 12308 bp, 14 predicted proteins | sample RifCSP13_2_FD_184020 | JGI IMG/M metagenome (GOLD analysis project Ga0209341, IMG submission 184020) | Soil microbial communities from Rifle, Colorado - Rifle CSP2_sed 13_2 (SPAdes) (version 2) | ecosystem: Environmental > Terrestrial > Deep subsurface > Rock core/Sediment | place: Rifle...
GGAAGCGGCACAGTGCGAGGCCGCTGCGCGCCAGCCCGAGCACGGCCACCGGCCGCCCATTGAACGAGTCGAGGCTCAGGGTGGCGAGATCGATCGGCTCCACTGCCGCCTCGGTCGCGCCCGCCGTGCCGCTCACTGCCCACCCCAGGTCGAGAAGAAGAACGTCACGCCCAACATCGCCGCCAGAACGCCGATGATCCAGAAGCGCATCGTCACCTTCTCCTCGTCCCAGCCGGACAGCTCGAAGTGGTGATGCAGCGGGGCCATGCGGAAGATGCGCCGGCCGGTCACCCTGAAGGCCAGGATCTGGAGCAGGCCCGAGCCGACTTCGACCACGAAGATGACTCCGATCAACGGCAACAGCAGGATCTGCCCGGTGATGAGAGATACGACCGCCAGGGTGGCGCCCATGGCCAGGGCGCCCGAGTCGCCCATGAAGATCTGGGCCGGGTGGACGTTGAACCACAGGAAGCCGAGCAGGGCACCGATCAGCAGCGCGCACAGGACGGCCAGCTCCTGCTGCCCGCCCAGCAGGGCGATGATCATGTACGACACGAAGGCGAAGATGAGCGTCCCGCCGGCGAGGCCGTCGAGCCCATCGGTGAAGTTGACGCCGTTGGTCGTGGCCACGATGGCGAAGCCGGCGAAGGCGACATAGGCGATCGGCGCGATCGCCAGATCACCGAAGAAGGGCACGGAGAGGATCGTTGCCGTGGGATACGTGTTCTGGATCTGGTAGGCGATGACGCCCGCGACGACGATCTGCCATAGCAGCTTCTGGCGGATGCGGATGCCCTCGCCGGTGGTCGCATTGAGATAGTCGTCCGCCGCGCCAAGGAAGCCCACCAGGAGCAGCGTCAGCAGCGGCGCGATCGTCTGCGGGCCAAGGAAGCTGCCGTCGCCGACGAAGTGGAACAGGACCGCCGAGATGCCGACGACGGCGATCATCAGCACGCCACCCATCGTCGGCGTGCCCTCCTTGACCAGGTGCGTGCCCGGCCCTTCCTCGCGGATGCGCTTGCCAAAGCCCAGCCGGCGCAGCAGGACGATGAACGGCGGCATCAGGATGACCATCAGGGCGAAGGTCAGCAGGATGCCCTGGACGACCGCGGCGGTGATCGTCATCGCACCGGCTCCGGCGTGATCGCGCGCGATTCGGCGAGACGGCGCAGGCCATCGACCAGCAGATCCAGCTCCGCGCTGCGCGACGCCTTGAGCAGCACCACGTCGCCCGGCCGCAGCCGGCGCGCCAGCTCGGTGAGCGCAGCCGCCTGGTCTGGCGACTCGACGATGGCCGCGCCATCCATGCCGGCCGCGCGCGCGCCGGCGGCGTAGAGCGACGCGAACGGGCCGACCGCGACGAGCAGCTGCGCCGCCCGGGCGGCGTGCGCCCCGACTTCCCGGTGGGCCGCGTCAGACAGGTCGCCCAGCTCGAGCATCTCGCCCAGCACGGCCACCCGCCGCCCGGGCAGGCTGGCCAGCAGGTCGAGCGCGGCCGCCATCGAGTCCGGCGCCGCGTTGTAAGTGTCGTCGAGCAGCCGCCAGTCGCCGGCGCGCAGCAGCACGGTCCGATGGGGCACGCGGAATGGCCGCGCGAGGCCGGCGACGATCGTCGCGTCGTCAAGGCCGAGTGCGACGCCAACAGCCGCCGCGGCCAGAGCGTTGTGGACGCTGTGCCGGCCGAGCGCGGGGATGCGCGCCGGGACGTCGCCTGTGGGCAGGCGCAGGCTGAAGCGCATCCCGTCCTCGCCCAGCGACTCCACGTCCGCGGCGGAGATGTCGGCCGCGCCGTCGAAGCCATAGCGGATGACGCGCAGCTGGCCGCTCCGCCGCTCGGCCATCCGCGTGACGCGCGGATCGTCGGCATTCAACACGGCCGCACCGCCCACGGGCAGCGCGTCGACCAGCTCGCGCTTGCCGCGCTCGATGGAGTCGATCGAGCCCGCCCGTGCCAGGTGAGTCGAGCGCACCGCGGTCACGACGCCGACGCGCGGCTGGGCCAACTCGGCCAGGACCGCGATGTCACCCGGCTGGTACATGCCCATCTCGAGCACGGCCACGTCATCGGTCGGGGCGAGGCGGAGCAGCGTGAGAGGAAGCCCGATCTCGTTGTTCTCGTTGGCCCTATTGCGCAGCACCGTCCAGCGCCGTTCCAGAACCTCGGCGATCTGCTCCTTGGTCGAGGTCTTTGCGAGCGACCCGGTCACGCCCACGACGAGCGGCTCGAAACGCGACCGCCACGCCGACGCCGCGGCGTGCAGCCCAGCCAGGACATTCGCCACGAGCACGATCGTGGGCGCGCCGGCATCGTTCAGGGCGCGCAACGCAGCGGCGTCCGGCCGGCTGCGCACGACGAGCGCGGCCGCGCCGCGCGATGTGGCGTTGAGCAGGAAGCTGTGACCGTCGGTCCGTTCGCCGGGCAACGCGAAGAAGGCATTGCCCGGTTCGACCTTGCGCGAGTCGACGGCGCCGCCGCGGATCGGCGCGGGCCCAGTGTGGACCAGCTCGCCGCCGAGCGCGGCCGCCAGCGAGCGAGCGTCGAAGGCAGGTGCTGCCGCGCGGGTTCGATCAGCCACGGCCGGCCATTCTCGCACGGGGCGCCCTAGCGCCCGGCCGCCATGGGCGGCGCAGTCGCGTCCACCTCAGGCCGCCCCGGCGAAGGCACTCCGACGGACGGCTCCTCCGTCTGCTGGGGCGCGCCGGCGGGCAACGGCGGGATGTCGAGCACGTCGATGGCGTCCATGGCGACGCGCCGGAACAGCTCGTTCGAGGTGAGCTCGAGCTTGTACTGGTTCACGCCGCGACCGGACGGCTCCGCCTGGTGAATGCGCACCAGGATGACCGCCTCGGGCCGCTCGGCACCGACGAACCCGACGAATGTGTGGTTGTAGATGTGTGGCATCCACTCGGAAAGCTTGCTGTCCCAGATCTGCGCGGTGCCGGTCTTGCCGCCGACGACGTAGTCCGGGATGAGCGTCTCGACCGCGTAGTTCGGGCCGGCGTCGACGACGTGGATCATCAGCTGGCGCAGCGTGTCGGACAGCTCGGGAGAGATGACCTGCGCGGCGTCGGGCACGACGACAGGCTGGCCGTCGATCGATGCGTACACGTGCGGGTGCGGCAGCGTGCCACCGTTGACCATGGCTGAAAAGGCCGTCGCCAGTTGAAGCGGCGTCACGGCGACACCTTGGCCGAAGGAGCGGTTGACGAGATCGATCGCCTGCCACGGCGTCCTCCCTGGGTTGGGCACGATGCCCGCCGACTCAGACGCCAACCCGATGCCGGTCAGGTCGCCGATCCCGAAGCGCTGCCACATGGCGTACAGCCGGGCCGACGCGTCGGCGACGGTCTCGCCCAGGGCAAGCGCGACGTGACCGGTGCCGACGTTGCGCGAGTTTGCGATGACATCCTCGAATGGGATGACGCCCATGCCCTTCTTGTCGAAGTTCTCGACCGTGTTGCTGCCCAGGCGCAGCTTCGCGTCGTCCAGTACGGGCGAGCTGAGCGTCACCACGCCTTCATCCAGCGCAGCTGCCGCGGTCAACATCTTCATCACTGAGCCGGGCTCGTAGACCTGGCTGTACACCGGGTCCATGAACAGGTCGGGCGACCTCTCGGCCACCGCCGCGTAGTCGTTCGCGTCATAGCCGGGAACCGACGCCCAGGCCAACACTGCACCGGTGTATGGGTCGAGCACGACGCCAGTGACGCGCATCGCGCGGTCGGCCACCCAGGCCGCGTAGAGCTCCTTCTCGAGCCGCAGCTGCAGGCTGGCGTCGATGGTCAGCTGGACGGTGCCGCCCTCGGTCGGCAGCGTGGTCGAGCCGTCAGTTGAGGCAGTCGCGCCGAGATCGCCGCTGAGAACGTCCTGGCTGGCCTGCTCGATGCCGTAACGACCCTGGCCGTCCTGGGTCACGAAGCCAAGCAGCTGGCTGGCAAGGGTCGTGTCGGGCGAACCGCCCGCGTTGGGATAGAAGCGCACCGGGTGCGCCTCCAGACCCAGCTCGGCGAGCGATCCATCCGCCAGGCCGGCCCGGACCTGGTCGCTCTGCGCCTCGGTCAGCTGGCGGGCGACGACGACGTAGGGGCGATCGCTGGTGAATCGTGCGGCCAGCTCGTCCGCCTGCTGACCGGACAGGCCCAGGATCTGGGCCAGGCGCGCCGGCACCGCAATACGCTGTTCGTTGCTCATCAGGTCGGGGTAGGCGGCCAGCAGATCGCGGTAGGCCGTCGTGGCGAGGACCGCGCCGCTGCGATCGATGATCTGGCCGCGCTCGATGGCCCGCTCTTCGTTGGGCGTGAGAACCTGCGCCGCGGCCAGGTCGCGCAACGCGTCCGCCTGGCCTATCTGCCAGTAGGCGAGGCGCAGGCCGAGCAATGATCCGATGATGGCAAACACGCCCAGCAACACGACCAGCCGGAGGCGGCTGTCAGTTCGACCGAGCATCGTTCAACGGGCGATCAGGCGGGTCCCGACGGGCAGCTGATCGAGACCCAGGCCCTGGGCGCGCTCGAGCACGGTCGACTCGGCACCCCAGCGCAGCACGCTCGTCTCGATCGTCTGGATCTGGCGGTGTAGGTCGTCGCGCTGGGCCTGGAGCTGGGTGATCTGGTACTCGGTCGCGGTCAGCGCGACGGTCTGCGCGAGGTACGTCAGGCCCAGCAGGAACACGACCAGGATGACCGCCAGCAGCACGCCCACCGGGTGGGCGCGCCGGCCGGCGCGCTCAGGGCGAGACAGGCGGCGTCGTGGAACGGTCTGTGGGCGAACTGCGGCCGGCCACGGCCGAGCGCCGTAGATGGCGGTCATCGCGCGTAGCCCTCCCACGAATCGACGTCGCCATCGGGACGGCGCGCGTCGTCGATCATCTCGGGCCCGGCCCAGCCCTCGTCGCGCGTCAGCCAGTCGTCGTTCGGCGCGCCGGTCGGACGCCGCTCACGCACCTCGTGCTGGCGCTTGCCATACGTGCGACGGCGGCTGGTGCGGTTGCGCCGGCTCACGCCGCCAGCCTCCGCGCGGAGCGCAACAGGGCGCTGCGCGAACGCGGATTGCGCGCCACCTCGGCGTCGCTCGGCCGGCGCGGCTGAGGCCCGACAGGCGCCAGCCGTGGCTGGCGGCCGCAGACGCACACCGGCAGCTCAGGTGGGCAGACGCAGCCGCGCCGCTCAGCGGCGATGAACCGCTTGACGATGCGGTCCTCGAGCGAGTGGTAGGAGATGACCGCGAGACGCCCGTTGGCGCGCAGGATCTGTACGGCCGCGGCCAGCGCGACGGGCAGCGTCTCCAGCTCGCGGTTGACAGCGATGCGCAGCGCCTGGAAGACGCGCGTCGCGGGGTGGACCCGCCGCCGCCCCCGAGGAGGGGCTGGGGCGGCGGCGGTCACCAGGTTTGCTAGCTGTACGCCGGTGGTGATTGGCTCGCGGCCGCGCCGCGCGTCGATCGCGCGAGCGATGCGGCGTGCCTGCGGCTCCTCGCCCAGGCGACGGAAGAGATCTGTCAGCTCGTTCTCATCGAGCTCGGCGATGAGCGTGCTCGCAGGCACGCCGCGCGTCGTGTCGAAGCGCATGTCGAGCGGTCCGTCGGCGCGGAACGAGAAGGATCGCGCCGAGTCAGACAATTGGTAGGAGGACAGCCCCAGGTCGAACAGGATTCCGTCGGCCGGGTCGAAGCCGGTCTCGTCGGCAACGTCGACCAGCGACTCGAAGTTGGCCTGGCGCAGCGTCAGCCGTTCGCCGAAGTCAGCCAGCCGGGTTCGCGTCCTGGCGATGGCCGCCCGGTCGGCGTCGAGGCCGAGCAGGCGGCCATCAGGTGAGGTGGCCTCCAGGATCGGCCGGGAGTGCCCACCACCGCCGACGGTTGCGTCGATCTGGAAGCTGCCCGGAGCGGGGGCAAGAGACTCCAATACCTCTTGCACCATCACGGGCAGGTGCCCTTCCACCACGGCTTCCGTCAACGGCGGTCCCTGCTGATCCTGGAGGCTCATGTGTTGGCTAGACCCCGAGGTCGGCGATGCGCGACGCGAACTCGTCGGAGCTCATGTCGGCGCTGATGCCGTCCCAGCGCGCGGGTTCCCACAGCTCAATGTGGTCCGCTGCACCGACTACCACCGCTTCCGACTTCAGGCCGCCGAACCGGCGCAGGCTGGCAGGCAGGACCAACCGACCCTGGCCGTCCAGCTCGACCTCGAACGCGCCGGAGAAGAGGAAGCGCGAGAACGCTCGGGCTCGAGCATCGGCATAGCGCTGCGCGCTGGCCGCGTCGGCCAGCTTGTGCCATGCCTGGTTGGGAAAGATGGCGACACAGTTCTCGAGCCAGCGGCACACCGTCGCGCCGGCAGCCAGCTCGGCCCGAAAGCGAGCGGGCACGGCTACACGGCCCTTGCCGTCGATGGTGTGACGGAACTCGCCGGTGAACACACCGCTACCTCGTGGTCGCTGGCTGGGAGCGGGGTTGTCACCACCCGGGCGTGCGAATTCGTGCCCAAACGCGTGCCCGGGTGGGACTTGCTACGTCTCTTTCCCCACTTTGGCCCACTTTGGGCCACTCCATGGGATCATAGATCAGGTTCGAGCCACGTCAAGCCCCAAATCACCCACGCCGAAGGTCCCGCCGCGCCTGTGCGTCGCTTATCGACGCAAACGACCACTGAACCGCCGAATCGCGGACAGCGCTTGCGATCGCTGGCCTGCTCGTCAGGCAAGGGGCCGTCGCGGAGCGAAACAGCCGCCACAAAGGCGGTGGGCGAGACAGGTCGGCGGCCTGATGGCTACGTTCAGGCGACGGTTGCGTCGCAAATGGACGCACCGGCCAACGGTGGTGTGACCCGTCGTGCTAGGTCATCGCCCCGAACAGCCACAGGCCAAATAGGATGCCGGCGAAAACGGCGACCACGACGAGCAGGATGAGGATCTGCGGCGAGTAGCCGTCGCCCTGGCCGAAGCTCATTGGCCGGACCCGCCGATCACGGCGCGCTTCGCCGCCTCGAACTCTTCGTCAGTGATCGCCCCTTGCTCACGCAGCGTGGCCAGCCGCTCGAGTCGGGACACCAGGTCGTCCTGTGCGCCCCAGCCGCGCTCGTGGGCGCTCGAAACGAGGTCGTTCAGCAAGCGCTTACGGGCAGACTTCAGGTCGGCGGGAGAGTCGGCCGCACTCGGTCCCTGCCAGCGTTGGCTGGGCAGCAACCCGAGCAGCGGGACTATGCCCATGATCTCGAATATCACCCCGGGGATGAGCCAGCCCCACACGATGCCCGTGTCGGGTGGTGGCGGCCAGATCGCGTACTCGAGGAAGTTCCATCCCAGGCTGATGAACAGCGCCGGCCACGCCAGCGCCACCAGCGCGCCGAACGGGCTGCCAAGCTGTGCGCCCTTCCAGCCCATCAGCGCCGCTGCGCCGAGCCCGGCGAAGATGGACAGCGGCATCAGGATGACCGTGCCTTCCGGGCAGTGGGTCTGGATCTCGTACGGCCCGCCCTCTGCGCAGAAGCCGCCCACGTCCATGACCGCGCGCATGCCCAGGAAGAGGATCGTCAGCGACGCGGCCAGACCGGCCACACCGAGCAGGTAGAGCGCGACGTCAATCGGGCCGTAGCGCGAGCCGGAGCCCCACTGGTTCACGCCGGCGATGGTAGCCACCCGACGACCGGCCCGTAGTACGGAAGGTTGCCTTGTCGCACCACTCGTCGAGCCATAGGGTGCACGAATGGCGATCCAGCACTGGCCGTTCGCGCCGCCGCCTGTCCAGCAGCAGAGTCCCGCCGCGCCCACGACGCTGCGCCGCTGCACCTTCCGCCGCGTGGCGCTGAAGGCCGCTGCCGGCCCGCGCGCATTGCCGATGTACGACGTCGCGTGCACCTTCCCCGATCGGCGCAAGGCAGTGCCGCTGGGCGACATCGAGTCAGCGCGACCGATCTGCGAGTCGTGCACCTACCAGGGCATCTTCCGCCCCGACTCCGACTAGGCGCGCGCTCCGACCACCCACACTCATGCCTGCCCCCGGGCATGAATAGGACCTGACCTCCGCAGTCGCGCTCACGCGCGCTGCTGCGCGCCCTTGGCCAGCCCCGCGTCACACGGGTGCTGGCCTCAGGCTTGCGAACGCCAGCGAGACGGTCTGTAAGCCGAGTTCTGTCCCGCGCCTTGCGGCACGGGGACGGTCATCCATCTACGACGACGGTTGCCCGCCGTCTCTAGCGGCCGACCCGGGAGCCGAGCGACGCCGCTCGCGCCGGACTTGCGTCCGACTGCTCCCCTATTTGGCCTTGCTCCGGGTAGAGCTTGCCCGTTTCACTCCAGCCTGACCGTTTCCGATCTGCCGGCTCGTCTCTGTGGCGCTGGTCCTCGCCTCTCGGCGGACGGGAGTTACCCGCTACCCTGCGTCGCGGAGCTCGGACTTTCCTCGTGTCGGTAACGGCTCTCGCCGACGGGACACGCGACCGTCCGACCATCTCGCTGGCAATGCCGATTCTACCCCGGGTCGGCCTTCATACCACCTCCGGCGAGGTCCAGCCGCCAGTCGTTGCCGCGGACGGGATTGCCCGGCGGGTACTCGAAGTCGATCTCCTCGAGCAGCTCGAAGCCGAGCTTGCGGCAGAGGGCGTTTGATGCCGCGTTGTCGATCGTCGGAGTGGCGTGCACATACCGATGTATGCCCTCGCGGCGCATCTGGTCCAGCAGCAGCCGCATCGCCGCCGTGGCGACGCCGCGGCCCCAGAACTCGCGCCGCACGCTCCAGCCGGTTTCCCAGGACTGCCCCCCGTCTGCCTCGACCTCCCAGTAGCCGACCCAGCCGACTGCCTCGCCATCGACCACTATGCGCATGCTGCGGGGATTGTTCACGTAGCGTGCCTGGCGCTCGTCCAGCTTCGAGGTGCTCTCCGGTCCGCCCAGGTATTCCGTCATCTCGGGCACGCCAAGCAGCGCGTCAAGCAACGGCCGATCATCAGCCGTCCAGGGCTCGATCGACACCGTGGGGCCGGTCAATGGGCGCCTCTGCGTTCCGCCGCCGCGGCAGCGGTTGGATCGTCGAGGGCCAGGTTGGCGAGGGCGTCGGCCTGGACGTTGTTCTCGCGGCGCTCGTGGCGCAGCGACCAACGATTGAACTGGCGCAGCAGCTCCATCGCCCGGGCGGCGAGCGGACGAATCGCGGGATGCTTCACCTTCCAGCGACCCGATAGCTGCTCGACGATCAGCATCGAGTCGAGCACCAGCTCCACCTCTCGCGCACCCAGGGCAAGCGCCTTCTCGAGCGCCAGGATCACGCCTGAGTACTCGGCGTAGTTGTTGGTCTGGATGCCCAGCGGCCGGCTGATGACAGCAACCGGCGGGCAGTCGGGATGACTCGCGTCGGGCCGCGACGCATCGATGATCACCGCGCCTGACCCAGCCGGGCCGGGATTGCCGCGCGCGGCGCCGTCGGCACGGATCAGCACGCGCTCGACGCGCGCGGCGGCCGCGTTCAGCCGCGCTCCCCGATCGCGCCGTTGACCTCGAGGATGGCGCGGGTGATGTTGATGCCGCGCGGGCACGCGTCGACGCAATTGAAGATCGTTCGGCAGCGCCACACGCCGTCCTGGTCGGCCAGGATCTGGAGGCGTTCATACGCGTGGTCGTCGCGCGAGTCGAACACGAACCGATGGGCATTGACGATCGCCGCCGGCCCGACGTACTCCGGCTGCGCCCAGAACGACGGGCACGACGAGGTGCACGCCGCGCACAGGATGCACTTGGTGGTGTCGTCGTAGCGCTCGCGCTCGTGCACAGACTGGTGCCGTTCGGCGTTCACCGGCGGCTCGTCGTCCGCCATCAGGTAGGGCATCACGCTGCGGTACTTGGCGAAGAACTCGTCCATGTCCACGACGAGGTCCTTGATGACCTTCATCCCCGGCAGCGGCGCGACGCTGATCTTCCTTCCCAGCTGGTCGACGCGGATCTTGCACGCCAGGCGGTTGCGCCCGTTGATCATCATCGCGTCCGAGCCGCACACGCCGTGGGCGCACGAGCGGCGGAAGGTGAGCGAGCCGTCTGCCTCCCACTTGACCCGGTGCAGCAGATCGAGCACGCGATCCATCGGTTCCGATTGGACCGTGTACCGCTCCCAGTGCGGCTTGGAATCCCGCTCTGGGTCGAAGCGCTGGACGCGCAGATCCACCTGCATCGCTAGTAGGTTCGCGGCTTGGGCTGGAACTTGGTGATCGTGACCGGCTTGTACTTGAGGTCCGGCCCACCCTCGGCCCGATAGGCCAGGCTGTGCTTGAGCCAGTCGGTGTCGTTGCGCTCTGGGAAGTCCTCGCGGAAGTGGCCGCCACGGCTCTCCGTCCGCGCCAGGGCGGCGGCGACGGTCGCCTCTGCGCAGTCGAGCAGGTAGCCCACCTCGCGCGCCTCGAGCAGCTCCGTGTTGAATATTCGGCCACTGTCCTTGACCGCCACGTTGGCGTAGCGAGCGCGCAGGTCGCGCAGCCGGCGGGTCATGTCCATGAGCGTCTGGGTGGTGCGGAAGACGCCGCAGTCGTCCATCATCGCCGCGGCCAGCTCGACCCGGATGTGCTGCGCATTCTCTCCGCGCGAACGGGTACGGATGGCCTCGATCTCGCCTCGGACGGGCTCCGCGGGCGCGGCCGGCAACTCCGGCAGCTCACCGTTCGACGCGCGCACGTCCTCCGTCATGGCCCGGCCGGCGCGACGGCCGAAGACCAGGATGTCGAGCAGCGAATTCGTTCCCAGCCGATTGGCCCCATGGACGCTGACGCAGGCGCATTCGCCCGCCGCGTACAGGCCGGGCAGCACGGTGTTCTTCTCGTCGAACACTACGCGCGCCTCGACGTTGGTCGGGATGCCGCCCATGGCGTAGTGCGCGGTGGGCTGGATGGGCACCGGCTGGGTGATCGGCTCGATGCCCTGGTAGACGCGGGCGAATTCGGTGATGTCGGGCAGCTTCTCGTCGATGACCTTCTTGCCAAGGTGAGTCAGGTCAAGATGGACGTAGTCCTTGCCGCCGATGCCGCGCCCTTCGCGGATCTCCATGTAGATCGCTCGGCTGACCAGGTCGCGCGGCGCCAGGTCGAGCATCGTCGGCGCGTAGCGCTCCATGAAGCGCTCGCCTGAATCGTTGCGCAGGATGCCGCCCTCGCCGCGCGCCGCCTCACTCAGCAGGATGCCGATGCCAACAATGCCGGTCGGATGGAACTGGAAGAACTCCATGTCCTCGAGCGGCACGCCCCGCCGGTACGCCAGCGCGCAGCCATCGCCGGTCAGCGAGAACGCGTTCGAGGTGATCTTGAACATCCGCCCGAAGCCGCCCGTGGCGAACATCACCGCGCCGGCGCGGAAGACGTGAAGCGACCCGTCGGCGATGCAATAGCCGACCACTCCACGGGTGACGCCGCCCTCGATCAGCACGTCGACCACGTGGTACTCATCGAAGAACTCGACGCCGTGCTTGATGCACTGCTGGTACAGCGTCTGCAGGATCATGTGGCCGGTCCGGTCGGCGGCATAGCAGGCGCGTTTGACCGGTGCCTCGCCAAAGTTGCGCGTGTGACCGCCGAACCGGCGCTGGTCGATCTTGCCGTCTGGCGTCCGATTGAACGGCAGGCCCATGTGTTCGAGCGCGTAGACCGTCTCGACCGCCTCCTGGGCCAGGATCTCAGCCGCGTCCTGGTCGACCAGGTAGTCGCCACCCTTGATGGTGTCGTACATGTGCCACTCAGGCTTGTCTTCCTCGAGATTACCCAGCGCGGCGCAGATGCCGCCCTGGGCGGCGCCGGTGTGCGAACGCGTCGGGTAGAGCTTGGTCAGCACTGCCGCCTTGACGCCGTTGCGCGCAAGCTCGAGCGCCGCCCACAGCCCGGCGCCGCCCGCGCCGACGATGACCGCCTGGTACTCGTGGACCGGCGTCTGCGCCGCCGTCGCTGCCGCGCTCATTGCGCGCCCGTGGGCGAGGGCAGCGTCAGCACGACCTGCGTGCCGATCAGGAACAGCAGCAGCGCGACGGTGTAGAGCAGCAGCATGGTGAACTCGCGCCACCTCGCGTTGTGAACGTAGTCGAGCACCACCGTGCGCATGCCCAGGAAGCCGTGGAAGAGCACGTTCATCAGCAGCAGCCAGTCGAATCCGCGCCAGAAGATCTGGTTCCAGCGCTCACTGGCGATGAACTCGGCGGTCTGCTCGGCCGGATCCCAGATGAAGTGCAGGATCGAGAAGTGCGCCAGTGCGAGCACGAACAGGCTGACGCCGCTGACGCGGATCGTGTACCAGGCGAGCAGCTCGCGGCGTGAGCCGCGCGGACGCATCCGGCCCCGGCTAACGGG
>Ga0209341_10004857_pt1 | contig 12306 bp, 9 predicted proteins | sample RifCSP13_2_FD_184020 | JGI IMG/M metagenome (GOLD analysis project Ga0209341, IMG submission 184020) | Soil microbial communities from Rifle, Colorado - Rifle CSP2_sed 13_2 (SPAdes) (version 2) | ecosystem: Environmental > Terrestrial > Deep subsurface > Rock core/Sediment | place: Rifle...
AAGATTGGCCGACAAACCTAAGGTTCGACTTAGCCTCAGCCCGGCTTACGCCGCAATCAACTAGCCGGGCTGTCTCGGCTTTGCCACCCGATGTAGGGAAGCGGCTCCGCCCTAGCTAGCAGGCTGCTGAAAAAGTCACAGAGGGCTTCCCCATAATCCCACCAACGGAGTTGGTGGATCGTTCATACTTGGCCTACAAGCATCGCCACGGCGGCTTTTTTGAATCCCACCAACTCCGTTGGTGGGATTGACCTGTATACTTTCGTGCATCGACTTTTTCAGCAGCTTGCTAGAGCAGCGCCAATTCGGGGCGCGCAGTGGTTCGCTCCTTGATCACTTTTTTGCCACATAGTCGCTTAACCGCGCCTCCAGCTCGCTACGCTTTGTCACTCTATTTTCCTCACTGTCCTCCGGCGCAAATGTCTCAAACAAAGCGTAAGGTGTTTCAGCGAGCAGCCTCAGTTCCCAGGCTTCACGATTGTTATGAGAGGGTCTCGAAAACCAGAGTGCATCGACAGGCGAGTCCAAAATAGCCACGTTCCCAAGCTCGTTTTCCAGGTCACCTACTTCAACCCGCGTTTCAGCTCGCAACAACACGCGCCGCAACCGCCACCCGTGCTTCTCGTACCTGGCAACGATCTCTCTTATTAAGTCTACAGGTTTCATCAGCAGCTCACGCCACGGGCAGTATAGTAAGCCACCGGGCCAATGGGAAACTGCTAAAATAACTGCCTGATTGAAGGTTCACCAGTATCGTGCTGCGGCGCTTTGTTGACCATCCAATCAACGCCAACTATCATCGGTCCTGGTGAGTTTGCTTCAAGAATGTTCAGCCTTATTTGATTCCGTAGCACCTGGGACCACGAAAGCGAGCGTGACTGGAAAGAGCCGGGTGGTACATCGTCATTTTCCACTCTGCCTCAGACTGTGGTCCTTGCTGGGGATAGCCCTCCTCATAGGTTGTGCCTTTTTCGACATAGTGCCGGGACAGGTAACTGACAGCGGAAGAAAGGCGACCACAGCGATACCTGCAATGGTTACAACGGAAGCGAGAATGGTAAGCCCCACATCAGCCGCGTTTTATGACGCGCTAAAGAGAGCTCTTAAGAAACGCAAGACAAAGCTCGAGGCTATCTGCCCAACCGGAGATCTGGTTGCCAGGCGAGTACTCGAAGATTATGGGGCGATGTTCCTGGCTAACAAGAAGGTTAAGCCGCCGCCGGTATGCGTGTTCACGAGTGAAGAGCAGGTCACGCGCTTTCAGGAAGAGGCGGGCTACGTGAGGGAAACGGTTGGCGATGCCGACATAGAATTGCAGGCCGAGGCGATGAAGTCGCTGTTGAAGGCGCGTGAGGAGGCACAAAAGGAAGACCTCGATATTACACCTCGTGATGGAGCGGAGGCGGCCAGGCGAAACTATGAGGACAGCATGCGCCTGTGGGACACGCGCTTCTTGCCTGCTCTCGATTACTGGCAAGCTCAAGGCAGACTCACGTCGGAACAGGTCGAGCGCTTGCGCAACCTTCCTCTCAACGAGCAGGTGGCCGAAGTGCTCAACCTCGAACGGGATGGAATCTACTTCAGCAAGGATTTATCAAAGTCAATTCTGTATTCGATTGCGGCGCCGGGCACTTCCCAACATATCGCGATGCTGGCCTTTGATGTCACCGAGTTTCAGGAGCCGCGCGTGCGCGAGATTCTCGCCAGGCATGGATGGTTTCAGACAGTTCTTAGCGACCTGCCTCATTTCACTTTTCTGGGGTTGAAGGAAAAGGATTTGCCTAAACAAGGGTTACGAAAAGTGGAGGTCGATGGACAAGCGTTCTGGATACCCAATGTACCACTCAGCGACCTGTCACCTATAAGGGAATGAAGTACTGTCCAAAATGTAGTCGCACTTACAGTGACGATTCGCTCAGTTTCTGTCTGGACGATGGAACTCTGCTATCGCGAGTGAAGGCAAATCCACTCGATACCAATGCGACTCTTCCGTATTCGTCGGCTGACGTTACCAGTCCCCCTCCAGTTACAGAGGTTATTCCTCCCGCAGCGGCGCCTACTCTGGCTGCAATCCCCCTGAAAAATGAGTTGCCCCGCGCCCCTACGACCCGTTCGTCCAATTCCGTACTCACCGCCGCAGTCATTACTATCGCACTGTTGTTGCTGGTCATCACCGGCCTTGGCGTAATCTTTCTCTTGCGGCAGAAATCGTCCGAGCAGGGGGTGGTCCAACCGAACAGCAATGTAAATACGATCACCGGCACCGCTACTGCTTCTCGCAGTCCAGTTGTTACTCCTAGCTCTCAGAGTCTCTCCGGCGAGGAGGATCTTCGGCAGGCAAAGTCCCCACTGAGGATCAAGGTTACCGCGTCGTCGGTTCGGTTATCGGTGCAAAGCAATACCTACAGGCCAGAAAACGTCATGGATGGGACCAGAAAGACGGCATGGATTGAGGGCGTGGATGGTTCGGGTGTGGGCGAATGGTTAAGATTTGACTTTGACCGGCAGATTAATCTGCATCGTATTCTTATACTGCCAGGGTATTTCAAGTCTCCGGAAATCTGGAGAAGGAACAACAGGGTTTCGACAGCAACGTTTAATTTTTCGGATGGCAGCTCCCGGCTCTTCAACTTTCCTGATCTCATGGAGAGGCAATCGTTAGATGTAGGCTCGGTAAGAACCAACTGGGTGCAACTGAAGATTGACAGCATATATCCAGGAACGGACCCAGATACGGCTATTTCCGAGATCGCATTTGAATGGGAACCGTGATGTAACTGCCAGCATCCATGGCCGGGCCGTGTTGGTCAGTCCACTATGAACGGGCCTATGAACGCTATGAACGCAAGACTGTTCCGATTTGCTCTTGGAAGGTGTTAAACTAGCCGCTACTTCGGCGCTCTCCCCTGTAATCTCGCTTTAATAACTCCCTCAGAACTAGTTGAAAACTATTCTAGCCTCCTCCCCGGCTGAACTCCGGTTTGATAAGTCGTTGAGAAGTATTTGATGACTGGTTAAGAAGGAATGGGTGCGGGTATCTACGCAGTTCTTACGGGGCGTTCGTAGAAGTGAGCGCGCCGGTTCTTGATAGGGTAATTCCGGTCCGCTGCAAGCTTGTTCGGTGGCGGTCCAGGAGATCAAAGATAAACTAGGAAATCCAGATCTTCTTATCTTTTACTTTCCAAACTCCATCTTCCTTACGGAGCAAATAACCGCCTTCACCACAATCCCCGCCACAGTAGGCCCAAGAATAAACCAATGCCTCATTCATTTTCCTGTTGAATCCTACACGTGACAGCATGATGATGCGGCCGCTTGAGTTTGGATACCTCTCCCGAAAAGCGAGGAGCGTATTACTGTTCTCGAAGTAGCTCTTTGCTTCTTGGTTGTTGATCAGAATGTATTTCCGATTAATAGTGAAACGATTGGCAATTTTTAGTGGTTGGCTATTGCCCCACTTGTAGTCATCGAGTGTTTCCATTGCTGTAGTATCCGGAAGGTGGTGTTTGCGGAACTCTTTCTCATCGCCTTCACTGTCTTGCGGAACCGTGCGAATTGTTTGGCTGTCAACACCCAAATTAAACAGCTCTCGCGCCTTGTGCATCCGAGTTGGTAGCGGAAGCAGGAGCAATGTTCTGGTTCATCCGGAACATATTCTGGGGGTCAAACTTAGCCTTCAGTGCTGCCAAGCGCTCGAGTTTCGCGCCGTACGCCGCTTTGAGCCCGTCTGCGCCCTCATCCCCGCCCATATAATTTACATATGCACCTGGAGCCGCGAAAGGCCGCATAGCCTCAAACAGTTCCCGCGTCCACGCAACATTCCGCTGCGCATCCTTTGGATCCGTCCACGCTGAGGTGACGACAAAGTTGAAAGGCCAGGAGCGATGGCCGAACGCCGTGGCCGAGTCTGGCACACGGTCCCAGACGCTGTCGCCATTGTGCTCGATAACAATGACGGTCCGAGGTGAGGGAACTCGCGCGAAGAAGCCAGCGAAAACATCGATGGCCGCATCACTTAGGGCCGCTAGATAGCGCGATTTCCAGTAGCCGTGAAGACCGGAGGGCCACAGGAAATCAGCCATGCGCTGGGCTTCGTTGTACGGCATGGGATTAAAGGTGTCAGCAATGGGAGGACCATATTCGCGCAACGGTCGCAGCAGCTTCTCACCTTCTTCCACTGGTCCGGCGTAGACGCCGCCGAGGCCAACGAGAGCCTTGCCTCGCAGCGGAGGCGGGGCGGACGGATCATCCGGAAAATGAAATAGGAGCGCCCCTTGGTTCGATTCTTCGGGCGATGTGGCTTCAAGGTCGCGCCAGCGGCGGATTGCTAGCGCCGCATTCTCAGCAGGGTGCAGGACGATCCCCGCCAGGACCGTACCTACCGGGTGAACCTGAAACTCGAAAGATGTAACCACCCCAAAGTTGCCGCCGCCTCCTCTAATCGCCCAGAAAAGATCATCATTCTGACGGGGGCTGGCGACGACAAAGCGGCCGTCAGCTAGCACTACCTCCGCTTTGAGAAGGTTGTCCAGCGCGAGTCCATGTTTGCGCACGAGCCACCCGAGTCCGCCGCCGAGCGTGAGGCCCGACACCCCGGTGACTGATACAAAACCCCCGGTAGCAGCTAGCCCGTAAGGCTGCAACGCGTCGTTTACTTCGCCCCAGTTGCAACCCGCTTCAACGCGGACCGTGCGCGCGCCTGGATCAACAGTAACGCTCTTCATTCGCGACAGATCAATTACGAGGCCTTCGTCGCAGACAGCGTAGCCGGCGACGTTGTGGCCGGTCCCCCGCACAGCGACGTCAAGGTTGCGCTCGCGGGCGAAATTCACCGCCTGGACCACGTCGTCGGGAGACGTACAGCGGGCAATGAGAGCGGGCCGCCGGTCAATAGCAGCATTGAAGACCGTGCGCGCCGTGTCATATTGCTCGTCTCCGGGAGCGACAAGGTCGCCACGAAAACGAGATTTCAGCTCATGGATGGCGGTAGAAGTGATCATCATAACCTCCTTTTTTGGGATTTTTGTCAACTATGTTTGATTTCCACGAAGACGTGCTTTCAATTTACGAGCGAGGATCGTGCTGAGCAACGTTGTTGAGGACCGCACGCCCAAGATGGCGCTTCGTAATTGCCCCGAATGGCCATGACAGCCTTGAGGTACTTCTCAACAGGTTATGACTCTACCACCTCGGCCACGATCACGCTCGCTGGTCCAGCTAGAGCCTTGTGCTCTACTGTACGCCATCCACTTTCCTGAAGCCAAACGCGCGCTTCCTCCGCGCTATATACATCGCCACCGCCAGGGATGAGCAGGAACTCGCCCGCCATAAGCGCCGCGAAGGCTGGCTCGGTATGTGTCGGGTCAGTCCAGAAATCCACGAGCAGGAGGCGTGCCCCACCGTCTACTTGTCTGCGGATGCCGCGGAGCAATTCGAGGTCACGCTCTGGCGAGAAGCAATGTAGGATGTTGGCGAGAATAAAAGCGTCGTGGCCGCCGGGAACCGGATCCTTAAAGAAGTCCGCTTCTACAACCTTAATGCGCTCTGCGAGGGGGCTGCTAGATAGGCGCTGGCGGGCGATCTCGGCGACAGGTGGCAGCTCGTACAATGTACCCTCCAAGCCGCTGTAGCGATTAAGTACCGCCACCAGAAACGAACCGGTGCCGCCGCCGAGATCCAGGACGCGGCGGTGCTGGCTGAAATCGTATGCCGTGGCAAGGGCCTGCGCCGTCCCGGATGTGATCGCCTCGACCCCATCCGAGTAAAGCTGTTGCTGCTCCTCCGTAAATCCCTCGAAGGTGGTCTGGTCAGTGCGAATGGCCTCTTCCAGTCTCATCCACGTGGGATAGCCGAGGCGATCCCAGAAGCGTAAGAAGGGGCGCAGGTCGCCGGGGGTTCGGCCACTCAGGAAGGTGGCGGCGACTGGGCTATTCTGGTACCGGTGGTCCTGTCGCTCGAGGAAGCCCAAGGCAGTAACAGCGTCGGTGAGTATGCGTAGGGTTCGCCGCGGGACACCTGTACGTTGAGTCAGTTCTTCCAGGGTTGCTGGCCCGTCGGCCAGACTCTCAAACAATCCCACATCGTTAGCAACGAATAGGTACTTAGCCGCCACGAAACCGTTGGCGACCTCGATTATTCGCTCGGGGGTTACGTTGTTCATGGAATACCTCCTTTCATCACCTACGTAAGCTGCCAAGCTTTTCGTCCAACCGCTGCTGTTCACCGGCGGAGAGCGAATAATACACCAGCAGCAACGAAACAAGATTGTTTGAGAGGCATGCTATCGCGCCGTCAGTTGCAAGCGCTTAGATGCCGTCGCTAAAATTCAAAGACTGTGAGTCGCTCTCTCGCGATGACCCTGTATCCTAGTCGGTTGAGAAGGAACTTCAAGATCCTCGACATGTGTTTAGCTCCCCAGGGAACCGCAATCTTTATGTTTTCGTTCCTTCGCGTGTCATAAAGCTGCTTGATGTGCTCGAGCAGATGTTGATTTCGATCGCCACCCAACAATCGCGCAAAGTTTTCGAGGTCTCGATCGAGCCTATCATCCTTAGTTGAAGAATCTTTACGAAGAATGTAATTTGCGAGCTTCTCCCGGTTGGCAAAGAAGAATAGATACAATGGTGTTTGAGAAGCACGCTATCGAGCCGTCCGGTGCAACAGCGTTCGATTGCGTTTCCGAAATGGACGGCTCTATTTTGCCGAGCATTCAACAATCGAGTGATGTCGCGATTATAATCCTCAATACGCAACCTTAACGAAAGGTGAAACTATGGTCCGACAGCTACCAGCCCCAATCGACGGCAAAGGACGGGTAGAGACCGGTGCCGTGAAGTTTGGCGGTGACGTTATTCGAGGAGAATCGCGGCGGCCTTCAGGCGAGCAGGAGAAAAGGCCTCGGTGCCGATGCCCTCAGCGATCGCCGCGCTGATACAGTCGCGGATTGAACGCGGCCCAGCAGATGAGTTTATCTTCGCTGGGGCCAGCATCCCTTATGACAACACGGTTCCCGTGGCTGCGCTCGCTGCCGGCCAAAGCCAAGCTGAACTATGGGCGCAAGAGTAACGGCTTTACCTTGCACTCCTTCCGACACAGTTATATAACTACTCTACTTGCGGAAGGAGTTGACGCGCCAACCCTTAAGACACTCTCCGGTCATAAGAGTTATGAGGCCCTTCTCAGTCTACCTGCATGAGACCGATTTAGGTCGTAAGCGAGCGCGGTTAATGTTAGAGAGAGTTGACGGCTTTTTGACGGGTTTGGGGAATTAAGAGCACGTCGGCAACGGTCAAAACACCGAACAACGCTCTTCTTACATCCTTCCTTTACAGCAAGTTAAAGCAGGCTAATCACTTAGCGTCTCTCCCGTTGGCCTCCATCCCGAAAGAAGGTCACGTATGGACGTCCCTCAATTTATCGCCGGCAGATTTCGAATCGAATGTGTAATTGGAACCGGGGGTATGGGCACTGTTTATCGTGCTACACATCTCGGACTTCAACGTCCGGTCGCCGTGAAGATCATCAAACCTGAGTTTGCCACGGACGCGGACGTTGCTGAGCGGTTTCTGCGTGAAGCACGCACGATGGCGCGCTTGCGACACGCGCATGCCGCAATGATCTTTGACGCCGGCAGTCTGCCCGACGGCCGGCACTTCATCGTGATGGAGTTTGTCGAAGGACCGACCCTCTCTGAAGTTCTGCTGCGCGATGGTCAGTTTTCTCCTGAGCGAACAGTGGAGATCGCAGTCCAGATCTGTGACGTACTCGAAGAGGCGCACGAATTAGGGATCATTCACCGCGATCTGAAACCTTCAAATATCATGCTCAACAAACGTGGCGTACGGGTTGTTGATTTCGGGGTCGCTAAGGTACTTGCTTCATCAGCTGAAACAACTGCCACTCATGCCAGCACCGGCTCTGGCCAGATCATTGGGACGCCGCGATACATGTCGCCTGAGCAGTGTCTGGGGCAACGGGTCGGCGCAAGGAGCGACCTCTATAGCCTGGGAGTGTTGCTCTACGAGATGCTAGCCGGGCGGCCGCCCTTTGTTGATCCATTACCGTCAGCGGTGCTGGTGAAGCAGGCCACAGCTCCACCACCTCCGCTTCCGCGTCTGAGACCCGATATCCCGCGTCCCCTTGCTTTAGCGGTTCACAGCTTATTGGCCAAACGACCTGAGGATCGTCCTCGCACGGCCGCAAGTGCGCGCTCGATACTGGAGAAGAGTTTGGCTAAACCGTCGCGACATTTGCCGGAGGTAGAACCGCTCTCCGCAACTGTCGCTGGACTCGCCGGAGGAAGCAGCATGTTTTTCCGTATCGGAGCGCCGCTCGCCTTAGTGATGGTTTTTGGCGCTCTGCTGCTCGTCTGGGCCAACAGTGGCGAAACTGCGCCACCCGCCCGTACTAATCCTTCAGCCACGAGCTTTCCCAGCCCCGCCCCGAAGAATGCAATCGACTCAGGCAACAGCGAGGGGGGAGTACCCAAATTGCTGGCCGTTTCCACGAAGCTGCCCATTACAACAGAGCAGGCGCGAAAGGTTGCAGCGGAGTTGTCGCCTCACGGCGCAATCGGAAATGTGGAAGTCCTCAGTACCGTCTCGGGTCCAGCTGTAGCAGCGATACATGAGGAACGCAAAGCCGGCACAACCCACTTCTTCATCGTGCAAAAGCATGTTCGAACTTTTCTTGTCACCCATCGGGGCGCTCTTGACGTCGCGGGTTTTCGCCACGCGAGTTGGAATGCAGAAACCGTTGATGCTGACATGGACGGCTACGATGATGTGCTCTTCACTGGTAGCAGCGGGGAGCGACCGGGATACCGTCTGGTACTTTACGTGCCTCGTTCCCGTAGTTGCTATTCTTTGACTGTGGAAACTAGAGGGCGAAAAGTATTGCGTACGATCTGGTCATCAAACCTACGTCCGGCCGCGCGTTTGCCCTACCGCAACATTCTCAGAAAAAGAGCGAATTCAATGGTTGGATAAGAGAAGATGCCGCCCAGCATTTGTGAATTCTGGTGTGGCAAGATAACCTCGGGTAAGCTCATCTGCCCGCTGTTCGCAGTCTGACAGAGGGATATCTTAATGCAGGCGACATCTCTTGAGTCTAATGGAACATCGAACCAACCGTTATACAACCGCCCAAAGTAGTCAGAAGAAAGACCCTAAAGCCATCCTCAATCACGTTGGTAATCAAAGCTGGGACCCACAATCTTAAGGAGTTGTTTGTGAAGCGCAGTCTGTTAGTTCTACTGATCCTTATTTCGTTATACATGCCGGCTGTTTCGGAGGGCCAAGCACCGCGACGCCGGCGGGTCGCACCAACCCCTGCCGCTGCACCGGCGCCAGCGCGTCTGCCGGAAGCCAAGTTGGTCAATCGCGTTCTGGCGAATGGTCTGGAAGTGATTATTCTCGAAGATCATTCCGTCCCACTCATAACCATCGAGTTGGCAGTCAAAAATGGCTCCTATACTGAACCACCGGAGCTAAACGGTCTTTCGCACCTTTATGAGCACATGTTTTTTAAAGCGAATCGCGCAGTGGCGAATAAGGAGGACTACCTTAAGACAATCGGTCAGCTCGGAATTGCTTATAACGGTTCTACACGGGAAGAGGTGGTCAATTATTACTTCACTACGACCAGTCCGAATCTGCGCACCGCCATGCAGTTTATGAAAGACTCGGCGCGATATCCTCTTTTTGATCAGAACGAGTTTGAGCGCGAGCGGCAGGTCGTCATTGGTGAGATTGATCGCAACGAATCAAATCCCTTTTATTATCTCACTAAAGAGATGAACGAGCGGCTGTTCTTCAAATATCCGAGCCGCAAAAACCCTTTGGGCGACCGCCAGACAGTTTCCGCAGCCACCACGACGATGATGAGGTTGATCCAGGGACGCTACTATGTGCCAAACAATTCAACCCTCGTTGTGACAGGAGACGTCGCCCCGGAAGACGTTTTCCGGTTCGCACAGGAGTTTTATGCCGATTGGCCGCGCCGCGAAAAAGATCCCTTCGTTGAATTTCCTCTGGTAGACCATCCGCCGCTGTCCAAAAGCGAAGGCTCGGTCATCACGCAGCCTATCGAAAACGTGATCCTGAATATCGGCTGGCATGGACCATCAATCGGCAAGGATGATGCAGCCACCTATGCTGCCGACGTCTTCTCTTTCATTTTGCGGCAGCCAAACTCTCGCTTTCAGCGAACTCTCGTCGACAGCGGATTGGTAACCGGCGTGGACATTGGCTATTACACGCAGCGAAATGTGGGACCTATCAACATTATTGCGCAAACAACTCCCGAGAAGGCGCATGCGGCAATTAAAGCCATCTATGACGAAGTGCAGCATTTCAACGACAAGGATTATTACACTGACGAGCAGCTCGAGAGTGCCAAGGCACTGCTGGAAGCCGATGATCTCTACTCGCGGGAGAAATTGAGCGAATACGCGCATACGCTCTCATTCTGGTGGGCCTCAACCGGCCTGGATTATTTTCGCGGGTATTTGGGTCGACTGCGCGCGACCTCGCGAGCAGAAATCAGCCGTTATGTGACTACATATATTCAGGGCAAGCCCCACGTTGGCCTGGTGCTACTTTCACCGGGAGCCCAGGAGCAGCTCAAAATCACGCCCCAGGAGCTGGTAGGTCCAGTAGAGTAATTGAGTCTGAATGAACACACGGTTTAGCAAGAATATGTCTGATCAATTCAATAGATCGCTTAATTGTGGACGGCTGAGAAACATTATCTCGAGCCTGTTTCTTGCCGTTGCCTTCCTGGCCCTCCAGCCAATTGTCCCAGGACAGGATTCTCAGCAAAAGTCGCCCGCAGCAGTGGCCACCTCCGGCGTACAGTCGCTCCAGAGCGTGGTTGCTAAACAGGCAGCCTTAGTCACTGAGTTCGACGTCCAGGGTCTGAAGGTTCTCGTGAAGCGACGCGAAGGCAGCCTCACTGTCGCCGCGGGTCTCTTCATCAGAGGCGGCTCGCGCAACATTACGGCCGAAAACGCCGGCATTGAAGCCTTGATGCTGGCATCGGCGACAGAGGAGAGCGCAAATTATCCGCGCGCGCGAATGCGGAACGAGCTTTCCCGTATGGGAACCGCTATCGGCTACGGCGTGAACTATGATTACTCGGCTTTGACGCTTGGCTGTACGCGCCCAAACTTCGATCGGTCGTGGCAAATCTTTACCGATGTTGCCCTGCGCCCCACTTTTACGAAAGATGACGTTGCGCTCGTGCAGTCCCGACTGGTTGTTTCCCTTCGCGACGATAGCGACGATCCTGATACCTACTTGCAGCGTTTGCAGGAACGAGTGGCTTACGCAGGGCATCCCTACCTGAATCGTTCGGAAGGCACAGCCGAAAGCCTAGGCCGAATAACACCCGAAGATCTGCGCGCCTATCATCAAAAGCTGATGCAGACTTCCCGGCTGCTGCTGGTGATAGTCGGTGATCTTAATCCAGAGCAACTGCGCGCCAGTGTTAGCGCCACTTTCGGCAAACTTCCCCGAGGTGATTATCACTGGCAGCCCGTGCCACAACTTTCGTTTGAGAAGTCTTCTGTGGAAGTGACTCCGCGCGGCCTACCAACAAACTACGTCCAGGGACTCTTTGCCGCACCTCCACTTACATCTCCGGACATCTATCCCATGCGTGTTGCGAGTTCAATTCTGCGCGATAGAGTGTTTGAGGAAGTGCGGGTGAGGCGCAATCTTTCCTATGCACCAAACGCATTCCTGGGAAGTCAGGCGGCAAACATTGGCGGCTTGTACGTTACGGCAGTAGACGCGAATCAAGCCGTGAAAGTGATGCTTGAAGAGATTTCAAAGTTGCAGCGGGACCAGGTTGATGCGGACGATATTGAAGCCGTCGTGGCCCAGTTTCTAACGACTTATTACATGGGGCAGGAAACGAATGCCGCCCAGGCAGGTGAATTGGCTCAGTACGAGTTAATTGGGGGTGGCTGGCGGAATTCAGTTGAGTTCATCGAACGCGTGAAAGCGGTGACTCCGGCCGATGTACAGCGTGTGGCTCAGAAGTATATGCGCAACATTCAGTTTGTAGTGCTGGGCAATCCGCAGAGCGTTGATACCAATGCTTTCACGGGCCGGTGACGCCAGGAGGCAGGGGCAGGAGGCAGGAGCAGGAGGCAGACGGCAGGAGGCAGCGGGATTGCGGATTAAGAATGGGAACCGCAGCGGCTTGCCGCACTCATTGCGGTATGCCTATGAAACTGTGAAAAATTGCAAGTTGGAAGGGGGCAAGGCAGGCTTCTGGGTAGGAAGAAAGCTACTCTCAGTC
>Ga0209341_10004858_pt1 | contig 12306 bp, 10 predicted proteins | sample RifCSP13_2_FD_184020 | JGI IMG/M metagenome (GOLD analysis project Ga0209341, IMG submission 184020) | Soil microbial communities from Rifle, Colorado - Rifle CSP2_sed 13_2 (SPAdes) (version 2) | ecosystem: Environmental > Terrestrial > Deep subsurface > Rock core/Sediment | place: Rifle...
AGCCGCGTGTGGAAATCATATGCGCGACAGGCAGCCGCTTATACTGATTGGGGAGCGGGATATATTTATCCATTGGCAAAAGCTCACGGGCAGGAAACGGCAAGGCATCTAAATCCGCTATAGGGCTCCTTAGAGGAGTTTTTATTATACTACCGCCGGTTTTAAATATCAGGCCGTTTATATTCTTTAATAAAGGGCTGTCTAAAAGCCTCTGTTTTTCATATCCGGTGTCTTTGAATATATTCATCAATTCAAGGCAGGTTGCCTCGCCTTCGCCATACACAAGCAGATCGAAACATTCATCATGCGCCTTAAATATCTCTTCAGCCATTATAGTGGCATGCTGGCCGCCGAGCATGATAAGAATCTCAGGGAAACGCTCCCTTATCACATTAGCCAAGGAGGCTGCCCTGTGAAACATGGATGTCAGAGCTGAAAGCCCCACTGCCCGCGGCCTGTGAACTGCTATATACCTGCAAATATCCTCCTCAGTCATATCCAGCGCCAGGGCATCAATCAGGCCTACATCATAACCGCTTTTTCTCAGATATGCGGCAATGCCGGCAATCCCCAGAGGCGGCAAATGCCCGCCGCTGCTGCCTATCTTCCTGTTGCCGTATCTTTCTTTGACAGAAAGAGGCGGATATATTAATAGGATGTCCATATTATTACTCCAACAACTATAATTGCAACCTCTGAAAAGTTGTCATTCCCGCATAGCTTAAGCGGGAATCCAGGTTTTTATAGATATGGATGCCCGATAAAAACCTTCGGGCATGACACACGTTTAATTGCTGGTTTAATATATTTTTTAGCCTTTTTTTGCGTAAACAATCATCTGTCCTGTTGGTATTGTTATGCCAGCGCTTAGAATGCCCAATCTTTTAAATATAGCCTCAAGAACCCTTACAACTCTATTTGAATGAGGGAAATAATATCCAAGCCTTTCCAGGATAAAATGCAGTGGTTTTTTAAGCCTTTCGCCAGCAATAAATAGTATCTTAAAACCTTCTCTCTCAAACATCCTCTTAATTGTCTCGTTTGTAAAGTAGTACAGATGTTCTTTTGGCTTATACTGGAATCTCCTGCCGCCTATAAGCCCTCCTGCATCAGGGGTAGAGAGAACAAAAAGACCATCATCCTTCAATATCCGGTTTATTTTTCTGATTGCCGCAACGGGGTTTGGAAGGTGTTCTATAGTTCCGAGGCAGGTTATCACATCAAAGAAATTATTTTCAAAACCAGTGTCAGTTATATCGCCTGCAAAGACATTTAGCCCCTTTTCCCTTGCTTTATTTACTGCATAAAAAGACATCTCTGCGCCGTAAACATCCCACCCCTGCGCCTTCGCTTCTTCCAAAAGAAAACCCACAGCACATCCGACATCCAGAAGCCTTCCCCCTTCTTTAAAACTCTCTATTGAATCAAGGAGTTTTTTAAAATTTGCAATATGATATCGCCTGTCAGCCTCATAATCCCGATAGCCTATTGAATCATTTTTAGATATCCTATAATAGCCTTTTGAGTATAATTTCTGTAAATACTCTTTTTTAGGCCGCGGGTTAACAAATATCAGGCCGCAGGAATTACATTTTACAATTCTGAATCCATCTTTCAGAAAAAGCAGTCTTTCATCAGTAGCGCCGCATAGATTGCAATTAACCGTCTCTAAAACTGCATTGTCAGCCGCTATATCCGCCAAACAGCACCTCTTTTCCATCCATAATTAATCTCTTGAGCTCATATAAGCTTCTCACACCCAAAAACCTTTTGGCTATATATGACGGCCTCCCGTAAAAATGCCTCACAGCGCATCTTTTAAGTTCCAGTATATCATCCCCTGTAAGCGCCTCATTACCCATGACAGCATAGGTGCCTGACTGATCCATCCGTATATTTCCCTCTGCTATCCACCCGGAATTGATGGCATACTGCCGTATCTGTGTCCCTGCACGCGGTATAAGGGTGTTAAATGAGACAAAATCAGAATCAAGCCTGACAGCGAACTCAATAGTTTTCACAACATCCTCTCTATCCTCTCCAGGCAACCCAAGGATATATGTTGCCAGAGTCCTTATGCCATGCTTCTTACACAATCTGAATGTCTCTTCTATTTCTCTTAATGTATATCCCTTGCCCATACTCTTAAGCGATTTCTCATTGGCTGTCTCAACGCCGAACAGGATGGTATGACAGCCTGCGCCTTTCATTAACTTGAGCAATTCTTCATTTATTACATCCACCCTTGACCAGCATACCCATCCAAAACTCAATTCCTCCTTTATCATCCTTTCGCACAGCTCTCCTGCGCGCACATTTTTTATGCCAAATGTCTGGTCATTAAAGTATATCTCCCTGCATCCGAGGTTTTTAAGATAGCGCAGTTCGGATATTACATTCTCAACAGGCCTGCACTTGAATCCCAGGGTTGCAATGACGCAAAAAGAACATTTATACGGACAGCCATAATCTGTTAAAACAGTTGCGAATGGCCTGCGTTTTACGAATGGGTAATTATAATTATCCATAAACAATTCATGCCGCGGGATGGGTATTGTATATTCTTTTTCTGCTGTGCGCGGAGAGGTTTTTTTTACAATTTCGTTTCCTCTCCTGTATATCATGTTTTTTATTTCATCTTCTTTGTCATCCAGGTAAGCTATTGCATCTGTATTGGTAAAATCCATGAGTATAGCGTCAAGAAAAGGATGATTTTTAAGCATTGCCTCGCCATCTTCTAAAAACAGGTCCCCTGTTACAATTATTGGAACACCATATCTTCTTTTAATATTTTCAAGAAAAGGGGCGTCTTCATGATAGGATACTGCGCCGACAAGGGCAACAACGGCCTTTGGGCTGATATTTCCTATCCCAGTCATGCATACCCCTGCATCCATGCCGAGGGCCATTGCATCCAGAACCGCAACATCGTATTTTTCCGCAATTATGCCGCTCAGCACAACAAGGTCTGTAGGCGGATAGATATAGCTCCCTTTTGAAACCTTACTGCAGTAATAATCCCTTATATACGGCAGGTTCCCGGGCGGGTTTAACAATAAAATCTTTTCTCTCATGCTGTGCCTGTTCTGATTAAACCGTCTTTTTTCATCTTCCTTAGCCTCAGCACCATTACCATTGTCTCCAAAAGTGTTATCCAGTCAAGCTTTGTTCTCCCCTGCCTCCTGTCCTCAAATACAATAGGCACCTCTTTGATGCTAAAACCATTCAATGTGATTTTGTATAACAGCTCAAGCACGATTGACGGTCCTCCTGACACCATATCATCAAGGTCTATCTTTTCCAGCGCTTCTCTTTTAAAACACCTGAAGCCTGATGACACATCCTTTATCTTCACGCCTAAGAGCATCCTTACATACATACCTGCCAATTTTGTGATAAACCTTCTCAACAGCCCCCTGTCCTTGTCCTTTCCCTTGTCAATAAAACGTGAACCGATTGCAACATCGTATTCCTCCATCGCCCTCAGCAGCTCATGGATATACTTCGGGTTGTGCGAAAAATCCGCATCCATCTCAATTATATAATCAGCCTTCTTTTCAAGGGCATACTTTAAACCATCTATGCCTGCCACCCCCCTCCCCTTTCTCCTCTTCCTCAGAAGGAGATGTACCCTCGGCTCCTTTTCAGAGATATCCTCCACAATCCTCCACGTACCATCCGGCGAATTATCATCCACAACAAGAACCTCTATATCTTTATCTATCTCAAGAACCTGTTGAAGGAGAGGAGAAATATTCTCCCTCTCATTATATGTTGGAATCATTACTATTGTTTTCATGATATAAGAACCTTTCTCATTACAAGTGGGTAAATTCCCCTCCGTTTCCTCTCGTTCCCAAGCTCCCGCTTGGGAACGCAATTGTCCGGAAGCTCCGCTTCAAATCATACCTTAATCACATCCACATCCATCCGTCCCGAACCCAAAATATAATTGCTTGCGCTGGAATAACTCCAGTGTTCAGGACGCTCTATTAGCCCTCTCTTTAAAGGGTTGTTATGGATATACTCCATCTTTTGCAGTAACATATCGTCAGTCATTATCATCTGTGGGTGAAACCCTTCTTGCCATACTTGATACTCGCTATCTGTCTTGTGCAAACGCTTATAAAACCTTAGCTGATTCAAAAGCCACTCCTTTTTCTCATTCTCTGCTGCCTTTATAATTTCTCTTGCTGAGTAACTTTTGAAATCCTTTATTATCACGGACAAGTTATCACCGGAAACAAGCAGGTGAATATGATTGTCCATAATAACGTATGCAAATACCTTCAGGCCTTTGTTTTGGCGGCAATACGACAAAGAGTTAATGATGATGTCGCTATATTTATTTGACGTGAAAACCGGTATCCATTCGACAATTGTAGAGGTCGTAAAGTAGATAACGTGGTTTTCTATTGCCTTATAGCGGGTTCTCATGATTACGTCTTATCTTCTCGTTACCAAGCTCTGCTTGGTAACGCAATGGTTGATGAAGCTCCGGCTTCATAGAAAAAAGCTGGAGCTTCTTAGGCACCGGCGTTCCCAAGCCGGAGCTTGGGAACGAGAAATACACCAAAACTTACTAATGATATTATAGTTAATAGTGTTATATAAAGACCTATTTTGAATGTCCACGGGTCATAGATAAACTCAACCTCATGCTGACCTGCTGATAAAGGCACAGCCCTGAAGGCAAAATTTGCCTTTAATATCTTTTTTTCCTGCCCATCAACATAAGCCTTCCAACCCGGATAATAAGTTTCGCTAAGGACCAAAATCTTTGGTCTGTCAGTATTTACGCTGAGTTTTATACTGTTGTTGCGATAGTCAACTATAGCCACCTCATTCTCTCGTTTTTTTTGTTCTTTGATGGTTTTAGTTTTTACTAACTCCGAACTCCGAACTCTTAACTCCGAACTATCCCCCCCCCACGGCTCTTCATATAACAAAACCTCTTTAGCTGGATGAAATGTCTTGTCCCGTATATCCTGCACTACTCTGGAGAAATCCTGCTGTTCTTTTAATATCCTGTAACCTTCAACTAAAAACGCCCTTGGAAGATAATTAAGATTTTGGTATATTTTTAAAAAATTTTCCTCTTCAAGCTTTTTCTTCGTCTTGCCGGGCACTGGTCTTATTATCTTTACCAGCCTAAACTCTTTAGATTCTATCTTTGGTGTGGATAATACATACTTTACATTTAAAAGGGCTAATAGATTAGTAGCGCCTGGCCCTGGCGCTGCAGTCAGGAGAGTAGACACTTTTTCATAATCTGAAAGCCTCATAACCTCAACACCATCCATATCAAATATTCGTCTTTCCAGATTATATCCATGTATAATTTCCTTATCAATGCCAACATTCACATTCTTACTGTCATTAACAGAAGAAACTTCCTTTTCCTTTATTTCATTATTTTCTGTTGCTGATATTACAACTTCTCCCTTCTTTGTCTTGGGTGTCGTAAATACTCTAAACAATTCATCCTTATCTTTTAGGACAAAACTCATGCTTTCGCTATTTTTGTGATATTCTTCTGTCTTTGTTGTAAAATAATACCCAAAATGTGCAAAGAAAAGGTCTATTGTTAAGATTGATACCATGAGATACGGCATAATTCTTTGCATCTTGATTGACCTCATACCGCCATAAAGCATCAATGTACTCAAGATGAAAATAACGAGAAGCCTCTTTGTATTGAATACATTTATATATACCTCATTATATTCAGGATATTTTACTCCCCTCTCAATCAGAAAATTCTTTACCTCTGCATCAAAGTAACTGAGAAATCCAAAGGCAATTGCGGATAGGGTTGCAAGACAGAGAAGGCCAATAATTATCCTTTTCCCCCTCTTTTTCCCATATTCAAGATTTTGTTTAAGGCTGTCCCATCCTAAACCAGCAGAAATTGAAAATAATATAAAAACGAGAAACAGAAATTTTACCGGGTATCTGATTTTGTTGAAAGAGGGGAGGTAATAATAAAGATACTCATAGATAGCACTATTTTTTCCAAAGGCAAGGATAAATGAGAATAACAGAATAAAAATAAAGGGGAGTGTTTTCCGCCTCCTTTCTACAAAGAAGAAGACAGATAATATAAAGGGAATGGTTCCAATGTATATTGTCTTAAGCCAGCTTTGGTTTGACCAGTATTTTGCTTCGGAAACACCGTAGCCATAAGGGTCAGGGATAAAAAACTGGATAAGGTCTTTTAAATCCATTGACCATGTTGTGGCCTCTATGTAACTAAGGCCGCTTGCTCTTACTGAATAATGACTTAATTCTAAAAAAGGGAGGAGCTGGACTGCGGATAAGAAAAGAAAGATTATTACTGATATTAATAGATAGGCCATCCGTTTTGTCAAATAGGCACAGTTTTTTGAGCTATCCTCGCTTTCAGATGTAGGGGAGACTCTCGTGGTCTCCCCTCGGGAGGGGACATCTCCGATAAAATCATTCGGGGACAGGCGCCCCTCCCTTACAGCTTTGTCATTCCTACCTCCCCCTTTATCCCCCTCTATGAGGGGGGCAGGGGGAGGCGGGAATCCAGTATTTGAAGATGGATGCCCGATAGATACATTCGGGCATGACAGAGCGGTATTTTCTGGCGAAAACCCTAAAAAAGTTTCTGGCAATAATGCCAAAAATAAAAGCAACCCTAAAGTTCCGTATACAACCTCTATGCCGCCGCCTGTAAACATAATGGCAAGGGTTATACCAACTAATAGAGCATAGCCGCCCTTGCGGCCTCCCACAAAATTGTTTAGTTTTTCATATGTAAGTGTAGGGGAGACCCTCGTGGTCTCCCATCGGGAGGGGACGAGCCCCTCCCCTACGGCACTGAAAGAACTTTTCTTGATAGCCCTTAGATAAAAGAATATTGTAAGCGGAACCCATGTTACAGACAGCAGGGTGGACAAGAGATTATGCACGGAAATCATATAACCACCCAGCATAAAGATAAGAGCGCCTATAAAAGAGCCTGTTGTGCTTGCCCCAAGCTCTCTCATAAGCAATAGTAGAAAGAGCCCTGCCAAAAAGAAATGCAGGATGATAATCCAGTTGAATGCGAGGTCAAAAGGAAAAAACAGCAAAAGAATATTTAATGGATAAAATACTGCTGGCTGGAGTGTAGCTAAAAGGGGATGGCCGCTGTAATAATACGGATTCCAGAGAGGGAATTCTCCGTTCTTTATTGCATCTACCCAGAAAAGCCTTGGAGGAATAAAAAAGACCGAGAGGTCTCTCTCGGTCAAAAGGAGGTCTCCATTTAAAATATTGTAGAAAAACCCACAGGCTACAAGGAAAAGGAGGGAAATAACAAAAAAAATTTTATTATGTAAGACTTTATACTGAAAACCATACTCCCATCATCTTTTAGTTATGTTATTTTATAGCCGTAATTAATTATTATAAAATTTAAAAGTAGCACTTTCAGTTGCTACCAACCGTACACTATACCGGGACCACGGGTGGCATTTAATGTAATAGTGAAGGTGTATGCAGCATTGCCTACACCGAGGGTGACCAGCGACGCTTGATTACCACCCCCTGTAGTAACATTTAGACCTGCACTTACTGCTGCAACGGTCGGTCCGCCTGAGATATTTGCGTCAAAAACAATTGCATTAGCAGGGCCAAGAGTTGTCCCCAGTGAATATGTTGTACCGCCCACAAGAAACTGCGAATGCAGCATTGCAGCAGTTCCCATTATAGAGCTCGCAACGCCCCTTGCAGTGGCGCTCTGTGCATCTGTCCTTATATCTATAAACCTCGGTATCGCCACTGCCGCAAGGATTCCCAAAATAACGATAACCATCACAAGCTCAATCAATGTAAAACCCTTTCTGGATTTTAACATTCTTTCCCTCCTTTTTTGAAGCAGTTTTATATTTCCAAAACACACACATTAATGAGACCTTTGAATTTCACCCTGAATGGTCATTCCCGTGAAAACGGGAATCTCATGTTTTCAATGTCTTCTGGATTCCCACTTTCGTGGGAATGACAAAAAAGGCATTTTCAAAGGTCTCTTAATGTTTATAGTTTTAATCTGTTTTCAATAGCTTGTCAAGATTTTTTTGTTCCGGCTTCCAAATATCCCAAAGGCCTGAATCGGATTTTGGGAATATTCTTACCAAATTTCATATCCCTTTGTCTCTGTCTTTATCCTGCCTGTATTTGGGTCATAGATATACCTGTTGCCAAAGGGGTCAAGGAGATAGCCTTCTTTGTCAACAGCCATGCCGTGAATATACGGCCAATCCATTGCAATCGGCGTATCCTGTGTTGGAACAACCACCTTTTCCTGTGCCAGCTGCCTTAATGACTCAGGCAGCTTTCCTTTTGTAATATGATAGAAACCTATTGCCCTCCTTATATTGCTAAGCTCTATCCTGAGCGCGGCCTCTCTTGCGAGATAGGCGGATGACCAGAACCTCTCCACAGCAATGAGCAGAAAGAGCGCAACCATGATGATAACCAGCAAGGTCTCAAAGATTGTCCGGCCGTTATTGTTATTCAGACAGAAGGCGTTTCTCCACAGGACAAAGTTATTGATAGGAGATTTTTTCTTCATCTCCTCACGAATTTTACTATATCCCACATGGGCAGGAATATGGCGAGCGCTAAAAATAAAACCATGCCGAATATAAAAGCAAGCAGTATTGGCTCAAGTGTTGTCGTAAGGTTTCTTATGGTATATTCAACTTCCTGGTCGTAATACAGGGCAACCTTATCCAGCATCTCATCCAATGCGCCGGTCTCTTCGCCGACCCTTACCATCTGCACCACCATGGGGGGGAAGAGACGGCTCTTCTCCATCATCTCCGACAGGCTCTTGCCTGCCCTTATATCTCCTTCTATATCCTTTATTGCTTTGGATATGACCTTATTATCCACCACCCTTGACATTATATCAAGGGACTGCAAGATTGGCAGGCCGCTCCTGTAAAGCGCCCCGAATATCCTTGCAAACCTGGACATGGTTGCCTTCTGGGAAAACGGGCCGAAGATTGGTATTTTAAGCTTAAATCTGTCCCAGTTATAACGGCCTGCCTCGGTCTTCGTATACAATCTAAAAATTAAGAAAGGGGCAATGACAGCAACGGCCAGCAAATACCAGTATGAACTAAAAAAATTGGATGCGGCAATAAGAATCTTTGTAGGAAGCGGAAGCGGCACTTTGAAGCCGGAATAAAGTTTGGCAAACTGCGGGATTACGAATGTCATAAGGATAGCTATTGCCGCAAAGATGGCGCCTACAACTATCTTGGGATAAAGTGTTGCGGACTTTACCTTTGAGTTAATCTCCTGTATTTTTTCTTTGATGGCGGCAAGCCTGTCAAGGATATTGTCCAATATACCGCCTGCCTCGCCTGCCTCTATCATGCTGTAGTATGTCTCGTCAAAGACATGCGGGTGTTTTTTCAGGGCATTTGCAAATGTGGCGCCGCCCTCCAGATCTTCCCTGACTGTCTTTATAATGCCTGTCAATTTCTTATTGACCAATTGAGTTTCAAGGGTAAACAGCGCCCTTGTCAGCGGAATGCCGGCGGTAAACAATGTGGCAAGCTGGCGGCTGAAGAGTATGATATCTCCGGGAGTTATACTCTGAAGAAGGAGATTAATATCAGGAAGTTTTATGGGTTTTCTTGCAGACCTTACAGATATGGGGATAAGCCCCATCTTATCAAGATTGGTTTCAGCAGCAGCCTTTGTGGAGGCCTCAAATGTGCCTGTCACCAAAGCGCCTGCCCTGTCTCTGGCTCTGTAAAAGAAAAATGGCATAGTAATTTAATTCCTAATTACTAATTTCCAATTCCCAATTAATTCCCAATTACCAATTCCGAATACAACTTGCATTAAGAGATTTCATTAGAAATTGGAAATTAGTAATTGGATATTTATAATTACCCTTTATTCATTCTGGACTTTTTAACAATTGATATAAATATTAGCTGAAGTTCATACGCTTCTTGCCAAAGGCTTTTGATTTCTTCTTTTAATTTCGGTACCGCCTGTATGGTCATTCTTAACCAATGTTTTGATTCCTTTGCTTCTTTTTTGCAAATACCTAATTTATGTTCAAAATCTCTCTTTGATTCAGCACAATCAGCCTCGCAATAATTAGAACCAACGCTGGTACCCGCTCTAATTAATTGATCTATTAAAGGTATGGTCACAACATTTTTAGGAACCTTTTTGGCAAATTCAATGATAGCTTCACCAAACTTGGCAGTTCGCTCTTCTAAATCGTAAACCCTGTCTTTTTTATCATCGGGCATTTGGAAATTAGGAATTGAAAATTGGAAATTGGAAATTGTTTTATTCTATTTCCTGCGTTGCCTGCAGGACTTCTTCTATTGTTGTATGCCCGTTGACAACAGCCCTTAAGCCTTCGTACCTGAGAGTTCTGAAACCCTCTTTCATTGAAGCAGATAATATAGCGCCGACGTCTTTCTTCTCAATAATCAGCCTTCTGACAGTCTCATTTATAACCAGAACCTCAAAAATACCGAGACGGCCTTTGAGCCCGGTGCCTTTGCACATACTGCAACCCTCCCCCCTGTAAAAGGTAAAGGGCTTATCTGTAACAGGGATGCCCAGTTCCTTAAGCATATTCGGGGAGGGCTGATACGGAACCTTGCATTTGGGACATACTCCACCTATAAGCCTCTGCCCAACAAGGCAGATGATGGCAGAAGCAATGAGAAACGGCTCTACGCCCATATCAATAAGACGGCTTATTGTCCCCACAGCACTGTTGGTATGTATGGTTGATATAACGAGATGGCCTGTAAGCGCGGCGTGTATTGCAATCTCAGCGGTCTCCCTGTCTCTTATCTCTCCTATCATGACAATGTCAGGGTCCTGCCTTAATATATGACGCAGGGCAGTGGCAAATGTTATCCCTACCTTGGGGTTCACCTGAACCTGGTTTATTATCTTGAGATGATACTCTATGGGGTCTTCCACAGTTACAATGTTCTTGTCCATGGAATTTATCATATTCAGGATGGTATAGGCAGTTGTGGTCTTGCCACTGCCGGTGGGACCGGTAAGGAGTATCATGCCAAAAGGCTTGTTAACCATCTTCTTCAATATCGCCAGAGTATCCTGCATGGGTGTTAATTCTTCAAGTTTGAGGAGCAGGGCGCTCTTATTCAACAGCCGCATGACTATCTTTTCCCCGAACATGGTAGGTAATGTAGAAACGCGTATATCTATGTCGCTGTTTCCTATCTTTATATTAAATCTGCCGTCCTGCGGAAGCCTTTTTTCAGCTATATTCAGATTTCCCAGTATCTTTACCCTGGATACAACAGCAGGATGCAGTTTGAGGGAGAGGTTTGACATCTCATGCAGAACACCGTCTATCCTCATCCTGACACGCAGTGTATCCTCGTCAGGTTCTATGTGGATATCGCTTGCCCTTTCCATTACTGACTGGGAAATCATAAGATTTACAAGCTGGATAACAGATGCCTCGCTGGCAATCCTCTCAAGTTTTTCAGGCACCTCTTCTTCGCCCTTGAGAAGCTCTATCTCTGTGCCTTCCAGGCGCTTTGCAATCTCGTTCAACGAGCCGGTCATGCCATAATGCTGGTCTATCGCATTCTGAATCTCGGTTTCTGTTGCAACAGATGGGAATATCTGGCAGTTGCTGGCCTTTTTAAGGTCATCAATGGCAAAGACATTCAGTGGGTCAACCATTGCGACCTTAAGGTTGTTCCCCTCCTTTGCAAAGGGAATAACCTTGTATCTTCTTGCCAGCATCTCAGGTATGAGCCTGACAATCTGCGGGTCTATAATTATACCGCTTAAGGAGGTATACGGGATATTAAACTGCTGGGCAAGGGCGCGGGCAATGCCTTCTTCGGTCACAGCGCCCATGTTAACCAGCGTCCTGCCGAGCCTGGCGCCAGTCTTCTGGCTCACATTCAGAGCCTCTTCAAGCTGTGATGGTGTAATCAGGCCTGCATCAACCAGCAGTTCCCCTATTTTTTTAGCCTTTTTTATTACCGCCATGAAACTCCTTAAAACAGTGAACAGTGATTAGCGAATAGTGGTTAGCAAACAAAAGAGATAAGTCTAAAATTAAAGGCTTGCAATTATTCAACAATAATTTATACTCGTTGTATTTTTTTGTCAACCCTTGACAAAAACTATACTGCTTCGATAGTACATCGGAGCAGCCTTGAATGTTTTGCAAGAGTAAAACACATAATTTGTCAAGGGTCAAATAAAAAAGGCCGTGCTTTTAACCACGGCCTTACTTTGCAGACAAAATAATCTAAT
>Ga0209341_10004863_pt1 | contig 12302 bp, 8 predicted proteins | sample RifCSP13_2_FD_184020 | JGI IMG/M metagenome (GOLD analysis project Ga0209341, IMG submission 184020) | Soil microbial communities from Rifle, Colorado - Rifle CSP2_sed 13_2 (SPAdes) (version 2) | ecosystem: Environmental > Terrestrial > Deep subsurface > Rock core/Sediment | place: Rifle...
CGGTGCCGATGCCGTGGAGATTGCTTCAACCGTTTACAAAAACGGATATGAACAGATTCATATCATGCTCGATGAGTTGGAAACCTGGATGGTCAACAAAGAATACAATACGATTAGCGAGTTCAAAGGCCTGATGAGCCAGGTGAAAAGCGGTAATCCTGCCACGTACGAACGGGTACAGTTTATGAAGTATTTCAGGGGATTTCAGGGCCGGAAGCCTTAGAAACTCTCCCCTGCCGTTATACCAGGTCCCTTGCTTCTGCCGGCATCCAGTGCCTGTCCATGCCTTCCCATTTAACGTTGCAGCCTATGGGGTTGGTAAGTTTGATACTGATCTCCCTGCCTTGGGTAAGCTCTTCAAGCGCCCTGTCGAGGTCATTTACCGTTGACCTGGAGGCCTCCCGCGGATTATCAACCCCCCTGCCCGTATAAACCAGCCTGCGATTTTCATCAAACACAAAGAAATGGGGTGTCCGGAGCGCACCATATATTTTTGCGATTTCCTGGCTTTCATCGTGCAGGTATAACCATGGAAACTTGTATTGCTTCATTCGCTGGACCATATGTTCAAAATCATCCTCACGATACGTGTTGGCACTGTTTGAATTGATGGCGACAAACCTTACTCCCAGCGGCTCATATTTCATCGCTGTGCTGCGTGTGACTTCATCTGATCCCAGGACATACGGACAATGGTTGCAGGTGAAGAACAGGACAAGAAACCGGCTGTCAGAAAAATCTGGCAGACTATTGGTTTTACCGTCAGTTGCTTTAAGACTAAATGACGGGGCCTGTGATCCGATCTTCAATGTGAAATCCATAGCATGCTTGTTTTGTCAATTGTAATAACAAAAAACTGAACTATTTGTTGCGTGGCAAGAGCCGGAGTCCGACAAGGCATTCTTTCATTTTTGCCAGCGAACGTTCAATGTCATTGTCCAACCCAATGGAAAACCTCACCAGTCCTTCTGATAATCCCATCTTCCGTTGCAGTTCCTGAGGTACCTCAGAGGAGGTGCTTTTTCCGGAATTGCTGAAAAGCGTTTTAAAATATCCCAAACTAACTGCCAGATAACCTACTCCTTCCATTTGAAGCTGACGCATGAATTCATTGGCATCAGCCGTCGTACCAAGCTCAACATTTACCATCCCACCGTATCCGTATCCCTTGTTCATAATACTGTTCATAACGGCATGCTGGGGATGGTCAGACAACCCCGGATATTGAACAGGCATACCCAGTTCCTTAAGACCCCGGGCTATTACCATAGCATTACTGCTGTGTTGTTTCATCCTCACATGAAGTGTATGGAGGTTTTTCAGGATAGCAGATGACCTGAGGGGATCAAGGACAGGTCCGAGCAGCATTGCAGTACCATCGTTCACATTCGAAAGGGCATTGATGAATTCATCTGTACCGCAAATGGCTCCAGCCACGCAATCGTTTTTCCCGTTTATGAACTTGGTCATGCTGTAAACAACGATATCCGCTCCGAGACGTGCCGGGGTGATAATCATGGGCGTGAATGTATTGTCAACCATAAGCAACAGGCCGTGATCCCTGGCAATGGCAGACAACGAAGGAATATCGGAAACCTGCAGAAGAGGATTTGTGACGGATTCGGTATAAATGAGACGTGTATTGGGCCGGATTGCCCTTACAACACTATCGAGATCGGTAATATCTACAAAAGTTACATCGATATTGAATTTTGGAAGGTAATTTTTCAGAAATGCAAAAGTTCCGCCATAGGTTGTTACACTTGTTATAAGGTGATCGCCGGCACTGCAAAGCTGCAGGATGGAACTGGTTATTGCCGACATACCGGAGGCCGTGACCCAGGCCGATTGTGTATCCTCCATGGATGCAATGGCATCTGCGAGAAACTTGTTACTGGGATTCCAGTGCCTTGAATATAAAAAACAACCCTCGGTATGACCCAGGAAGGTTTCGGTCATGGTCTCGGGATCAAGAAATGTAAAGGTAGAAGAATCTGTAATGGCAGGATTAACACCTCCAAATTCATCAAATTGCAGCATATCCTGGATACGCGTTGCGGGATCAAAATGCGGGGTCGTCATGAGGGCTCAAATTAAAATAACAAATTACGAATATTAATATCCCTGCACAATGATTTTATCACATAACCACGGAGGTTATGAATCCTCGCAGTGTATTCTCGGGATCGCAGGTAATATTAGTCACGATAAATCCTACGTTAATCCGTATTGCCGTTCCATTCATCAATTATCCACCCACCTTTTCCGGCGGCTAACGTATTAAAATCAACACCACGTAAACAAATTGGCAACACCAATGAATCAAGACTGGAGCAACAGGACTATTCTGGTAGCTGAGGACGACGAGATCAGCTTTAAATTTCTCAACCTGGTTTTAACCCATAAGTTGAAAGTGAACGTGATCTGGGCAATTAATGGGCAGCTTGCTGTCGATTACTGCATGTTATACGGACACATCGACCTGATATTGATGGATCTCCAGCTGCCCGTTATCGACGGAATTGAAGCGATTAAGCAAATAAAGTCATTCAGGCCCGAAATTCCGATCATTGTGCAAACAGCCAATGCTTTTAATGAGGAATGGGAAAGATGTTTTGAAGCAGGTTGTGATGATTATATCAATAAGCCGGTAAATGTGCAGGAACTGCTATACCGGATTGAGAATTTAATGAATCCGGTTACCACAGTATAATTCACGGCAGCCGGCACTGCATACCCATATTATTCATCGCCCCTACTCAATGTTGCGCAACATTGAGTTTTTTTTTTTACTATATTGCGTAATTATTCAAATTACCTGCAATACCATGAAAACGTTGATCCATTTGTTCGAGGACTGTGTAAAAAGATACAGCGACAATGTATTTCTACTTGAAAAAAAGAACAATAGTTACAAGGGATCCACGTTCAGGGAAGTACATGAAAAAGTACAGTTGTTCGGTGCAGGTCTTGTTTCCATGGGTGTTCAAAAAGGTGACCGTATCGCGTTGTTGTCGGAAGGAAGAAACGACTGGGTAATTGCAGAACTGGGTATTTTTTATGCCGGTGCAGTTGATGTACCACTGTCGGTGAAGCTTACCGAACCCGCAGAGCTTAAATTCAGAATCGGGCATTCCGGTGCGCGGTTTATTATCGTATCAAAGAACCAGGCAAAAAAAGTTTCAGTACTGAAAAAATCCATTGATACCCTGGAAAAGATTATTTTAATGGATCCCCAGGAAGAGTGTCAATCCTACGAAGTTCTTTTCGCAGAGATCATCAACCGGGGGAAGGATTTTCTCAAAAACAGCAATGAAGAATTCAGCCGTCGCTGGATATCAGTTAGCGCTGATGATTATGCCAATATCTGTTATACCTCCGGAACAACAGCGGATCCCAAAGGGATCATCCTTAGTCATGGCAACTATATAGCCAATATTCAACAATCCCTCAGTTTATTTTCTATTCCGCGTTACTGGACAACGCTGCTGATTTTGCCGTGGGATCATGCATTTACCCATACCTGTGGTATTTATACTCTTATGGCGTGCGGGGCAAGCATGGCATCCATCCAGGTGGGTGAGACTCCCATGGAAACCCTGAAAAATATCCCGGTAAATATTAAGGAGAACAGGCCATACCTGCTGATGAGCGTACCGGCGCTGGCTAAAAATTTTAAAAAAAATATTGAAAAAGGTATCCGGGATAAAGGCCGTTTTGCGGAAAATCTGTTCGGGTTAGCCCTGAAAACAGCCTACATCTATAACGGAACAGGATGGAACAAGGGGAAAGGAATAAGAATACTCCTCAAGCCGTTTTGCATCCTGTTTGATAAGATACTTTTCACCAAGGTGCGGGAGGGATTCGGAGGAAGGCTCGAGTACTTTATCGGAGGTGGTGCGCTGCTTGACATTGATTTGCAGCGCTTCTTTTATGCCATAGGCATTCCCATGTATCAGGGGTATGGTTTAACGGAAGCAGCACCTGTTATTTCAGCCAATAATCCCACCATGCACAAAATGGGCTCCTCGGGAGCACTGGTAAAGGACCTCGAACTGAAGATCTGCGATGATGACGGGAATGAACTTCCCACCGGTGAAAAAGGCGAGATTGTAATAAAGGGAGAGAACGTGATGAAGGGCTATTGGGCAAATCCCGAAGCCACGAAGGATACCATTCGTGACGGATGGCTCTACACCGGTGATCTTGGCTACGTGGATAATGACGGCTTTCTTTATGTTCTTGGCAGGTTCAAGAGTTTGCTGATTGCCGATGACGGTGAAAAATACAGTCCCGAAAGCATCGAGGAAGCCATTGTCCAGCATTCGAAATTCATCGATCAGTGCATGTTGTATAACAATCAGAATGCCTATACCACGGCACTGATCTTCCCGAACTATGCCACCATAAAAACCTGGCTTGCCGCTTCCAATATGTCAGTTGGGGATGAAGCTACCCAGCGCGGGGTGATCCAGCTGGTTGAATCCCAGATCAACCAGTTCCTGGCCGGCGGAAAATTTGAAAGCATGTTTCCGCATCGCTGGTTACCGGCTGCATTTGCGCTGATTGGCGAAGGATTCACCGAGGAAAATCACCTGCTCAACAGCACCCTGAAGATCGTAAGACCAAAAATAACGGAGCAATTCCAGGAAAGCATTGATTACATGTATACCCCTTCCGGAAAGAATATTTTCAACGACCTTAACATAAGCAGGGTAAGGGAGGGCTTAAAGAAGTGACGACCAATGGAAAAAAATTCAATATATGAACTGCTTAACAGCAGGATTCTGATTCTGGATGGCGCAATTGGAAGTCTGGTCCAAAAGCATAAACTTGAGGAAAAGGATTACCGGGGGGACCGTTTCAGGGATTTTCAGCATGATGTCAAGGGCAATATCGATTTGCTGTCATTAACAATGCCTGAACTTATCAGGGAAATCCATTTGGATTACCTGGAAGCGGGAGCTGATATCATTGAAACCAACACCTTCAGTTCCACAGTCATATCCCAGTCCGACTACCATCTGGAGAGCCTGGTATACGAGATGAATTATGCCTCCGCCAGATTAGCGGTTTCGGCTGCCGATGAAATAACAGCGCGCAATCGCGCCAGGCCCAGGTATGTTGCGGGTTCGATAGGTCCTACCAACAAAACCGCCTCCATGTCTCCCGATGTTAATGATCCGGGATACCGCGCGGTTGCATTCGACGGGATGGCAGAGGCTTATGCCGGTCAGATCAGGGGTCTCATTGAAGGCGGTGTGGATTTGCTGCTTATCGAAACTGTTTTTGACACGCTGAACGCCAAGGCTGCCTTATACAGCATTGAGCAGCTATTCACCGAATATGGAAAAAGACTGCCGGTAATGATATCAGCCACCATAACCGACGCCAGCGGGCGAACATTATCCGGACAAACGATCGAGGCTTTCCTGCATTCGGTATCGCATGTCGATCTGCTGAGTATTGGCATAAACTGTGCTCTCGGTGCCCGTGAAATGCTGCCCTATGTTACCGAACTGGCTAAAATAGCACCCTATTTTGTCAGTGCGCATCCGAACGCCGGCCTCCCCAATCAGTTCGGCGGTTATGATGATACGCCCGGGATCATGACCGGCCAGTTCAGGGAATTCCTGGAAAGCGGATCCGTGAACATCATCGGGGGATGTTGCGGGACTACACCGGAGCACATAAAGGCATTTTCCGGACTGGCAGAAAATTATACCCCCAGGTTAGTGCCGAAAATCCGTCACATTACCAGCCTGAGTGGTCTTGAGCCCCTTTCCGTTTCGCGTGAAAGCAATTTTGTCAACATTGGTGAACGTACCAATGTATCGGGTTCCATTAAATTTGCCGGCCTGATCCGGGAGGAAAAATACGAAGAGGCACTCGCGGTGGCCAGGAACCAGGTTGAAGGAGGTGCGCAGATCCTTGACATTTGTATGGATGATGCCATGCTCGATGCGGAAAAATGTATGGTCAGATTCCTGAGCCTGGTAATGGCTGAACCAGAAATCGCAAAGCTTCCCATTATGATCGACTCATCCAAATGGTCGGTCATTGAAGCCGGTTTGAAATGTGTGCAGGGAAAATCGATAGTGAATTCCATCAGCCTCAAGGAAGGCGAGGATGCATTTAAAAGGCAGGCACAGAAAGTGAGGCAATACGGTGCCGCGGTGGTTGTCATGGCCTTTGATGAGAAAGGACAGGCGGATACCTTTGCGCGGCGCACCGAGGTTTGTCGCCGTGCATATGACCTGCTGACAAAGGATGCAGGTTTTGCCCCGGAGAACATCATATTCGATCCGAATGTACTCGCCATAGGCACAGGCATTGAGGAACATAATAATTATGCAGTGGATTTCATCAAAACCATTGCCTGGATCAAGGAAAATCTCCCCCATGCCAAGATCAGCGGGGGTATCAGTAATCTGTCATTCGCCTTCAGGGGCAATAACCTTATCCGCGAGGCCATCCATTCTGTATTTCTTTACCATGCCATTAAGGCGGGCCTTGATATGGGGATTGTAAATCCTTCCATGCTCGCCGTTTATGATGATCTGCCGGAAGATCTGCTTGTGCTGGTAGAGGATATTGTGCTGAACCGCCGTCCCGATGCCACGGAACGGCTTATCACATTCGCGGAATCGGTTAAAAAACAAGAAAAAAAAGAGGAGAAGACCGATGAATGGCGCATGGGACCGGTGGAAGACAGGATAAATCATGCTCTCGTAAAGGGAATTATGGATTACATTGAACCGGATATCCTCGAAGCCCGTGAGGCATATCCCCGGGCGCTGAATGTCATAGAAGGCCCGCTGATGGATGGCATGTCGAAAGTAGGTGACCTCTTTGGTGAAGGCAAGATGTTTCTTCCCCAGGTTGTAAAAAGTGCCAGGGTGATGAAAAAAGCTGTTGCTGTGCTACAACCCTTTATTGAACAGGAGAAAGATGCCGGTGAGACGTCCGCCAGTCTTACGGCCGGTACGATTCTCCTGGCCACAGTGAAAGGCGATGTTCATGACATCGGGAAAAATATCGTCGGCGTTGTGCTAAGCTGTAATAATTACAGGGTTATTGACCTGGGTGTGATGGTACCAACCGAAAAAATTATTGAGGCTGCCCTTGAATACCAGGTTGACATCATCGGGTTAAGCGGACTGATAACACCCTCGCTGGAAATTATGACCGATGCTGCAAGATTGTTTGAAAAACACGGACTAAAGAAGCCCCTGCTCATTGGGGGCGCCACTACCTCAAAGGTGCACACGGCCGTTAAAATTGAGCCGCATTACACCGCTCCTGTAATACATGTTAAGGATGCCTCCAAAAGTGTTGGCGTGGTCAGCAGCCTGCTATCAAAATCACAGCATTCGGCATTTTCGGAAAAAACCAGGAAGGAATATGATGAATTGCGAAAAACCTATCTCGAAGCCAAAGAAAAAACAGTTTATGTTTCATTGAAAGAGGCAAGGAAAAATTCCCTGACTGATGGTTGGGATGCTGCCAATATCACCGAGCCCAAATTCTTAGGGTTGAAGGTATTTGACAGCTACCCTGTTGAGGAGATCAGGGATTTCATCAGCTGGGTGTTCTTTTTTGTGGTCTGGCAGCTTCGGGGAAAGTTTCCCGATATTTTAAAGGATCCCCGGCAGGGTGAGGAAGCCACCAGGTTATTCGCCGATGCCAACCGGCTGCTCGACCGGATAATCCGGGAAAAACTGCTGACAGCAAAGGGTGTGGCAGGCATATTCCCCGCCAATTCGGTTGGTGATGACATTGAAGTTTACAGCGATACCTCCCGGAAACATGTCCTGGCCAGGTTTATAAACCTTCGCAACCAGGAACTGAAATCCGATGGACCCAACCTGTGCCTGGCCGATTTTATTGCCCCCAGGTCCACCGGTATAACCGATTACCTGGGTGCTTTTGCCGTGACTGCCGGACTGGGAATTGAGGCCATACTGGATGAATTTGCCAGAAACCTCGATGACTACGACGGTATTATGGTTAAAGCCCTGGCCGACCGGCTGGCGGAAGCCTTCACGGAGCTCATCCATTTGAAAATAAGAAAGGACTTGTGGGGTTTCGCATCCGATGAGCAACTTACGCTGGATGAACTGCTGCTTGAAAAATACCGGGGAATAAGGCCGGCTCACGGCTATCCTGCATGTCCGGATCATTCGGAAAAGGAAACGCTTTTCCGGTTGCTCCAGGCCGAAAAACTTACCGGCATAAAGCTAACCGAAAGCTACTCGATGTACCCGGCAGCTTCGGTAAGCGGATTGGTTTTTGCAAGTCCCCGGTCAAGATATTTTTTTGTGGGCAATATTTCACCGGATCAGGTAAATGACTATGCAATGCGAAAAGGATTGCCGGCCAGTGCTATTGAATCCCTGCTGGCATCCAATCTTAACTATAAATAGTAATTCGTTATTCCCAGATGAAAATATCCGGGCTGTTTACCCCTTCATCGCGTACCTTTTCCTTTGAGTTTTTCCCTCCAAGGGATGAGATATCAGCTGTTGATTTTGGCATTAATGTGGGTCAATTGCTTAAATTCAATCCTTCCTTCGTTTCGGTAACCTACGGTGCAGGCGGGTCTAACCAGGAGCGGACCTTCGGACTGGTTGATTATCTTCAGAACAGGATCGGGTTAAATACTATGGCCCATTATACCTGTGTAGGAGCCTCACAGGATAAAATTGCCAGGGATATGGATTACCTTGCCAAGATAGGAATTGAAAACCTGATGTTGCTCCGGGGTGATCCCCCAAAAGGCAGCGCGCAATTTGTCCCGACGGTGAACGGATTTAGTCATGCCAGCGATCTGATCTCTTTTGTACAGCCGAGATATTCTTGTTCCATCGGAGCGGCTGCCTACCCCGAAAAGCATCCGGAATCTGTCACTTTGGAAGATGATCTTGAAAAGCTTGCCATAAAATACCGTGCCGGCGCCAATTTTCTGATCACACAGTTCTTTTTCAACAATGAGTCCTATTTCCGTTTTATTTCATTAGCCAGGACAGCCGGCATCGGATGCAGGATAATTCCGGGCATCATCCCCGTAACCAATTACAGTCAGATAAACAGATTTCTTGAAATGACCGGTGCTGTTTATCCCGCCAGTCTGCTTGAAAAGATTGAAAGCAATAAACATAATGCCGAAAAGATCTATCAGATAGGTATTGATCATGCAATAATGCAATGCATTGATCTCCTGGAAAAAGGCGCCCCGGGACTGCACTTTTATACGCTTAATAAATCAAGGGCAGCTGTAGAGGTTTTTGAATCGCTGCCAAGAATGATGCGGCAATAATTTTAGTATTTCATCAGAAATTTGTAACCTTATACCAGTTTTAATACTATTGTTTAACCTAATACTCACAAAATGACACAGCAGAAAAATTCATTAGCGGTTGGGATGACATTCATGTCAATGATTTTTTTCATTTTTGGTTTTGTAACCACATTTAACATTACCCTTAGCGCAAAAGTAAAGGAAGTATTTCAACTCAGTGAGTTTATGGCTCAGATGGTGAACGGGGTGTTTTTCCTTACTTATTTTCTTTTGTCCTTTGCGAGTGGCACCATCATTAAGAAAATTGGTTATAAAATGGGAGTTATTCTGGGTTTGTTTGCTGTGGGTATCGGAAGCTACCTGTTTTTTCCGGCAGCAAATATACCTTCCTATCCTTTCTTTCTGGTAGCCATTTTTATTATGGCTTCAGGGGTTGTTTTCCTTCAAACAGCAGCCAACCCGTATGTTGCGGCTTTGGGCTCCTCTGAGACTGCCTCAGGACGTTTGAATTTAACCCAGGCCCTCAATTCTATCGGAACAACAATTGCCCCCCTGATCCTGGGTGTATTTGTATTCACAGCCGCAGGAACCGCCATGGGTGCCAAGGCCGTACAGGTACCGTTTCTTGTAATTGGTACACTGGTGATTCTGATCGGCATTGGAATTTTCTTTTTAAAACTGCCCGAAATATCCACCAAAGGTGAACAAAAAAAGAGCATCTGGAAGTATCCCCACGTGATATTGGGCGCTCTGGCGATCTTCTTCTATGTGGGTGCTGAGGTTGGTACGGCTGCCATGATTGTCCCCTATTTAACTGCTCCCGGGTTGGGTGGATTAACACCTGCCATTGCTGCCAAATATGCGGCGATATATTGGGGAGGCGCCATGATTGGCCGATTCTTCGGATCCATCATGCTTTCGAATATTACAGATTCTACTAAAAAATATACATATGTAATTTTGGTTGTGATTTTTGCGTTCGTCGCAGGCTGGTATATCACGGAACGCAGTGTGAACGGCGGTTTGATATTTATGGGCATTTCGGTGGTTAACTTTCTTGCCATGCAGCTTGGCAGAAGCAAAACCAGCATCACTCTGGCAGTCTTTGCTGCCCTGGCCGCAATCCTCGAATTAGTCACCATGGGCACTACAGGAATGGTTGCCATGTGGGCGGTTATTTCAATCGGTTTCTTTAACTCCGTAATGTTCCCGAATATTTTTGCCCTGAGTGTTGACGGACTTGACAGGAGTGAAATGAGTATGGCCTCCGGTGTGATCAACACACTTATTGTGGGTGGGGCCGTGATACCCCTGCTTATGGGTGCTATAGCTGACGGTTGGAGTGTCCGGTACGCATTTATCCTCCCGGTGATCTGTTATGTATATATAGCATTCTTTGCCCTGGTGGGAAGCAAGCACAGATAAATCGCTAATCTTAAATAATATATAACAAAAAATGGCGGAAATTTCCGCCATTTTTTTATTGTATCATTCTGAAAACATTACTTTCCGAATTTGTAACCCAAGGATAAACTGATAACCTTGTGGTTGATTTTTGCACCGTTATCGGTTATCGGAGAAATGTTTGCCAATCCCAGTGAATAATATGCACCAATGGTAAAGCCCATAGCCTCAAGTCCAGCTCCAAATTTAGCCCCGAAATCCATTCTCTTTAGATAATCATCTTCCGAATCGCCCCACTCTACATCCTCGGTATCACTTTCGCCCTCGGCTTCATATTTAAGCTTTCCGCTTATTCCATAACCGATATAGGGTCCTGCGGCAGCGAATACTTTCACCGGACCGAATGAAGGTCCAACCTTTACCAGAACCGGAACATCCAGATACAAAAGGTTAGCCCGGGTGGTGAATTCGATTCCAAGAAACTCCTCTTTCATTTTAAATCCTTTTGAGTTAGCCATTACCGCAGCTTCCACGGAAAGTAAATCGCCAAGTCCAACTTCCAGTGTAACACCGCCGTTAAATCCCAGATTCACTTCAAAATCATCACTATACGTGTCATCATCATCTTTGGCCAATATATTTGCCAGGTTGATACCGCCCTGAACCCCAATTTTTTGGGCAAATGTTTGCATGCCAATAAGTGTTAATATGCTAATAATTAATACTTTACCTAAATTTTTCATGTTTTGATTTTTTTATTGTTGCCTACTCTAAGGTTTTCGGCATCCCCGTTTTGTTGTTAATAGTTTCAGAAACTCAATCTTGTACGGCAAAATATGGGTTTTGGTTATATCCTGATCAAAAAAAGAGTATAAATAACAGGATAAGTTCCACAGAAAAACAAGATACCGTTGATAACAAGCAGGGAATATTTTTGTTCAGCCGCGGTAAGCAGGCGAAGGTTAATGCAGTTTCACACCGATCATGTGGATGAACTCTTCGCGCGTACGGTTATCATTCAGAAAACACCCTGTAAATGCAGAAGTAGTGGTCACAGAGTTTTGTTTTTGGACTCCCCGCATAACCATGCACAGGTGTTTAGCCTCTATAACAACGGCAACTCCTAACGGATTTAGCGTGTCCTGGATGCAATCGCGGATTTGCACGGTAAGCCTTTCCTGAACCTGCAGTCTCCTGGCATAGGCATCCACCACGCGTGCAATTTTGCTCAGGCCGGTTATATAGCCATCGGGGATATATGCCACATGCGCCTTTCCAAAAAAAGGCACCATATGATGCTCGCATAAGGAATATAGTTCAATATCCTTTACAAGGACCATTTGTTGATAATCTTCATGAAATAGTGACGCCCCAAGAATTTCTTCGGGTTTAATAAAATAACCATGCGTAAAATACTGCATGGCCTTTGCCACCCGTTCGGGAGTATCAATGAGTCCCTCACGGCAGGGATCCTCTCCGAGGTTTGTGAGTACTTTCCGGTATAATGATGCAATAGATTTGGTCTTTCGCCCGTTAAACTTGTCAATCCGTTCAAAACCAGCTTCGGCAATGCCTTCAATTACATGCTTATGTTCAT
>Ga0209341_10004864_pt1 | contig 12302 bp, 13 predicted proteins | sample RifCSP13_2_FD_184020 | JGI IMG/M metagenome (GOLD analysis project Ga0209341, IMG submission 184020) | Soil microbial communities from Rifle, Colorado - Rifle CSP2_sed 13_2 (SPAdes) (version 2) | ecosystem: Environmental > Terrestrial > Deep subsurface > Rock core/Sediment | place: Rifle...
CCCAGCCGATTCCCGCGCTCGGCAACCGGACGCCCCGGCACGCGGCGCGGCTCAAGACGGTGCGGCCGAAGCTGATCGAGTTGCTCAAGGCGATGGACAATCGCGCCGACCGCGACCGGCTGGAGGGGCGCGCCGCGTACGATGCGGGGTGGGTCTGGGAGCAGCTTGGCGTGGAGCGGGGGTAGGGTCAGCCGCCGCACCAGGCCGCCGCAGGGGACGAACGAGATTCTGCGCGCGCTCATCGAGCACGGCAAGACGATCATCGAGCGGCAGTTCCTGCACGAGCGGATGGCCAACGCCGCGATGGACATCTACCTCGCGGTGGCGGTGCTCTCGCGCGCGACGGCGGCGATCGCGCAGGCGGGGAGCCCGGAGGGCGCCGCGCTCGACCTCGAGAACGCGCGCATCTTCGTGCCGATGGCGATGCGCCGGGCGCGGCGGTGCATCCGCGCGCTCGGGCGGAACCAGGACGCGCGGTTGAAGGGGATCGCGGAGAGGGCGGTGGAGTCGGGGGAGTTGACGCTGGGGACGCCAACGGATGGGTGAGGGGGGTACAGGAACTGAGAACGAACGAGAGAAGTCACGTTGCGCGAGAAGAACTCCATTCGGATTCTTGCGAACGACCTACCTCTCTTCGTGTTCCGAGGCGCCAAGTTCGTCTTCGATCTGAGCGCGTGCCACTTCGCTTGCTCGCTGGAGTGTAGTACGCCATTTCTTGATCTCACGAATGAGCCACAGGGAGACTCCGAGGAGAGGCGAGAGTAGTCCGCTCAGGAGTCCGACTCCATTTCCATCGAGCGTTGGAAAGAATCTCCTCGCGATTGCGATGGAGCCACCCGCCCATCCGACGATCACCACCAGCGAGAGTACGAGTTTCGCCACCCCGCGCGTGTACGCATCGTGTCGGATTTCTCGAGCACGAGACGACACCGCCATGTCGGTCGCGCGATCACTTCGGACTCGCGTCCTGCCGAGAGTCTGGTCGCGTCCCCTAATCTCGGCATCACGATCTCGGAGTTGACCCCGAAGTGCCGTGTTGTCGTCGGCAATCTGAACCTTGGCCGACTCGAAAGCCCGATGCACAGCGAGCGAGACTTCGGGATCGTTCCTATCTCTGCCGTGGAGTCGCTCTCGGGCGACCGCTGTAGCGATTCGCTTGATCTCCGGCTCAGTCAGTCCAGCACACCTGTCCTCAACGTCGAGCATGATCGCCAAATCCTCGGGCGTGTACGTGCTCAGCATTGGCTCACACTGATGCCGAATGATGCTCGCCATCAGCGGTGCAAAGTCCGACGGATCGAGCATCGGCCCTGCATTGTCAACCGCCAAGACTTGAATAAGGGCGTCAAGAGCTATCCACTGCGGAAGCCCCGTCCGTCCGGCACGCATGCGGGCGAACTCATGCATAGTGCGATCCAGTGTGAGCACGACGCATCGGCGTCCGGCCTTGGTGAGACCCTCGGCCACGGTGGCCAGCGATGCGTCGTGCTCCGCGGCGCGGAGTCTCTTCTCCCTTCCTCTGCGTTCCCTCCAGACTTTCGAGATGGCTTCCTTCATGCTCGCGTCCGCCTCGCCCTTCGCGGCGAGCTCGACCGTATGGGGGTCGTTCACGACGGAGAGCGGCACGTCATCACCCAGTGTCTCGGGCGGGTCAAGAAGCGCGTCGAAGAACTGCTCGAAGTCGTCTGTTGAGGAACATCCTCTTTCTAGCGCAGTGGAGACGAACGGATCGCTGGATTCTCTCAGCACACCTCGCGGATATGCTTCGAGAGCGCGTCTCAGGTCTCGCCTGTTCGCGACGACAGCGCCTCGGTATTCTTCGCGCGTGGCCTCGATGTAGCCGAGTTCGACGTGAAGCAGTTCCAGCACTTTGCCCAGTCTTTCGAGCGGCTCCGCCAATCGATGACTCTCAAGTGCGGTAACAAGAAGAGTGTTCGTGTCGAGGAGAAGCAGTGCACCCTCAAACTCCCTCGCCGTGACTGGATCGGGACCGACATTGATTGCGACCAAGCGGGCCGCGAGAAGGGCCTGACCGAGGTGCCAGTGGTGTTCCCAGTCTTCTGGTTGCTGGCTCAGAAGAAAGTGAAAGAACCCGTCCGTTAGTTCTTGCGACTCAGCCCTCAGTCCGTGCTTGGCGACTGAGCTGGTGAGAAGACCCTGAATCGCTTCGCGAGTCAGCGAAGGCGACGGCGACTTTCGTCCGAAAGCCGCAGCCCACTGCGCGCCAAAGATGCCGTAGAACTGCACCGCCGCGTCAGTGAACCAAGCCGCGAGTACAGCGGAATGCAGGCGCTCCGCGAAATGGCGAGCTAGGACTCCCGCGACTCTCGACTTGGCGCGCTGAACGTCTTCGTCGATTGTCGAGTAGCCAACGTCAGTCAGTAGCCATCTGTCCTTCGATGGTCGCGCGAATCCAAGGGACTTCAGAAACGCAAGACCCTTCTCGACCAGATTTCGACTGATCTTCGCGACTCCAACAGCTTGCGCGGCTTCTCTCGCTAGTTCGTTGGGATGTTTGGATACTAGGTTTCCGCCAGCAAACAAGACCTTGGCGACAAGCTGGCCTATCGCGCGCACACTCAGCGCTTCAGTACCAGCGTGATACTGAAGGTGAATCGCCATCAACTCCTGTGCGGACGGCGGCGCTCCCATGGGATTGTCCCTATATGTTTGAGGCACACAATGTAGCGGCCTTGCTTCTTCATAAGTTGTGCAACGCCTCGATCATTCGCGCCTTGGTCGGCAGGGGGGTGAAGCCCCAGTGCGTCGCGAAGGCGAGGTACACCTCGTGCACGTCCGGATCGTAGAGGCACGCGCGCACGACGGCCGCCTTGAGATTGTCGTGTCGCGCCACCAACGGGACGCCGCCCAGGTCGCGGAACGCGCGCTCGTGGAGCCGGAGGAAGGTTTCGAGCCGCTGATCCCACACGGCCTCTTCGTAGCCGTGGCGCGAGTGCCCGAGCGTCAGGCGAAACACCCACGGCCGGCGCCACTCCCCGGTGCCCGCGTGGAGCGTCGGCGCGCCGCGGAAGAAGTCCACCTGGCCCTCGGCGCCGGGTGCGCAGTGAAAGACGCCCACCGCGCGCCGTCGCGGCGCAATGGTGCGGACGAACCGTTTCACCGACTCGTAGCTGGCCGCGTACCCGAACTCCTCGACCAGGTCCTGCCAGATCCGCTGGGCGCTCAGGCCGGCGTCCAGTTTCTCCGTGATCGCCGTGCGATACGCGGCCGCCGTCGCCCGCGACCGTCGGCCCGAGCCGGGGAACACTTTGGCCGGTTTTGACTCGGAGCCGGCGAACACTTTGGCCGCTTTTGAAACGCTCTATACCCCCATCACCCTGATCTGGGATCGCAGCAATACCCATCGGGGCGAGCCGGTGAAGAGTTGGCTCCAGACGCTGCGGCGCGTGCGCACCGAACTGCTGCCACCGTACGCCCCCGAACTCAATCCCGTCGAACTGGTCTGGGGGCACACGAAGCGGAACCCGCTGGCGAACTTTGCCCCGACCGATCTCGCGGCACTCCTCACGATGACGCGGGCGTCCACGCGGCGCCTCGCCCACGATCAACGCCTGCTCCGCGCGCTGCTCCGCCACGGGGCGCTCTCCTTGCGCCTCAAATAGGACGTTCTTTATACAGGACTCATTAGCTGTCCACGCTGATCAGGAGATCGTCAATACGAGAGAGCTCTGCCACCAACCGAAAGAGCACAAAGGCCAACGCCACGAGGGCGACGACATCGAAACCGTTGAGAGGATGCGTCCCTATGTCTAGCCATAGAGCCTGGAAGGATCTTTGATCTCCGAGAGCCCCAAGACGCTCGATCACGCCGACCAAGAAAAGTATTGCGACCAGGAAGGAATATCCTCGGAGCTCTCGCACCATTCGCCTAACTTCTCGCTGATCCTGATAGATGACCGTGAACACACGACCAATCTGGAACCGTAGGAACCGTTGGAGGGGCACGTGGTGCTGCGGAAGCAGAAGCGCGAACAGCATGGTACTGCCCAGGATGATCAGAGGCACGTGAGGGCCGAGAGGCTGGTCTAGCTTGACCTCGTCGAGCATCCTTCGCGTCTCTAATAGCCGCCGCACAGGACCGAACGACATTGCGAATACGCCGCCGCCAAGAAGCAGCGTCGCGTCTGCTACCATCGCGATGGCGATCGCTGTCGCGATCGCGTTTGCCTGTAGCGCGGAACTCACAGTGCACTCCGCTCTGTAGTCGCTTTTGCATTCCGGGAGAGGGCGAACGCCAGCGCGACTGAGGAGAGCGCAGAGACACTTCCGGCGGCGTCAGCCCACCGTTGGTCACCGCCGTGTGTTCCAACCCAAGCGCTGCTGAAACCCGCGACGATCGCAACGAGGATCGGCAGCCACATTGCAACCGGTCCATTTCGCTTCCGTTTAAGAGCAACGAGAATGGGGCCCAACAAGCTGATTTGAGTGATGATCAGAATGTAGACGAAGTCGAAGACGCTGACTCCGAGGAGGGACATCAGTTTATGGACGCCAATTGCGGCGACAGTCGCGATGACCGCGATGGCTAGCCGAGCCTTGGTCAATAGCACCTCGGCTTTCAACGGAGTGTCTTCGAGCTCCATCAGTGACTGGCTGGGATGTCGAATGTCTACTATCAGGGTGAATGCCGACGCGAGGAACATCCCGTCCAACAGAGACATCACGGAAGCGATGATCATCACTGCACAAACGACGGAGAGGACGGGTACCGTCGCCGCCCCGATCATTGACGCTCGGGCGACGATATTATCTGCTGTGATGTTCTCGGTTCCGTGGAGAACTATGCCGAACAACGTGCCGATGAGGCCTGGCATCACGAAGATCGCCACTGCACTCGCTACAAGGTTATCCCGGGCATCAGTGGGCTTGCTGGAACTCCCCGCGATAACACTCTGCCATGAAGACGCATCGACGAACTGCCAGCTGAGGTTGAAGACCAGATTTGTCGCGAGGCCAAACCAACCCATGTAGGTGAAGAAAGAATCCCGCGATGAGAACAACGCACCAGACCATGAGAAGCCAGGTGTCGCGCTAGCGGCCCTGCCCAGAACGGCAACAATGACCAACAAACAGACGACCTTGGTGGCGTTTAGCACCTTGTCGGCAAGTGCATTTCCCTTCAGCCCACCAAGGACCGTGTACAAGAGGCACGCGACGACGACCCCGATGGCAAGGAGTCCGGCGCTCGCTGCGGCCTCTGGGGGAGTCTGCGCCGGTCCAGCGGTGAGGAGAGTGCCGATCGTTCTTCGAGCAATCTCCGTTTCCCACCCGATCATGTACATCATGCCGACCAGAGAACATACACCCGCAACAAGACGCGTGACTTTGCCGAAGTCATCGCCCAAGAGGTGATGTAGGCTCCTATGCGATTTGACCTTTGTCGCATACCGCGACAAGAGCAAGAACCCTATCGACCAAGCGAGCTGGATCCCTAGTGCCCATAGACCGATGGCGTAGCCAAGCCACGCGGCATAGAAGATCGCGTTTAGGCCGAATGACGAGCTCATGAGCAGACTCACCACCGATACTCGCGTCAGGCCGCTTCCCGCGAGCAAGTAGGAGCTCACCGCACCTGCATCGACGGCTTTGGCTGATCTGGTGGCGTACAATGACAGCGCCCCGGCAACGAGCGCAAGCGCGAGCAGCGAGTAGACGATCTGGCTCCACATCAGAGTTCTCTCCTCTAGCCCGCTCGTGAAGGACTGACGGTCGCATTCCGATGACGGCTGCGAAGTGCTTCTAGCTTCTCGAACGTCTGGTTATCATTGCCCGGAGGAATCTCCACCACAACGCACGAACTCGTCAGCGCGGAGGAATCCTCAATGGTGCGGGCCAAAGGCGCCACGCACAAGGAGGCCGAGCACTTTTCAGCCACGTCCGAGCTGCTACCCGTGCAAGCGGCCAACGTTTGATGTCGCGTCCGAGGCACTGACGGACCACCCGATCATTCTCGGTAATACGTAAGTCGGGTTGCTAGGTTGCCGACCAGTGCTTCAGCGTGAGCAGCGTGCCGTGCAACTGTAGCAAACGCTCTCGACTGGGCCGGTACTTCTTCGGCGCGTGATGTGCGTCGTCCGACGTAGCGAAAGTTGCGAAAACCTTGTCCGCTAACTCGACCGGGCATCCAGCTTCGACGAGCAGCGAACGCACGTCGTCCTTGTTCAGGCTGTGGGGACTGCGCTCACGTGCGAGCTTCTTCTTTACGATTTCGGCGGTAAGCTGACACGTGGTGATCCTGATCTCTGCCTCTGCCTGCTGCAGACGGACGGGCTCGGCTTTCGGGTCATTGGCGACCTTGAGGATCTCGCGAAGTCGCTGATCCGTTGCCGCCCACTCCACGGAGACGATGTGCGGCCCGTCCTGCGTGTATCCCGTGACTCGGTAGCGCGCTCCGTTTATCGACCGACAGGCTAACGACACCCGGTTGATCCAATCATCTCGATGAGACAGCAGGATCACCTGCTTTCCTTCCTGCTCAACGAGAGAGCGAATGATATCGATGAACTGTGTTTCGTGATCCTCGTCCCATGACTGAATCGGGTCATCCAGCACGAGGAATCCCCATGGGCCAGGTGCGCGAACCGCCGTGGCAATACTCACGCAGAGGCCAAGCGCGTTGAGCTTCGACTCACTGAGCGAGGAAACTGCGCTCGCCAGCTCTACTCCGTACGAGTGTGCCGCGACCTTGACGCGTCGGCTCTTGAAGTCGCCGGTTTTCGTCCGTTCCATGGCGAACCCCGAGAAGTGAACGTCCGGGTCGCCCTTTGTGCGAATCTTCCCGTACCACGTCATCACCGAGCCCGTCAGATCGGTACCGAATGCAGCCTCCATTACCTCGCCGACGGTCTGCTCTACGTGTCGCTTGAGCTCCCGCAGCCCGTCCACCGCATGGCGCACCGCCAAGTTCCGCTCAAGGACAGCGCGCCTCTGGACGAGGTCAATCAGTGTGCCGAGTTCCTGTGTGCCGGCCATTGCATCAATGGCTTGCCGAAGCAAGTGAGCAGGGCCGGCTAACACCGCCGTTAACTCATCCAGCTTCTTTGTCCAAGCGATGGTGGCGGCGAGAACTCTCTGGATTGCGCGCACTGTACTCTCCGCCTCGCCGAGCTGCTCTGTGCGAGCTTCGAGCGCGACTCTGCATCGCTTCATCTCGGTGCCAACGGTCTCAGATGCGTTCTGCAGTTCCTTAGCAAGGGCCTCTATAGCGCTCGCCGACGAGTGAGCAATTTCCCAACTCGCTTCACGGTCTTTCCCGAGCAGCGATCGCACCTTGCGCTCACTCTCCGGCGTCATCGAGGCCAACAAATCGGCAGACTGACAAGCCAAGATCTCTTGGCAGGTCTTGAGGGTCATCTCCACTCTAGAGAGCTCCTCCGAGACGTGCTTTCTAGGATCAAGGGGCTCACGTCCCTCGCCCAGCTTCACAACCAGCTCTTTGTGACGCTCGGCGAGATGATCGCCCAGGTCCAACGCTACCGACTGGCCACAGAGCGGGCATCGCTCAGGCGTGTCACTAAGGAGCTCGATACCGAGCGACAAGAGGCTCGCCTCCTTTTGAAGTCGTTCTCTCGCATCGCGGGCAGCGAGGCGAGCGTACGACGAAAGAAACGAGCCACCAATAGTCCCTTGGAGAGTCTCGCGCGCGGCGCCGAGACGCGATTGATCCGCGGTGCTCAGAGGCTGCACCGCTATCGAGCCGGAGTAAACTCTGGCTGCTGCCTTGTCACGCGCTGCGACCATCTCCGCAAGCAGCGCGTCGGGAGCAATTCCTTTACCGAGAAGCCTCTCAGTACGCTGGTGGACCTTCTTATAGGCGCTTGCGATCCCCGAGGGTCCACGTAGCAGGTCTTTCCAGATGCTCTGAAGCTCCTTTGTGTCGAGAGTGCCCTCGAGCACCTTGATCTCGGAGAGAGCCTTCCGTGCTCGGTCCGGAATGTTAGCCTCGGGCTTGGTGCAGAGGTTCACAATCGCCTGTTGCATGGCATCCACGTCGAACAGACCCAAGAGTCGTGCAAAGCCTTGAAATCGCTCGCTGGGCGCAACGAGGAGAAGGTATTTCAGTGCGTGCTGGACCACGAACGGTCGCGCAGACTGCACCAAGTCGTCGGCGAATGGCCAGGTCGCCACAACCACTCCGTTGACGAAGCGGCGAGAGACATTGGAGGCGTCAAGCTCGACTCGGAATACGATCTCCCTGCCCTGGTCATCGATACACTTGGCCTCGACGATCGCCGGCTTGCCCTCGTTGAAGTGGCGATTTCGATATGAGTCGCGGTACTCCTCCCTCGCTTGAGCGTGCGTGACTTTGGAGGTCTCGCCGTAGAAGAGGAACTCGAGAGCCTCCGTGATGCTCGTCTTGCCGTAACTGTTCGGCGCAGATACGAGTACGAGGTTCTCAGAGAAGCTCATTGTTCGCTCGGCATTGAAGCCGCGAAAGCCAGCAATGGAGAGATCCTTAAGCCTCATCGAGGAGCTCCTTAACTACCTGATTGAGTTCAGCTTCCATCGCAGCAGTGGGATTCTTGCCGCGGCAACTACGAAGCAAGCGCCTATGGCAGGGGTCGCTCGTCTTTGACTCGACGGCCTTCAGGAACTCTTCGACCCGAGGCGAAATGTCCGCGTCGTTCGTGCGCGCTGGTGATCCGTTCATGGGTCCGTTATCGCGTTGAATAAGCCCCCAGTAAACAACGAACGGTCCGCGCTGTGTGCTGCTCCCCGGTTCGTGAAACCCCAGCCGACCTAGACCGTCACCTGCCCTCACCGCTCGTCTTCCGCCCCTACGGCTTCAAGACCCAATACACCGGATGAATCTCCCACAGCGACAAGTCACACCGCCCGTGCGGATTCCCCCGGTGACGGTTCGGCGCCTTCCGCCGTTGCTCCCCGTCGAAAAACGCTGGCACCATGAACTTCGTCCGCATCGCTTCCGCCGGATCGGTGTAGCCGCTCGATTTCACGTTCGAGCCTAGCAGCCGCTCGAACTTCGCGCGCGCGCGCTCGAACGTCGAGTCATCCTTACCCCGCGGTTTCTGGACCACGACGCACGAGTCAAGCGCCTCTCGTCGGGTCTTCTTCAGCTCGACCTGCCAGTCGCCGCCCTCCTGCGAGCCCACTCGGCGTACCCAGCCCGTCACGCTGTACACGTTGCGCTCGAACCCCTGTCGCCTGGCGCACGCCGGCTGGCCGTGAAGTGAGAGGTCGGCTCCGCACGCGAGCGCGAGCCCCAACGTCAGGCGCACGAAGTCCTCGCCGCAGAGGAATGCTCAACGCTGCGGGCCGAAGGCGTCGCGCACAAGGAGATCGCGCGCTTTTCAGCCACTTGTCTCGAACCGACGCGCGGTCCGGCCTGGCGCGATTGACGCCGAACCGGCTCTCCCGCCACCCTCAATCAGGGCCAGATCCTGACTCCCAGCCCCACTCCCACACCCGGCACCACCGTGCCGGCGGGCGCTCGCAGGGCGGAGTAGCCCACACTGACGCACACGCGCTCGACGAGCCGCCTCACGCTCGCCCACTGGCCGCTTGTCGAGTTCGCTCCGCGAATGCCGCAGACCTCCGGCGCCTCCTCCACTCGCCCCAGCCGCACACTCGCCGACGGCGGCGCCACCACGTTCACCGACGCGGGCCGCACGCCTTCGCGCCCGGCTGCGGCAGACCCCACGCGCAGCTCGAGCGCGAGCGTGTCGAGCTGCACCTCCACCCGCTCCCGCGACAGCGCCCGGTCCAGCGCATCTGCCCGCTGCACCACCTGAAGCGCCCGGCGTTCGACCAGTCGCAGGCTGTCCCCAATCGCCGCCACGTCCATTTGGATGTGGCGGCTGGTGTCGGTCACCGCCGCGCGCACCTCGTTGATGTCAATGATCGGGCGCCGGTCCTTCCGGACGCCCGTGGGATCCACCTGCCGTCCGAGCCGGCCCCAGAGCGGCCGCCCTCTCTCGTCGCTGAGTCCCGCCGCACGCGTATAGGCGTGCGGCACGCCCCGGCGTGCGGCGAGCGGCGACTGGAGCACCCGCGAGTGCTGGCGCTCCGACACCGGCACTCCCGGAATCGTCAGCGAGGACATGGCGCGTCCTCGCGCGCGAACGCGTGCGACGATTCGCCACGCCACGCGGCGCTTCGGTGACGCACTCGGCCGCGCAGGCCGTATCCTGACCGGTATGAGTCGTCCCGACGCCAGGCGGGCCCTGCGCCACCGGTTCGAGTAGGTGCGCCGGGAGATCGGTGTCCTCTTCGTCGTCTTCGCTCGGATCGCTTTCGTCCTGGCGGCTGAGGCTGTGCGCCGCGTGTGGCTGTTGCTTTCCCTGGGCTCTGGCGCTTTGTTGCTCGGCGCAGCGTTGGTTTCCGAGTACCGGAGGCCCCGTGAGGATTGACGCGACCATCGCGTTCGGTGGGCCCTTCCTCATCGGCGTGATTCTGCTCACGCTGCACTGGTGGCTGGGGCGCCAGGAGCGCATCGAGCGCGAACGGGAGAACGCACGGAAGGCGGAGGCCGCCTCGCGCTGAGCAGCGGCAGCGCCGGCACGATCGCCCGGGCGAGCGGAAACCCGCGCTTCGTCCACCACGAGATCAGGACCCGCCGTTGGACGCGCGCCGATCTCGCGCGGCTGCCGGACGATGGCAATCGCTACGGAACGTGCTCCGCCGGGCTGCGAAGCCCGTCCACTCTGTTAAGAACGTGCTCCGTCCGGCTGTGAAGCCCGTCTACTCTGCCGGGAACGTGCTCCTCCCAGCTGCGAACGGTCTCCACAGGATCGGGCACTCCCGCCACCGCCATCCGAAAGGCCACCAACGCGCGGCGACCGCCTTCGATCGCATCGCGAACGCTGTGCGCTGTGTGTGCAACGTGCTCCGCCGGGCGGCGAACCCAGTCCACTCTGTTGGGAACGTGCATCACCGCGCTGGGAACGCTCTCCACCAGATCGCGCACTCCCTCCCCTGCATTCGGAAAGCTCGCCACTGCGTTGCGGCGGGCCTCCACCACATCGGGAAGGCCGGTCTCCGCATTGGGAACGAGCCACGTCGGACTGCGCACGCGCTCCACCGGACTGCGCATGTGCGCCGCCGGATCGCGCACGTCCCCCGCCGGGTCGCGCACGTGGACGGCACACTCGTGCGAGCGGTTCGCCGGCATGGGGAGCCCGGCCGCAGGGTCGCGCATCTCGATCGTCGGGGCGGCAAGTCGAGTCGCCGAGGTGGCAAAGCCGATCGCCGGCGCCATTCTTCACAAGTGGTGTGCAGATGTTTGTGTAGATGTTTCGACGTTGGCTGACAGAAGAAGGCCACCGTCTAGCTTTTCTGGGGCAGTAGGTCACTGACCGCGGAGTTGACGCTCCGCATCACCCAGAGGAGCTAACCGATGGCCTTCGACGAGAAGACTAGGACGCCGGTGGCGCTGGAACAAGCGCCGGCGCCGGAGGACGCGCTGCGCACGATGGTCGCCACCCTGGTGCAGGAGACGCTCCGCACGGAGTTCGAGCAGTTCGTCGGGGCCGCGCCGTACGAGCGCACGCCCGAGCGGCGCGGCTATCGGAACGGGAGCTACCCGCGGGCGTTCAAGACCCGGGTGGGGGCCCTGACGCTCAGCGTTCCGCGGGACCGTGCCGGGCTCTTCCGCCCGTCGCTCTTCGCCAAGTACGAGCGGAGCGAGCAGGCGTTGGTCCTCGCCATGATCGAGATGTACTTCCACGGGGTCTCGACCCGGAAGGTCAACGCGATCGTCGAGCAGCTCTGTGGCACCAGTATCTCGGCGAGTGAGGTGAGCGCGCTGACCCGGAAGCTGGACGCGAGCCTCACGGCCTGGCGCGAGCGCCGGCTCACCGACACGCCCTATCTGGCGCTCGTCGTCGATGCCCACGTCGAGCACGTGCGGCGCGAAGGGCACGTGCGCGGCACGGCCGCGCTCTGGGTGGTGGGCGTCACGCCGGATGGCTACCGCGAACACCTGGGCGTCTGGATGGGCCCGAGCGAGAGCGAAGCCAGCTGGGCCAGCGTCTTCCAGGATCTGGTCGAGCGCGGGCTCCACGGCGTGACCTACGTCGTCTCGGACGAGCATGTCGGGCTCGTTGCGGCGCTCCATCGGTATTTCCCCGAGGCCGTGCACCAGCGCTGCCAAGTGCACTACCAGCGCAATGCCCTGAGCAAGGTCACCAGCGAACGCCTGCAGCTCCTCACCCGCCAAGGGCTCCGCGACGCGTGGGGCGCGCCGACGCGCGAGGAGGCCGCGCTCCGCCTCGCGCGCCTCATCACCGAGCTCCGCCCCGACGCGCCGCGGCTCGCCGACT
>Ga0209341_10004871_pt1 | contig 12291 bp, 10 predicted proteins | sample RifCSP13_2_FD_184020 | JGI IMG/M metagenome (GOLD analysis project Ga0209341, IMG submission 184020) | Soil microbial communities from Rifle, Colorado - Rifle CSP2_sed 13_2 (SPAdes) (version 2) | ecosystem: Environmental > Terrestrial > Deep subsurface > Rock core/Sediment | place: Rifle...
CAAAGGCAGTGAGGGTAAGAGTACTCAGTACTCAGAACTCGTTACTAAGAAAGCAAGGTACACGCTCATGGATCGACGATTCTTCTTAAGGTCAGGTGGAATTGCACTTGCCAGCATCGGCGTGTCAATTTCGGCGCCATCCTTTCTCGAACGGACAGTGCTCGGTCAGATGCGGGAGCAGGTCACGGACGGCCGGCGCAAGACTCTGATTGCCATCTTTCAGCGTGGCGCAGTTGATGGTCTAAATATGGTGGTCCCTCATGGGGAGAAGACCTACTATGAGCTTCGTCCGAGCATAGCCATTGCCCGGCCTAAGACCGGTAACCTAGAAGCCTCTATCGATCTGGACGGATTCTTCGGGCTCCATCCTTCGCTCGCTTCATTCAAGTCACTGTGGGATTCGGAGCGGTTGGCGATTGTGCATGCGTCCGGCTCGCCGGATAACACTCGTTCGCATTTCGACGCGCAGGATTATATGGAGTCGGCCACCCCTGGCGTGAAGTCGACAGCCGACGGCTGGTTGAATCGTTATTTGCAGAGCAAAGCCGATGCCAGCAAAAAACACTTTCGTGCAGTTTCGTTGAGCCAGCAGATGCCACGAGTGCTACAAGGCCGGGCTCCGGCACTCGCGATCTCCAACCTCGCCGATTTCACTATTCGTGCCGGTCGCTCGTCTGCCAGTGTGCAAGGCGGGTTTGAGGCTATATATGAGCAGGGTGTGAACGACTTGCTGGCCGGCACTGGCCGCGAAACGTTCGAGGCCGTCAACTACTTGAAGCAGGTCAACCCCGGCAAATATCTTCCGGAGAATGGAGCGCAGTATCCGCGGACGCCATTTGGTAACTCCCTCCTGCAAATGGCCCAACTAATCAAAGCTGGTGTGGGTCTGGAAATAGGGTTTACCGAAATTGGAGGTTGGGATACCCACGTAAACGAGGGAAACTCCCGGGGACAACTTTCAAATCTACTGCAACAATTTAGTGCAGCCATCAAAGCATTCACAGTTGACCTGGACCAGCGCATGGATGATGTCGTGATTCTAACGATGTCGGAGTTTGGTCGAACCGTCCGCGAGAATGGCAATCGAGGAACCGATCACGGCCACGCGAATGCAATGTTCGTAATTGGTAACTCTGTGCGAGGTGGAAAGGTGTACGGTCAGTGGCCTGGTCTCAAGAGTGAGCAACTATACGAAGGTCGCGACCTGGCAGTGACGACGGATTTTCGCGACGTCTTCGGAGAGATCGCCAAACGGCATTTGGGTGCTACAGATCTTCGGGCAGTGTTTCCCGGTTACGCCGTTAGCGACGCCAGATTTCGTGGGGTGATTGCTTTATTGTAGTTAGTTGTCACTGGGAATCTCTCTCAGGTTGGGAAGGGGGCAAGGCAGGCTTCAGGGCAGGAAAGAGTCTAGTTTCAGTCTGCCGCCGCCCCCGCCGATTCAGGTGCCAATCAACTTTGAATGAACCATTCACTGGAGCTACTGTTCAGAAAGGGAGCCAGCTTTTTTGAGTGCCTAATTCAATGTTGAGTGGCATTGAATCTTGAGCGGGGGCGGCGGCAGACTGACACTGGCCTCTTTTCTTCCCCGAAGCCTGCCTTGCCCCCTTCCCAACCTGTGAGGTGGTCCAACTGACGACCGACCACTGACAACTAATTACCATCTTAGTCTTCCGAAACGGTTGATTAGATACAACATCATCACCGCTATCAGCGATACGATTACAGAAAGGGTGAACGCCTCGTTATCGCGTCCAGCTTGAACTGCATCATAGATCGCCACAGAAGAAGTTTGTGTCTTGCCGGGTATGTTGCCGGCGATCATTATTGTCACGCCGAAGTCGCCCAGTGCGCGCGCGAAAGCCAGAGCCGTTGCCGCCAGCACTCCGCGCGAGGCCAGGGGCAGAGTTACCCGAAAAAATATCCGACGGCTGTTTAGACCAAGGGTTCGGGCGGCGGCTTCCAGTTGTGGATCCACACCCTCGAATGCCGCGCGCAGGCTCTTGGTGACGAGTGGCAAAGCGTGAATAGTCGCTGCGATGATTGCTGCGGTGACGGTGAATGTCAGGCGGATGCCAAAACGGTTGTATAGAAAGGCACCCAGTGACGAGCGCGTTCCGAGCAGGACCAACAGGTAATAACCCAGCACAGTAGGTGGCAGGACTAGCGGCAGAGTGATGATTGCGTCGACAAGATTATGTGCGGGAAAACGCTTACGAGCGAGCAGCCAGGCCAGTGCCGACCCCGCAAGGAGCGCAATTAGTGTTGCGGCGCCGGCGACCGTGAATGATAGACGGATCGGGAACCAGTCGATCATTTCAGTATCGCGATGATGCGCAATGGTCCACCGGTTCCCCCTGTTATCTTCATCGGCAGCGCTATTACGCGAAAGCCCTTGCTGGGTAGCTTGTCGAGGTTCGCCAGGTTTTCCAGGGCCGGAATGTCTTTCTCAAACAGGATGCGATGACTGTCGAAGATAGTCGATTGACCATAGTCGATGCTGGCAGTGTCCAGGCCGATAGCTTTGAGGGAACGATTTTGCACGAGCCAGCGTGCGGCTGCTGGTTCGAGTCCTGGAAAGTGGAGCTTGGCAACAGCCTCCGCTCCACGCTCATCAGTGCCCAGATACAGTTTTTTGTTCGGATAATATTTTCCAAAACCCGTCCGCAGCAGGATGATGGCTCCCGCTGGCAGCATCCCATTCTGCTTCTCCCAGTTTTGAAGATTTTCTACAGTTACAAGGTAGTCAGGATTGCTGGCGCATTGTCTGGTTACGTCAATCAGCACGCCCTGGCCCATGAGCTGCTCCAGCGGTATGCGGTCCACACTATAATGACCTTTGGCAAAGTGCACCGGCGCATCGATGTGTGTGCCGCCATGCTCAGCCGCCGCATATCTGTTAGCCGAGTAGTAATAGCCCTTGTCTGTAATGCCTTCGAAATCTTTTTCGAGGTGGAAGGGCTCCGCTGTGGGCCAGTAAACGGTTTCTGAGTCAAACGCGTAGGAGAGGTCGATAATTTTCTCATTCTCGACAGCAGCAGACTTTTGTTGAGCGAAAGCCACCCCAACTAACAGCGTTGACGAAATCAAAAGTGCAAGTCCTTTCATCATGAAGTGTCTCCTGCATTAAAAAGGGTTTTGATATCGGGAGCATGTTAGCTCAGAGTTTAGCTGGGATGCATGGAAATATTGTCTAGTTCCGGCTTACAATCAACTGTGCTCGCTGCGATGAGCCACTTTGAGCTCAAGATTTTTCGGTACCCAACACTGCCCTCGACAAACACCGAGGCTGCTCGTTTGGCCCTGGCAGGTGCTGCCGAGGGTCATTGTGTTGTTGCCGACGAGCAGACGGCCGGTAGGGGACGTCTGCTCCGCGAATGGAGCTCGCCGAAGGACGCGGGGCTGTATTTCAGCATAATTCTGCGACCTTCACTCCCTCCCGAGTACTGGCCCCTCATTACTCTAATGGCCGCGCTCGGGGTGCAAACGGCCCTGGCGAAAGCTGCTAATCTGGAAACCGATATCAAATGGCCCAATGACCTTCTCGCGAATGATCGTAAACTCTGCGGCATATTGACGGAAACTGTCGATACCAAACTCGGCCGGGTGATCGTGGTTGGTATCGGTATAAATCTTAGGACCGCAGCGCTTCCACCCGAACTGACTGAGACAGCGACATCCGTGGAGTCGGCTACCGGGCATGCTGTTGAGCGTGAGAGTATTTTAGCCGCCCTTGTCACGGCGCTGCGTGAATGTTACTCGAGATTGCAGTCTAGTGGGGGGGAGGAAGAGGTAGTCAGGGATTGGTGCAATCGCTCATCCTATGCGCACGGAAAACGCGTTCGTGTGTCCAATGAGAATGAGGTTATTGAAGGTATCACTCAGGGTCTGGAGGCGGATGGTGCTCTGCGAGTAGAAACGGATGATGGTTGTGTGAGGATCATTCGTGCAGGAGACGTGAGCGCTCTAAGATCCTAGATGGTTCATCACGGTATGTTGATTCCCCCAAAGCGAATCGTCTTAACGACATTTGGTTCCTATGGCGACATCCATCCTTACATGGCAATCGCTCTCGAATTGCAGCATCGCGGTCACTCGCCAGTGATCGCCACAAGTGCACTCTACCGGGCCAAAATAGAAGCCGCGGGATTGGAGTTCTGTTCCGTGCGACCGGACCTTCCGCCGCCGCAGGACCAGGACCAGGAATTAATAAAAAAGGTAATGGAACCAAAGTCGGGCGCACGGTTTCTGCTTGGCGAACTAATCGTGCCTTACGTCCGTGATAGCTATGCCGACCTCATCAAGGCGGTGAAGGGGGCGGACCTGCTTATTACTCATCCGCTTACTTTTGCCGGGCCACTGGTTGCCCGAAAAATCGGAATTCGCTGGGCCTCAGTCGTGCTCTCTCCGGCCTCGTTCCTATCCGCTTATGACCCTCCCGTGCCTCCATTCTGGCCGTGGTTGTGGCATATGCGTTGGTTTGGTGCGGGCTTCATGAAGCTCGTCGTCAGATTGATTAAACAGATTTCTCGACAAGCTGTGGAGCCGGTGGATCAACTGAGCCGTGATCTTGGTCTGCCGGATGCGGGACACCCGCTTTTTGAAGGTCAGCATTCAGCAGGTCTTGTGCTAGCGCTCTTTTCAAGCTTGTTTGCAGAGCCGCAACCAGATTGGCCGCCGCAGACTCGTGTTGCGGGTTTCGCCTTTTACGACGGGCGCCATGAGACGCCCATGCCGGCCGAGCTCTCCGCATTCCTGCAAGACGGCCCAAACCCCATTGTCTTCACATTGGGCTCGTCAGCGGTCTGGATAGCTCGCGACTTCTTTCATGAAAGCATCGCGGCTATAAAGCAGCTCGATCAGCGAGCAGTGCTCTTAATTGGCGACGAGCGGAATTTACCTCTCGAAGCTCTGCCGTCAAACATCATCGCGGTCAACTATGCGCCTTACGAATTGCTGTTGGAGCGAGCTTCGATTATGGTCCATCACGGCGGCGTGGGCACGACTTCGCAGGGGCTCCGCGCCGGCATTCCCACGCTGATAGTTCCGTTTGCGTTTGACCAGGCTGACAATGCAGCGCATGCTGCTCGACTCGGCACGAGCCGCACACTCGATCGCCGCCGCTACCGGGCCGACCGAGTCAGAAAAGAGCTTGAAGTGCTACTGAACAACCCACGCTATGGGCAAAAAGCCAGAAGGGTTGGCGAGTATCTTGGCGATGAGCACGGGGCATTTAGAGCGTGTGATCTGATCGAAGATTTCTTGCGTACGCCCGAAGCGGGCGCACGAGAAAGCGACGAACTGCTTTATGCTTCTGGTGATTGATGCCGGTAATACAAATACGTCATTGGGAGTCTTTGCCGGCCCGAGTTTAGTGGCCCATTGGCGCCTGACGACAAATCGCGCTCGGACTGTTGATGAGTACGGTATTCTCTCACGCAATCTCTTTCAGCTCGCCAAGATCGATTTTAAGGCCATTGACGCAATTGCTGTTGCCTCGGTAGTGCCGCCCTTGAACTACACACTGAAGACTATGGCGGAAACATACTTTCATCTGACACCTTTGTTTGTTGACGAGAGCACAGATACCGGTCTCAAGATTCTTTATGAACCAGCTTCAGATGTTGGCGCGGACAGGATTGTGGACGCAGTCGCGGCAATTCACAAATACAACGCACCCTGCATAGTAGTGGATTTCGGCACGGCGACCACTTTCAACGCAGTCAATGAGCGTCGCGAGTATCTGGGCGGCGTAATAACTCCTGGAATAATGATTTCGTCTGATGCTCTGTTTGAGCGAACCGCCAAGCTGCCACGAGTGGACATCAGACGGCCGCATAGAGTAATCGGCTCTTCCACTATGCATGCGATGCAGTCAGGACTCTATCACGGCTATGTTGGATTGGTGGATGGTGTCTTGCACAAGATGATTGAAGAGCTTGGCGGCAAACCCCGGATTGTTGCCACCGGTGGACTGGCGCCGCTGATTGCCACAGGCTCTGAATTCATTGATGTTGTCGACGACACACTGACGCTTGAAGGTCTCAGACTAGTTTACGAACGAGTTGTCACTAAACGAGAGCAAAGCGCGAAGAGTGAAGGGCCTTGAATTATTTCAACTATTTCAGCGAAATCGAAGACACGTTCATTCGCCGCCGTGGCAAACATCTCCTCATGAGTCCGCTGGATTGGGCGCTGATTGAAAGCTGGAAAGAGATGAAAGTTCCTTTGTACGTGGTCTTGCGAGGGATAGATCGTGCTTTCGATTCATGGGCCTCCAAGCCGCGCAAACGGACCGTCAAATCGTTGTTGTATTGCCAGGAAGAGGTTGAGGCGCAGTTTGCGGAATGGCTTGAGTCACGCGTTGGGGCTGAGACGGATGAAAACGGACAACCCCAAGATTCTTCCGACGACCCGGAGCGGCCGTTCTCCCGACCGATCATTGTGGACCATCTGGAGCGCGTGCGTGCCGCGTTGCTGGCAACCCGTGAGGCGCGAAGGCAGATCGCCGCTGATGATCTCTGCGACGCGCTTGAGCGCACTGCCGGTTTATTGGGGGACCTGAAAGAGGACTACGCCTCGGCCGTATCGCCCGATGCCCAGAAGCTAGAAGAGTCGCTCACAGGTTTGGAGAGATTGTTGAGCCAGTCAATGCGTTCAGTAGTGCCGCCCGAACAGCTTGAGGCACTCAATGGGGAGGTTTCCGGGCAATTGCAGCCTTATCGCAGTCACATGGACCAAGCTGTCTATCAGCAAACCTTTGACAATCTGCTGCTGAAACGGCTGCGCGAGCAGTTGAGCGTCCCGCGTCTCAGCTTATTCTACCTCTGAAAAAGATGAGTTTTCAGGCGACGAAGTTGGAGGAGAAGAGTCTGCTCGTGGAAATTGAGCGGATACTTCCCGGAGGCGTCGGCCTTGCGCATGCTGAAGGACTGACGTTATTCGTGGCTCTCGCTGCGCCGGGAGATCAGTTGCGGGTGCGCGTCAATCGGGTGCGGGGCAATGTGGGTTTTGCTTCGATTCAGGAAATTGTCCGTCCTTCGCCAATGCGGGTAGAGCCGCCATGTCCCTATTTTGGACGCTGCGGTGGCTGCGATTTTCAGCAGTTAACTTATGAAGCACAGCTTAAGGCAAAGGTTGATATCATTGAGGATTGTCTGCACCGCATCGCCCGTCTGCAAAGTTCACCGGAGATTGAAATTCATCCGGCGGCGAGCCCCTGGCAGTACCGGGCACGTGCCATCTGGCAGTTTGACTCAAGAACCAATAGCCTGGGCTATTTTGAGGCTGGGTCTCATCGGGTTTGCGATGTGGAAGTCTGCGCAGTATTGGTTCCCGAACTGGAAAAACTCCTTGAGGTCACTCGCGCGCAAATCCGCCAGGGGTCCCTGGAAATCGCCCCGGGAGAGATTGAAGTGGTGGCCGGGGACGAGGGGGCTATTTCCGTTGCTCCGCCATTCGCTGATTTGCTTAACGCGGAAGTGAGTCGTGAGATCGGTTCCGATACCTACACCTTCAATGCCGAGGCCTTTTTCCAGATCAATCATCATCTTCTGTCATCACTGGTCAACGCGGCCGTGCCGCGGGAAGCCGGTCGGGTAGCCCTGGACCTCTATTGCGGGGTGGGATTATTTACCTTGCCAGTCGCTCGCCGGTTTCAGCATGTGGTAGGAGTCGAATCTAATTTAGTTGCCGCGCGCTTTGCCAGGCGGAACTTGCAGCATGCCAGCTTGCTAAACGCGAGGATCGTATCGGCGCGAGTTGGTCAATGGCTCGAGACTGGGTTGGCTGGACTCAGGGAAGTTGACCTTGTTCTGCTTGATCCTCCACGTTCTGGCGCGGAACCAGGCGTGATGGAGCGAATCGTCCGGCTACGCCCATGCCGCATTTCTTACGTTTCCTGCGATCCTGCTACGCTGGCGCGGGATTTGAGAATCTTGACAGAAGGTGGATATTCACTTGACTCCATAGCAGCATTTGATATGTTTCCGCAGACTCATCACGTTGAAACCGTGGCCATCTTAAGCTGACAACGCCGCAGCCCTCACACCATGCAGCCGTCGCCTCACGTTCGGAGCTTTGCTCGCCATCCTCTGCTGACATTGGCATGTAGTTTTGCCCTTGGCATTGCGAGTTCTCGCACCGGTCTACTACATTTCTGGCCTCTTGTTTTTTGTTCGGCGGTTTCTGCAACGCTCGCACTTGTAACATTGATCAAGTCACGCCTCACGCTGGCGACGCTGCTGACAGTGTCCTCGATCTTCTTTGCAGGTGCATTACTGGCCCTTACTGAAAAACGGCATCCTCCGGAAGAGAGCCTGAAGCGCTTACTGGACAACCACAGTATTTCGTTCGGTGATTCAATAGAACTCGAAGGGGTCCTGGACGGCCCACCGCAGTTTGCGCCCGACCGCCTATATCTGACACTTGCGGTTGAAAAGATTGGAAAAAGCGGAAGGGATATTAACGCCCCAGGAATGGTTGGATTAGTCGCCCTGGTAAACCCACAACACCCAGAAGATTATGGTTTGCTGGATCTGCGTTATGGCGCACGATTAAGGGTAAAGACCAAGCTGGCTGGCGCAGATCGCTTTCGTAATCCGGGTGTCAATTCCTTTACCGAATATCTGGAGCGCAAAGGATACGACGCTACTGCCTTTGTGAAAAGCCCGCTCCTTATCGAACGCATAGACGACGCTCCCTCTTTCAAGCTGCTGCTTTGGCTCTACCAGTATCGCCAGAGAATTGAGGCGCTGATAAACACAAACTTTTCAGCTGAGACGGCCGGAGTTCTCAATGCAGCGTTGTTGGGAAATCGCTCTTACCTATCCCACTCAACCGCCACGCGCTTTCGTGAGGGCGGAACCTATCATGTGTTGGTCATCAGCGGGCTGCACATCAGCTTCATCGGTGGTCTGGTGTTCCTGGTAAGTGGAAAGGTGATTCGCAGTCCTGGAGTACGCTTTCTACTTTCAGCCAGCTTTTTATGGGCCTATGTGATCGCGGTAGGTGCAGAGGCCTCTGTTGTTCGGGCCGGTTTGATGTTCACGATTGTTGCTCTAGGTCCCGTTCTGCGGCGACAAGGCGATTCTCTGAATGCTCTTGGAGCTGCCGCTTTAGGATTGCTGACGTGGCAACCAGCCAATCTTCTGGACCCGTCTTTCCAACTTACATTTCTATCAGTCCTGGCAATCCTTGTTTTGGCCTGGCCGTTATTAATTCGACTAGCGCAGATCGGGTCGTGGCGTCCGACTCGTGCAGCTCCTTATCCGCCCGCCTGCGCTCCATGGGTGCGAACTTTTTGTGAGTGTCTATTTTGGAGCGAGCGGCGCTGGAGAAAGGAGCTGACCCGAGCAAATTACAGCTACCGATTATTTAAAGCGCCACTGGCTGGTTGGCTCGACCACGTCCGCCTTCAGCGGCTGCTTCGCTACTGCTTCGGAGCTGTGGTGGTTTCGTTCAGTGTGGAAATCACACTGCTGCCGCTCCTGATTCTCTACTTCCACCGAGTCTCGCTTGCTTCGATCATTCTCAACATCGGGGTGAGTGTCCTGATGGCGACGCTCGGGCTAGTTGCTATCAGCGGACTCCTGGTTCTACAAGTCAGCTCATCTCTTGCGGCTCCACTTTTTAGCCTCGCGAATCTGCTCAACTGGTCGATGGTCCACAGTGTTGATCCGTTTGTGCGAGTTGGTATGGCTTCACTCCGAATCCCCGAGTATTCGGGTTGGTCGGGTGTTGTCTACCTTCTGTACTACGTGCCGCTACTGTTCCTCGCTCGCATGGTTTCTACCGAGAATAGCTGGGCGTCTGGAAGAAGACAGAAGTCCTGGGCATTCAGCACTGCCATCTGTGCAGAAGTATTTGCTCTGATCGTTCTGATACTCCATCCCTTGAGCGCCGGTATGCCTGACGGTAAGTTGCACGTCGATTTTCTGGATGTTGGTCAAGGCGATGCAGCCCTCGTAACCACGCCGGATGGAACAACGCTATTAGTCGACGGTGGCGGCCAGCCGAAGCTTGGTCAGCCTGTTGCGGGGGTCGCAGAGCCGTTTGAGCGAGATACTCTCAACATAGGTGAAGCTGTTGTCTCGGAATTTCTCTGGTGGCGTGGTTTGGATACAGTCGATTACCTCCTTGCGACCCATGCCGACGCGGATCACATTGATGGTCTGGCTGACGTCGCTCGCAACTTTCGAGTGCGAGCGGCTTTGGTGGCCAGAATGCCGGCGATGGATCCGGAATACAGTAAGTTTTCGGAAACTCTTCGTTCGCTATCCGTGCCGGTGCGCTCAGTTGGGGCGGGAGACGACTTCAGGTTTGGCAAGGTAACCGCTAATGTTTTGTGGCCGGCGCCAAACGATGACCCATCCGCCTCTTCCGGCAATAACGACTCCGTGGTCCTGAAGTTAGTACTTGGAGAGTGCAGCTTTCTGTTAACTGGCGACGTTGAAAGACGAGCAGAGGAAGCGATGCTTGGCAGAGAGGAGGATCTGCGCAGTAACGTTGTGAAGGTTCCGCACCATGGCAGCAAGACTTCCTCTACCTCATCTTTTGTCAAGGCGGCGCGAGCGAAATTCGCAATAATCTCTGTTGGGCAGAATTCGATCTTCGGGCATCCTAATGCCGAGATAGTCGAACGTTGGCGTGCCGGTGGAGCTGAAGTGTTGACAACCGGAAAGAGCGGTACTATTTCCGTGATGACTGACGGGAGGCTTGTGAAGTTGCAGGCATACTCCAAATGATTTGTGAGAATTACTTACTCGGTTTTTCGCCGGGCAGAACAAACCCATACTTTTTCATCACGGCGCGACCAAACGCACTGTCAACAAAGCCAGCAAACCGCCGAGCATCGGATTCATTTTTCGTTCCCTGTATTACCGCGAGCGCCTGATCAATCGGCGCGTGTAAGTTTTCGGGAACGAGGATCCAACGCCCATCGCTCTGAAGGCTCAGTGACAGGGCCACGATCGCCGCCTCAACATTGCCGGTCTGTGCGTATTGTAGTGTCTGGCGAATGTTATCTCCATATACCACCTTTGGCTTGACCTCTGGCCAAATACCTGCCGTCTCAAGCGCCTGGCGTGCCGCCAGGCCATAGGGAGCATGGTCAGGATTTGCTATCGCCAATCGCTTCACCTCCGGTTTTGCAAGATCGGAGATAGTCTTAATAGATATTGGGCTGTCTTTCGGGACCCATAACGTTATTCGGCCGCGGGCATAAACCGCTTTGGTATCGGAGATAATCAAGCCCTTCCGTGCCAGATCGTCTATGTAGTCGACATTTGCCGCCGCAAAGAGATCCATTGGCGCCCCGTTTTCAATCTGTTTTGCTAGTAATCCGGAGGACCCAAAACTAAATATAACTTTCACTTTCGTCTGATTTTCGAATTCATTTCTCAGGTCGACGAAGGCAGACGAGAGATCCGCGGCGGCAGCTACAGTGATTTCCCTCTGTTGGCGACTCGGATTTCGAGTGCAACCTGGCGCAAAATTGATGATTAGTAAGAGTGGGAGTAGGAAGCGGAACTGTTGGAAACCCTGTGACGCCACCACAGACCTATGGTGAACGAAACTAGGCTTGAGAATCGTCGGGAATGTACAGGTCAATCTCAGGGCTGCCAACTTTGTACGTTTTTAGCACTCCCAAAGGTGGGGAGTAGATGTGCAGGGTAATCAGATCCTGGCCGCTGACATCAGGGTTTCCGAGCTGGTGAATGTCCGGAACCTCGGCGCCGGTCACCTCTTTTGCGCCATACTCACGTGCCGCCTTGTAGCAGAGGCCCTTTTGCGGATCAAAGGTGTAGGTTGTCTCCCACAGAATTCCCTGATGCACGAGGACGGCGCCGTGAGAGCCATTATGGTCGTGAATAGGGGTTCGATGACCTGGCCGCCAGCACAATACCAGCATCTCGACTTGCTCGTTTCGACAAACACGATGTCGCCAGTAATTGCCATCCTTAAAGCCGATGTAAGGTTGCAGTTCGGCCGCAGAAACGTCGACATTCTCGAGCCACGAATAAAGCTGTTTGAGCGATGGAGGTGCCTGCTGATTCTGAAGAGTTTCCATCAGCTTGCCGAAAGTGAGTCGAGTTGAGGCGCCATCTGGGTGCGGAAAATTGGCGATTGGATCTACGTGAGTTGACAAATTGATTCTCCTTGTTGTTCTTCGTGGTGCCGAAGAACAGTTGCTTAACCCTTATATTCTGGTCGGGACCGCGGAGTCAAGATATGTAGGGGGATATGTAGGGGCTGCTCCTACAGTGAACGCAGGACAACGCGTAGATCGCG
>Ga0209341_10004873_pt1 | contig 12287 bp, 10 predicted proteins | sample RifCSP13_2_FD_184020 | JGI IMG/M metagenome (GOLD analysis project Ga0209341, IMG submission 184020) | Soil microbial communities from Rifle, Colorado - Rifle CSP2_sed 13_2 (SPAdes) (version 2) | ecosystem: Environmental > Terrestrial > Deep subsurface > Rock core/Sediment | place: Rifle...
CGGCCTGGGCCCGGCGCATGGTCACGACGCTGTCCGTCGTCCGCGTGAGGCGGAGGAGGCGGTGTCCCGGGCCGCGTTCTGGGGATTCACCCCCAACAGGAACCTAGTTTAGACCGCGCCCTTGGAGCGCGGCGCGATTGCGATCCCAGTGATATTCCGCGGTTGCATGGGCTCAGCATTTCTACTGCTTGACACGGAGATCAGCGCGATATCGTGCCACCGCTTACACCCTCGTCGATACCTATGTTTATAGGAGCGATGGAGAGACGGATTCCCAACCGGAGAATCTCCTGTAAGAGGTCAATCGGAACCCATCCTGCATAACCCTGGATCACCACGTCTGCTTTCAGACCCCTCTCAAAAAGCGACCTGAATCGGACTGGAGATCGTTCCCGAAGCCAAGCCGCCGCGGTGTGCAGGTCTTCCGGCTCCTTGTCGCTCACGGCTGACCGGCCCGAGGGTTCCTGGGGCTCTCGACCGAACTCGATCAGGAGCACACCGTGTTCAGAGTCGTAGGAAATCGACCGAACCAAGTGCCGTGTCCTAGCGACATCCAGCACTTCCTCCACCATCGAGGCGTCGAGGTCGGACTCCTCTGCAAGGACGACAAGGGAGACCGAGAAATTGGCTAGGGTCGGCATCGACAATCGGCCTCCTAAGGCAGACCCAGAGCCGACATGATATCTCCGAGGCAGGTAACCCATTTCGGGTACATGTGCCTTTTCTCTGCTCACCTGCTCACGCCGTACTGTAGAGCACGGTGTACATCGCTCGCGCTCGACCTCATCTTCGTTCGAACCAAACCGATCCGACGCTCCTCTGTGCTCCCACCTACCCTTGGACCGTGTCATATCGGTCTGCCGAGTGTCCACGGTGCAGGTCACGATGCCACAGAATCGAGGACAAGGCTGCGGAAGAGCTCCTTAGGGTCTAAGACGTGAACTTGCTGTCCCTCAAGGAGTTCGACTTGCCTGCCCTGTAGGATGTCCGCAGCGCTTTCACCTATCCCTTCGGAGTCCACGACCACCATTCCGTTCACCTTAAAGACCTCGGATCGCGTTTCATTCCGCGCCAATCCGCTCTGCCAAGCTCAGGGCGCGCAGGATGCACTGGTCCGTGTTGATGTACTCGAACTGCCCGAACCTCCCGAGGGACTCGATCCCCTGCTTGGCGACGTAGGCGAGGGCGAGGTCCAAGTTCTGGCGGTGGTCCCGGTCGAACACGACGTAGGCGTACCGCGTGCGGCAGGTCCTGCTGAAGGCGACCTCCTTTCGGTCGAGGATCCCGAACTCGTGGAGTCGGGACACCGCGTGTTCCACCATGGCCTCCTCAGGCATCGTCCACACCCCATCCCCGAACGTGCACGTGGTCTCCACGAGCACGGAGGACATCCCCTTCGGGCACACCCGGTCCGAGTAGTTCGCGGGGAAGGATGCGCGGTTGAACAGGCCGTCCTCCTTCCGCGGGAAGTAGAGCCAGTGGAAGTCGTTCAAGTGCTCGCGGTCCACGCCGAGCATCACCGTGTACAGGGAGCGGTGGACGAGCGCGTCCGCCGCCGCGCGCACCTCCGCGGGCACCTCCTCCAGGGCGCGAATCAGCTCCGGGAGCGGGATGGTGCTCACGAGCCGCTCATAGACCTTCTCGTGCACGCCGTCGGAGACCACCCACTTCCCGCCGCGCTTCCTGACGGACGTCACCGCGAACCCGGTCTCATGGCGCTTCACGTGCGGCGTCAACGAGTCGACGAGCGCCTGGACACCGCCGATGCGGGGGTAGAGGAAGTTCAGCTGGTGCGTGTAGCCCTCCGTGGAGATGCCAAGCGAGCTCTTCACGACATCCTCTAGCGGTGGATCCGGCACGCGGCCCTCCACCCACTCGATTCCCATCGCCTCGGCGGGCGTCTTCCAGATCTTCTCGTTGTACGGGAGGAGGTACTTCTCCGTGATCCCCCTCCCGAACTTCGCGTACATCCACTCCTTGAAATTCGCCGGCTTCGGCTCCTTCCCGTTAAGACGTGCGAAGTGCGCCTCGAGGAAGGTGACGAGGCACTCGTAGTTCTCCTCGAGCGGGAGGTCCGAGAGCCCGTTCTCGAAGGGGTACTTCACGTACCTCCCCTTGTAGAAGACCTTCGTGTTCCGCCGCCGCGTGACGTAGTTGTCCTTGAGGAGCTCCTTGTAGAACTCCATCGCGCGCTCTTGTCGCGAGAACAGGATGTGGGACCCATGCTGGTCGAAGGTGAAGCCCTCCTCCTTCAGGGAAGTGCAGAGGCCGCCGAGGTGGTCCGCCTTCTCCAAGACCTCCGCATCGGGGAGGCGGGAGGCGAGGACGAGGCCCGTGAGGCCACCGCCAAGGATGCCGACGGTCACCGCGGGAGCGAGAGGGCGACGCTATTTATGGGTTGGCGGTCCGCCCTGAAGAAGAGCGAATCCCGGCCATTCACTTACCCGAAGATCCGTCCCGTGCCGTGGGGCATCGCGCCGGAGCCCCAGTCGCGGAGGAGCTCGCGGTACGCGTCGACGAGGAGGCCCGTGCACTGGACCACGCTGAACCGCTCCGCGGTCTCGCGGCAGGCCCCCGCGGCGATGTCGCCCCGCAGGCACTTCAGGATCGCCCCCGCCGCCGCCACGGGGTCGTTCGCCGCGAAGAGGTGGCCGTTGACGCCCTCGCGCACGAACTCGGGGACGGCACGGAAGTCCGGCCCCGCCACGGGCTTCCCCGAGGCCATGGCCTCCAGGATGACGAGTCCCTGCGTCTCGAAGGTCGAGGCGGTCGCGAAGGCGTCGCAGGCCGCGTAGTAGGCGGGGAGCTCCGCGTCCGGCACGAAGCCGGCGAACTGCACGGTCTCCGCGAGCCCCAACTGGCGGACGATGGCGCGGTACTCCTCCAGCTTCGGCCCCGTGCCCGCGATCACGAGGCGCGCGTCGGGGGCCTCCCGCCTCACCGCCGCCATCGCCGCGAAGAGCACGGGCAGGTTCTTCTCCGGGGAGATTCGGCCGACGTGGAGGACGAGCCTCCCGCCGTCGACGCCCCACCTCTCCCGCACCCACGAGCCGTCGATCCCGGGCCGGAACCGCGCGGTGTCCACGCCGGTGGGGAGGACGCGGTGGCGCCGGATGTTCGGCGCGAGCTCGAGGAGTTCCTTCATCACCACGCCGGTCGGCGCGATGACCTCATCGCACTTCCGCAGGTAGCGCCGGAGAAAGACGCGCAGTCCGCGCTCCAGGACGCGCGGGTCGAGGGCGAAAGGGGAGTAGTAGGGGATGGCCTCGTGGATCATCGTGTGCCACGTCTGGACCGTCGGGAGGTCCAGCTGCCAGGCGGCCCACATCGCCTTCACCGCCATGAACGTGAGTCCGTGGGAGTGCACGAGGTCGGCGTCGAACTCCTGCAGCGCGTCCGCGTCCCGCGTCGGGACGAGGGCCATCCCGTACTCCGGATAGCGCTTGAACCGCAGGGCCCAGACGTACCGCGTGCCCGGCTCGCGGGGCACGCCCTTGCGCGCGGGGGCGACGACGAGGACGCGGTGGCCGAGGGCCTCCAGCTGGCGCTTCGTCGTGCACAGGGCGGTGACGACGCCGTCCACCGTCGGCAGATAGGTGTCCGTGAAGAACGCGATGTTCATCGCAGCCTCCGCGCGAGGCGCCTCACCTTGGCGACGACATCGGCGGGGTCGCGCCCGAGGACGCGGATCATGCCCTCCTTGCCGTGGCCGCCGGCGTCCCAGATCACGTCCGGCACCCGCCCGAGGCCCCGGATCGCCGCCTCCGTCCCCCATTCCATCGTGGACGTCCGCGGCGGCTGGTCCGCGCGGTCGAACGTCCCCGCGGTGAGCCCGCGGAACGCGCGCTCCGCCCCCTCGCGGTACTTCAGGTTCGCCGCGCTGCGCGCGGCGGGGTCGTGGCTCATGGCGGTGAGGACGATGCGCGCGACGTGCTTCGACGCGCCGAACCGCGGTCGGCCCGTGACCTCGAGGCGGCCCCCCACCCTCTGGATGCGTCCGGTAAGGCCGCAAACGTCCTCCGTGGAAACCGCGTCCTCCGTCGCGTAGGCGAGGTTGGTCCCGACCTCGGGGGCGAGGCGCACCGGGAGCGTGGCGGCGAGGGCCTGTGCGGCGTCCGCCACGGCCTCGAGCATCCCCGCGCGGTCGGGGGACCAGTGCGAGTGGATCACCTCGACGCCCAGCCCGGCGCGGTAGGAGTGGTAGAAGCCCGCGGCGACCCGGCGCCGCGCGAGGAGGATCGCCCGTTCCAGGCGCTCTCCCCGGACCACGTGCGCCGCGATGGAGGAGGCGAGCGCGCACCCGCTTCCATGGAGTTCGCGGCGGTAGCGGTAGGACCGGTACTCCCGGAAACGCTTCCCGTCGAAGAGGAGGTCCACGAGGGCCCCCTGGAGGTGGCCCCCCTTCACGAGGACGGCCGCCGCCCCGAAGCCGTGCAGGCGCTTCGCCGCGTTCCGCATGTCCTCGACGCTGTGCACGGGGAAGCCCGCGAGCTGCTCCGCCTCGAAGAGGTTCGGGGTGACCAGGGTCGCCCGCGGCAGGAGGCGGTGGACGAGGGCGCTCCCGAGGTCGCGGGCCTGCAGGGAGGCGCCGACGGTGGCCACCATGACGGGGTCGACGACGAGGGGGAAGTCCTCGCCGTCCAAGCGCTTCGCCACCGCGCGCACGATCTCCGCGGAGTAGAGCATGCCCGTCTTCGCCGCGGCGACGTCGAAGTCCTCGAGGACGGCGTCGAGCTGCCGACCGACCTCGCGCGCGGGGAGGGGGAAGACCGAGCGCACGGACTGCGTGTTCTGCGCGGTGACGCAGGTGAGGACGCTGCAGCCGTGCACGCCGACGGCGGCGAAGGACTTCAGGTCCGCCTGGATCCCGGCGCCGCCGCCGGAGTCGCTCCCCGCAATGGTCAGCGCGCTCTTCACCCGGGCCATTCCCCGCCTCACTCGAACTTCCCGCCGCGCTCGTCAGGCGACGAGGCCTCCTCGGCCGCGGCCTCGCGCTTCGCGAGAGGCTCCGGCTCCGGAGGCTGCTCCGTGGGAGCCGGCTCTTCCTGCTTCCTCCGCCGCATCAGCAGGAGGAGGACCATGGCCGCGAGGACGATCAGCGCCAGGGCGAGGAGCACCCAGAGGGGGACGCCGCCCGGGGGCGCCGCCGGACTGGCGGAGAGCTCGATCGTCCCGATGTCCCCGACGCCCCCGGGAGGCACGTCGCGGAGCACCTCGCGCGTGTCGTATCCCCCCCGGGCGACGCGGAGCGTCACGTTCCACCGCAGCCCGGAGAGCGCGAACTGGCCCGAGGCGTCCGTGACCGCCTGCGCCACGACGTTGCCCGCGGCGTCCACGGCGGCGACGCCGACGCCGGCGAGGGGTGCGCCGTTCGTGTCCACGACCGTCCCGCGAAGGCCGCCGAGGATGGTCGCGGTGACATCTGCGCCGGAGGAGGGCACGCCGTAGGCGTTCACCGCGCGCACGCGGTAGTCGTAGGCGTCCCCGGTCGCGGTGGGGTCCGCGAACGCGGTGGCGGCGATCGGGGTGGCGGTGAGCTTCGTGTATGTTCCCGCCCCGGGCGGGGAGCGGTAGACCTCGTACCCCGCGAGGTCATCGATGACGGAGCCGTCGTCGTTCTCCGTCACCGCGCCCCAGGTGAGGGAGACCGTGGTCGGCCCCGTGACCGCAGCCTGGAGGTTCGCGGGTGCCCGCGGGGTGCGCGCGAGGACGGTCACCGTCACCGCGTCCGTGCCCGTGTTCCCGCCAATGTCCGTCACGGTGAGCGTTGCGGTGTACGTCCCCGGCTCGTCGAAGGCGTAGGACGGGCCGACGCCGCCGAGGGTGACGAGCGTCCCGTTCACGTCCATCGCCCAGGAGTACGAGGAGATCCCCGCGTCGTCCGTGCTCCCGCTGCCGTTGAAGACGAACAGCTCGTCGGTCTTCACCGCGAGGTCGGCTCCCGCTTCCGCGGTGGGCGCCACGGTGTCCACGATCGTGAAGCTCCCGGTCGCCGAGCCGGAGTTCCCGCTCGTGTCGGTGGCGGTGACGTTGAAAGCGTGCGCGCCTGCGGGGAACACCGCCGCGTAGTGCCAGGTGCCGGCGGTGAGGGCCATGGGGAAGGTGCCGACGACGCCGGTGATCGTGACCTCGACCGAGGCGACCGCGTAGTCGGTCACGTCCGCGGTGATGTTCACCGCGAGCCCGAACGACTGCGTCGAGGGCGTCGCGGCGGCGGTGACGACGGGCGAGGTCGTGTCCACGACGTCGAACGTCCCCGCGTCCGAGCCCATATTCCCGCTGGCGTCCGTGGCGGCGACGGCGAAGGCCTGCGTGCCCAGGGGGAAGGCGGCCTCGTAGTACCAGGAGCCCCCGTCGAAGGCCATGGGAAACGTCCCCACCCCCGCGATCGTGACGTTCGCCGTGGCCACCGCGTAGTCCGTCGCGCTCGCGGTGATGTTCGTCGGGAGGCCTGCCTCCTGGATGGCGGGCGTCGCGGCGGCGGTGACGACCGGGGGCGTGGTGTCGATGACCTCGAAGGTCCCCGTGGCCGTCCCGGTGTTTCCCGAGGGATCGGTGGCCGAGGCGAACCACGTCCATGTCCCCGTCTCGTCCACGGGGAAATACGCGTCGAAGTGGACCACCCGGGGCGGCAACCAGGTCAGGACCATCAGCGGGCCGAACGACGGCATCGTCGGGGGCGTAATGAGGACCGAGAAGTCCGACACGGGCTGGAAGATGGAGAACCCGTAATCGTCGACGAAATCCCCGGACAAAGTCACCGCTCCGAGGACCTCCGCGGGCGAGGGGGTCACCGTGACGTTCGTAATCGTGGGAGCCGTCGTGTCCACGATGCCGAAGTTCGCCGCGGCGGTGCCCCAGTTCCCCCAGAGGTCGCTCGCCCAGAAGGTCGCGGTGTAGCTGCCCACGACGGGGTACGTCGTGTTGTACGAGTACGATCCCCCCGCCTCGATGAGCGTGAAGTTCCCGAGCGAGCCCGCCGGCCCGGTGATGTTCACCGCCACGGAGGCGACCCCCCAGGTGTCGGTGACCACCGCGGAGGCGTTCACGTACCCCCCGTAGGTCTGCGTCGGTGGGGTTGCGGTGGCGGTGATCGAGGGCGGCGAGGTGTCCGCGTTCGCGTTCCCGACGATGAGGGTGACGATTTCTCCCGGGAGCCCGTCGTTCGGGTCCGGGTCCGGTCCCGGGTCCACGGTGGCCCAGGGCTGCGCGAGCCCCTGGATCGACACGTTCGCCGTCGGCGTGTGCCAGAGCAGGCGGTAGCCGGGAGCGAAGTCCAATCGGTACGCGTTCCGCGTCGCGTTCGTGTCGTAGGCCACCGTGAGGTTCAGGTAGTGAAGGTCCGCCGCGGGCACGGGGGGGATTGGCGTGTAGTCCGCGGTGACGGAGAGCCGCATCGGCCGGTCCAGGGTCACGGGCCCCTCGACGTCCTCGCTGTTCACCGCGGAGCCGCCCTGGAGGAGGTAGGGCCGTTGGTCCGTCGAGAGGAGGCCGATCGTCGATACCGGCGCGGGGAGGTCGAAGCTGGGGAGGCCGAAGAGCTGGACGAGCTTGTCCATCTCCCACTTGTTCAGGTAGAGGTTCCGGTCCCCGATGGCCAGCTGCGCGACCCCGAGGAAGGAGACGCCGTAGTCGAAGGTCCACCGCGAGGTCTCGTTGTCCGTCTCCGCGTGGACGTCCTCCGCGAGGGCCATCGTGTCCCAGTCCGTCCAGGAGAAGTTCACGTACGCGCGGTTCGGCGCAGTGGGGTAGAGCTGCGCGTCCTCGGTGAAGACGAACCCCTGGAGGTTCCGGACGCTCAGGTCCGCGTTGTGCGCGGCGTCGTCGAAGACCGCGACGAAGTCCCCGGGGAAGATGGGGAACAGGGTGTAGTCCCCGTTCGCGTTCGTCTGCCCCGTGCCGAGGGAGCTCCAGTCGTTCGTCCAGTTGTAGAAGAACGGCGTGAGGCCCTGGATCGGCGTGGCGTTGAGGGCGTTCTCCACGTGGCCGGAAACCAAGCGCGGGAACAGCGTGGATTGGAGCTGCGCGAACGCGTACGGTTGCGTCGTGTACGTCCCTGAGTCCAGGGCCATGGGGACACCGCCGACGAGGCCGTAGAGGCCGAAGTCGACGACGAACGGGCCCGACTGGAAGAAGAGCGTCGCGCTCATCGCGGAGAACCAGAGCTCGAGGTGGTGGTCCCCCGGGGGCAACGTCGTGATGTTCAAGCGGAGGTCCAGGGGCAGGGTATGGGTGGAGTTGTACCAGGTCGCCTGGACGATGTACGTGCCCGGGACATCGACGTGCAGGCTCAGGTTCACCGCAATCACGTTGTAGTCGCCGTCGGGGGGCACGTCGCGGTCGTACCCGTAGTCCGCGTGCGGCGGCGTGAAGTAGGCCGGGGGGAGCTCGAACTGGTCCCAGGTGTAGGGCCCGGTGAGGTCCTCCACGTAGTCGAGCGGGGTGAACGTGGCGTTCACGAGAGTCATGTTGACCTGGAAGCTGCCGTTGTAGCCGGACTGGCGGATCGGGACTCCGGTGAAGTTGAGGGTGAAGGGGTAGTCCGCCGCGGTGAACCCCAGGACGAAGGTCAGCACGGTCGCGATCACCCGCGTCGGAGGGGAGTCGAGGAGCGCGCCACCGACGAGGTACAGGCCCGGGGTCCCGACCGCGACCGTCCCGTTCACGAGGAGGTTGTTGTACAGCAGGTCCCCGTTCGTGTCGAGGCCCGCGTCCGTGAATGGAGCCTTGAGGAAGGCCTGCGGCGGGTCGAAGTCCGTGTGCAGGTACGCGGCGGTGAGGTGACCGCCGGAGTCCGTGACCCCCGTGGAGTTCTCGAGGACCAAAGCGACCCAGTACGGTCCGTCGAGGAGGGACCGGTAGACGAGCGGGCCGGCGAAGTAGAGCGGGACGGTGTTCGGACCCCCCGGGAGGGTCCCAGCATTCCACGCCGCGGTGATCTGTGTCGTGTTCGCTGAGTCCCAGAGCGTCCCCGTGACGTTGTAGGTCCCCGGGGTCGTGACATTCACCGCGACGCCGACGGCGAGGATGTCGAAGAGGGTGTCCGCGTCGAGGTCGACGCCGAGGTCGGCGTGCGGCGGCGCGAAGGCGGCGTCCGGGCCCGCGCGCGCCTCACGTGCGAGGAGGGGCAACAGCAGGGTGGCGGAGACGAGCGCGGCGAGGACGAGCGAGCGGGCCCTCTTCATGGATTCCCCTTCTGGCGCCGAACCCCCGGAGGTTACTTAAACCCCCCGATGGCACCGTCGACCTGTCACCCTCACCTATTTGGGCGAGAGGGCGGATGCGGGCCGGAGAGGCTGGAGATGCGATTCCCAATCGCCGCGGCGCTGGCCCTCGCGATCCTCGCCTCGGCCCTGCCGGTCGCCGCCCAGGATCTCCCTCCCATCCCCGTGATTTCGGTGACCCCGCAAACGGGGAGGCCGGGTACCGTCTTCTTCTTCACCGGGTGGGAGTCTCAGGACCCTGACGGCTGGATCACCTCGTTCTACTGGACGTTCGGGGACGGGGACTTCACGGTCGGTGCGAACGTCACCCACCGGTACGCCTCGCCGGGCCCATACACCGTGAGCCTCACGCTCTCGGACAACGAGGGACTGAACGCGACCGGGTGGGCGCAGCTCAACGTCACGGGGCAGAACCAGCTCCCCCTCATCGAGAGTTGGTCGCCCCTGGACCACCAGGTCACGATGGACCCCGGCGCGCTGCAGAGCTTCTCCGTCACCGCGACAGGCCCGGATGGTGATCCGCTCACCTACACGTGGAGGGTGGATGGGGTCGTGATGCAGGAGGTGTTTGGCGTGAGTACCTCCTTCTACACCTACTCACCACCCTCCTCGGGGAGCCACACGGTCTGGGTCGCGGTGAGCGACGGCCTCGTGGACCAGAACCAGACCTGGGAGGTCGACGTCAAGGTCGCTCCGCCACCGGCCTCCACGTCGGGCCCGTCGTTCTTTCCCATCCTCGCCGCGGGAATCGTGCTCGTCCTTGTCCTGATCATCGGCGGGGTCCTTCTCGCGCATCGCCCGGCCGCCATCCGGGTCTTTGTTCCACCGGCCGCGCCGGGTGCCCCGTGGTGTCACCGCTGCGGCGCCACCCTGGAGGAGGCCGCGTCCTGCCCCGTCTGCGGGATGCCACGCTTCCGTGGCTAGGCTCCCTCCTCCCGCGGAGCCCGTGAACGGTTAAATACAGCCCCCGGGGTGCGGGGGCGGCGATGAAGGTCCGGAGCGGCCACGTCCGGTTCGACCGGAAGGTCCAGTACAAGAATCTCGCCGGCGTGTTCAAGACCCTCCTCCTGAAGTTCCTCGAGGAGAGCGGGCAGATGCCGGAGGACCCCGAGGTCCTCGCGGTCCTCCTCGAGGAGAACCTCCGCGACCTCCGCCGCAACCGGAAGCCCGAGGGGTTCAACCGCGAGGGCCCCCTGCGCCTGATCTTCCCGATCACGACCCGGGCCGTCGAGTTCTACGTATACAGCCGCGGGAAGTCCGTGGAGGTGGCGCGCGTCACAGAGACCCTCTCCCGGCTCCTCGCGAAGCACCGCTTGAAACACACCGTGGACTGGGACCGGATGGTCCTGTACAAGGAGGAGAAGACTCCCTCGTCGCACTAGATGCGAACGCGGGGCGTCTCCAGTCTCCCCGCCTTCCCCGTGGCTGGACGGAACAGGAGGGAGCCGGCGGCCACCACGACGAGGGAGGCGCCGAGCGTTGCGAGCACCAACGCGAGGACGACGTGAGGCCGGTAGGTGTTCGTGTGCGTGACCGTCGACCACGCGGTGCAGAACTGTTGCCCATGGCCGGGAATCCCCGTGGGGTTGTAGTCGGTCCACTGCGTGCAGGCCCCCATCGAGTTGTAGATTTCTGTCACCGTGGCGCCATACAGGGGCATGGCGGCCGCGATGAGGACAAGGCCAATGGCGGCGAGCCCTCCCCCCAGCCAGGGCCGGTTCACGCAGGGAGATCGTGCCCGCGGGAATAAGCGTTGCCCCATGGCGCAGCAGGCGGCCGCGAGACGCTCTCAGTGCAGCGGGGCGACGGCCATGTCGCTGTAGGTCGGACCCGTGCCGGAGAGCACGGACTTCTTGAGTCGGATGGCCTCCACCCGTTTCGTCCCAAATTCCGTGGCCACGTGGCGCTCGATCACCCTCCCCAGGGCGTCCTTGTTCGCGCCCCCCTTGACCCGCGCCACCGTCGCGTGGGCCAGGAAGGGCCGGTCCGAGCGCGGGAAGCCCTGTCGCTCCAACTCGTCCTCCAGCTTCCGCGCGATGCCCGCGAGACGACCGCCGTCCTCGACGTCGACGTAGACGACGTTGATTCGCGAGAGGCTCGGGAGGGCTCCGGCCCCGCGCAGGGCGAGGTCGATGGTGGCCTCCCCGTTCACCGCGGCGGCCATCGCGGCCGCGATCGCCTCCACCGCGGCCTCCGGCGTGTCCCCGAGGAACTTCAGCGTGAGGTGGAGGGTCTCCAGGTCCACCAGCTTCAGCGGCGCCTGAGTCCCGCGGAGGTCTTCGGCGAAGCCGCGCAGCTCTGGCGTCGCCCCGAGGTCCGCGCTGAGGAACGCCCGGAAGGCCATGCGGGGCCATCCGCGCATGCGGTAAAGCCTTTCACCCGCGCCGCCGCAGGACCCGCGCGCGCGCGTCGTACTCCGCGTTCGCGTACCCCTCGCCGATGGCCATGAGGACGAGGCGCTCTGCCTCGGGCTCGGGCACGGAGATCGCGACCGCGACCTCCCCGAGGGGAACCTCGCCGCCCTGGTGCACGATCCCGCCGATGGTCTTCAGCCGCGCGTGCTGCCGCGACAGGACTCGGCTGAGCCACAGCAGCCCCGCCCCGGGGAGGAGGAAGGCCGCGGGGCAGAGGCCGGCGAACACCCAGGCGTAGGGCGTCTCCACGGCGAAGAGGACTCCCAGGAGGCCGAGGACGAGGAGCATCCCCCCGACGAGGACGGCGACGCCGCCGAGGGTGAAGATCGTGTGGCGGTGGCGGAGCATCTACGGACCGACCCGGGTGCCGTGGAAGGGTTTTCCCAAGATGGCGGCTCGGAGGCTCTTCAGGTCGCGGCCGTCCACGACGTGCACGGGGATGCGATGGCGGGCGACGATCCGCGCGGCCCTGGGGTCGAAGACGATGTTCGGGCCCGCCTTCGTGTGGCGCGTGCCGACGAGCCGCGCGAGCTCCGCGTACGTCAGCGCGTCGAAGCGGCGTGCCCTCCGGTTCTTCCGCGGGTCCGAATCGTACACCCCGTCCACGGAGGTTGCGTTCACGAGGTGCGAGGCCTTCGCCGCGACGGAC
>Ga0209341_10004874_pt1 | contig 12285 bp, 7 predicted proteins | sample RifCSP13_2_FD_184020 | JGI IMG/M metagenome (GOLD analysis project Ga0209341, IMG submission 184020) | Soil microbial communities from Rifle, Colorado - Rifle CSP2_sed 13_2 (SPAdes) (version 2) | ecosystem: Environmental > Terrestrial > Deep subsurface > Rock core/Sediment | place: Rifle...
TGCTGCTGAACACCGGCGCGAGCGAAGAGCGAGCGCTGGCGGCCATGGGGGTGGGGCCCCATGGATGCGAGCGGGGGTGGGGCCCCGCGAGCCAGCAAGAAAAGCGGACTGACCGCTCGAGCAGCCCGGTAGTTCGAAGAGTGGGAGGGCTGACGCCCGTTTGCACCACAGGAGTCATCATGCGCAAGTCAGGCAAGAAGTTCGCTGCCGCCCGGCAGCAGGTCCCCGAACGTCCGCAGACCATCGAAGAGGCCGTTCCCCTCATGCAGAAGGTCAAGTACGCGAAGTTCGACGAAACGGTCGAAATCGCGCTGCGGCTGGGAGTGGATCCGAAGCACGCCGACCAGATGGTCCGCGGCACCGTCGTCCTGCCGCACGGGCTCGGCAAGAGCAAGAAGGTGCTGGCCATTGCCGGCGCCGACAAGCAGCGGGAGGCGCAGGAGGCGGGCGCCGATTTCGTCGGCGGCGACGAGGTCGTCGAGAAGATCCAGGGCGGCTGGATGGACTTCGACGCGGTCGTCGCGACGCCCGACATGATGCGCGCGGTCGGCAAGCTCGGGAAGGTGCTCGGCCCGCGCGGCCTGATGCCGAACCCGAAGACCGGCACCGTCACGCCGGACATTGCGAAGGCCGTCAGGGAAATCAAGGCCGGCAAGGTCGAGTTCCGTGTCGACAAGACCGGGATCATCCACGCGCCGGTCGGCAAGATCTCGTTCCCGGCGCAGAGCCTGGTCGAGAACGCGCACGCCCTGGTCGAGAGCATCGTCAAGGCGCGGCCCTCGGCCGCGAAGGGCAAGTACCTCAGAAGCGTGACGATGTCCTCGACGATGGGACCGGGCATCGTGATCGACACGGTCGCCGTCGAAGCCGGCATCAAGCATTAGCGCCTGCGGCCGGCGCGAGGCGACGGAGTGAAGCGCCGCCGAGCGGCGCCGCCGAGCGCGGGCGAGTGGGGGTGGGGCCCCACGAGCACTGAGGAAAGCAGACACTGACCATGGCAGTTACCAGAGCAAGCAAGGAAGAAGAGCTGCAGGAGCTCGAGCGCGCGTTCAAGGGGACCGAGAGCGCGATCCTGGTCGATTACCGGGGCCTGAAGGTCCCGCAAGTGACCGAGCTGCGCCGGCAGGTCCGCGGCGCGCGGGCGCACTACAAGGTCGTCAAGAACACGCTCGCCAGGCGCGCGCTGAAGGGCACGCCGTTCGAGCCGCTCTCCGAGCACTTCGTCGGCACGACCGCCGTGGCGTACAGCGCCGGGGATCCGGTCGCGCTCGCGAAGGTGCTGACGACGTTCGCCAAGACGGCGCCGGCGCTGCAGATCAAGGCCGCCGTCGTCCAGGGGCGATCGATCCAGGCGGCGGACGTCACGGATCTCGCGTCGCTCCCCGGCAAGCCGGAGCTGTACGCGAAGCTCCTGTTCCTGCTGCAGGCCCCGATGGTGCAGCTCGTCAGCGTGCTCAACGCGGCGCCGCGGGATCTGATGAACGTGTTGACGGCGGCGGAGAAGAAAAGATCCGAGTCGTAGAGAAGAAAGTTTCCAGTTTCCAGCCGCCAGCTCCCAGCGTTGTTTCACGCTGGCAACTGGAAGCTGGCAACTGGAAGCTGGCAACTGGAAGCTTTCATCGTTTAGGAGCAATTGAAATGGCCGAAGTGAACCAGCAGCAGGTGATCGAGTACATCAAGGGGATTTCCGTCCTCGAGCTGTCGCAGCTCGTGAAGGAACTGGAGAAGGAGCTCGGCGTCTCGGCGGCCTCGGCCATGCCGATGGCGATGCCCGGCGGCATGATGCCCGGCGCCGCCGCGCCCGTGGAGGAGAAGACCGAGTTCACGGCGACGCTGACCGAAATCGGCCCGAACAAGATCAACGTGATCAAGGTCGTCCGCGAAGTGACCAGCCTCGGGCTGAAGGAAGCCAAGGACCTCGTCGAGAGCGCTCCCAAGCCGATCAAGGAAGGGATCCCGAAGGACGAGGCCGAGGCGATCAAGAAGAAGTTCGAGGACGTCGGCGCCAAGGTCGAGATCAAATAAGGTCGCGGCGCGAAGCGCCGCCTCCCCCATGTAGCCGCGGGGCTTCAGCCCCGCGGTTGCCGCGTTGCGCCGGCCCCGCCGGTGCGATGATCGTCTTGTTCGACGCGTCCCGAGGTTTTCACCAGCATGTACAGCCTTCCCAAGAACGTCTACCGCGAGCGCATTGACTTCTCGAAGATCAAAACGACCATTCCGATCCCGAACCTCATCGAGATCCAGAAGAAGTCGTACGAGCGCTTCCTGCAGATGAACCGCCTGCCCTCGGAGCGCGAGGACGCCGGCCTGCAGTCGGTGTTCAAGTCGGTGTTCCCGATCAGCGACTTCCGGGAGAACTCGTCGCTGGAGTTCATCGAGTACTCGATCGGGAACTGGGAGTGCAAGTGCGGCCGGCTCGCCGGGCTGCACCACCTGCGCAAGCCCTGCGTGAACTGCGGCCACACCCTGGTCGCCGATCCGTACGGTGAGCACGAAGTGCTGTGCCCGCGCTGCGGGAAGCCGAACGAGGCGCGCGGCGACGTCTGCGACGTCTGCGGCAACACGGTCGGGCTCAAGCTGAAGTACGACGTGGACGAGTGCCAGGAGCGCGGCATGACCTACGCCGTGCCGCTCAAGGTCACCATCCGCCTCGTGGTCTGGAACAAGGACCCCGAGACCGGCGTCAAGACCATCCGCGACATCAAGGAGCAGGAGGTCTACTACGGCGACATCCCGTTGATGACCGACAACGGCACCTTCATCATCAACGGCACCGAGCGCGTCATCGTCTCGCAGCTCCACCGCTCGCCGGGCGCGTTCTTCCACTCCGAGGACAAGTCGCTCTACATCGCCCAGATCATTCCGTATCGGGGCTCCTGGGTGGAGTTCGAGTACGACGCGAAGAACCTGCTGTACGTCCGCATCGACCGCAAGCGCAAGTTCCTGGCGACGGTCTTCCTGCGCGCCCTCGGGCTGCGTGGCGCCGACGAGATCATCAGGAACTTCTACATCGTCGATCGGCTGAGCCTGCGCGACGGATCGATCTTCTGGGCCGTCAACGACAGCCTCCAGGGACTGCGCGCGGCGCGTGACATCACGGCCGGCTCCGAGACGATCACGCACGCCGGCAAGAAGATCACCGCCAACGCGATTGCCGCGATGAAGAAGGCCGGCCTCGAGGCGGTCGAGGTCTCCGACGCGGAGCTCGAGGGCGCGTTCGCCGCCGCCGACGTCGTCGACCCGGCCACCGGCGAGGTCATCCTCGAGGCGAACGAGCCGGTCGAGCCGCGCGTCATCTCGATGGCCCAGGAGAAGAACGTCGACAAGCTCGAGATCTTCTTCCCGGAGCGCGACGAGATCGGTCCGGTCCTCTCGACGACGCTGAAGAAGGACCCGATTCACACGCACGAAGAGGCGCTCATCGAGATCTACCGCCGGCTGCGGCCGGGCGACCCGCCCACGCTCGACAGCTCGCGGTCGCTCTTCGAGAACATGTTCTTCAACCCGCAGAAGTACGACTTCTCGCGCGTCGGCCGGCTGAAGCTGAACACGAAGCTGAAGCTGCACACGCCGCTCGACGAGAAGATCCTGCACCCGCAGGACTTCTACGAGGTCATCAAGTACCAGCTGAAGCTGCGGCGCAACCCCGCCAACGTGGACGACATCGATCACCTCGGCAACCGGCGCGTCCGGTCGGTCGGGGAGCTCCTCGAGAACCAGTTCCGCATCGGCCTGGTCCGCATGGAGCGCGCGATCAAGGAGAAGATGTCGGTCTACCAGGAAATGGCGACCGCCATGCCGCACGACCTGATCAACGCGAAGCCGGTCATGGCCGCGATTCGCGAGTTCTTCGGGTCGTCGCAGCTCTCGCAGTTCATGGACCAGACCAACCCGCTCTCCGAGGTCACGCACAAGCGGCGCCTCTCCGCCCTCGGGCCCGGCGGCCTCTCGCGCGAGCGCGCCGGCTTCGAGGTGCGCGACGTCCACCCGACGCACTACGGCCGCATCTGCCCGATTGAGACGCCGGAAGGCCCGAACATCGGCCTGATCTCGTCGCTCTCGTGCTACGCGCGGATCAACGAGTTCGGGTTCATCGAGTCGCCATACCGCAAGGTGAAGAACGGCCGCGTGATCGATTACGTCATCATCACCAACGCGGGCGGATCGAAGTTCAAGGTCGGCGACATCGTCGAGGCCGACGAGTTCTCGGCTTCGGACCTCGAGGCGGGCAAGGGCAAGCGGAAGCGCGGCATGGAGTTCGAGCCGTACTCCTACTACCTGTCGGCCTGGGAAGAGGACCAGTACATCATCGCGCAGGCGAACGCCGCCGTCGACGACAAGGGCAAGTTCACGACCGACCGCGTCAACGCGCGGCAGGCCGGCAACTTCATCCTCGCGCCGAAGGACAAGATCGACTTCATCGACGTCTCGCCGAAGCAGCTCGTCTCGGTCGCGGCCTCGCTCGTCCCGTTCCTCGAGAACGACGACGCGAACCGCGCGCTGATGGGGTCGAACATGCAGCGCCAGGCGGTGCCGCTGCTGCGCGCCCGGTCGCCGTACGTCGGCACCGGCATGGAGTACATCACCGCGCGCGACTCGGGCGCCGTCGTCGTGGCGCGCCGCTCGGGGACCGTGGACTACGTCGACAGCCAGCGCATCGTCGTGCGCGTGGAAGGGGAGACCGAGGCGACCTCGCGCGAGATGGGCGCCGACATCTACTCGATGACGAAGTTCAAGCGCTCGAACCAGAACACGTGCATCAGCCAGAAGCCGATCGTCCGCGTGGGCCAGAAGGTCCACAAGGGGCAGATCCTCGGCGACGGGCCCTGCACGGAGCTCGGCGAGCTCGCGCTCGGCCGGAACGTGCTCGTCGCGTTCATGCCCTGGCGCGGCTACAACTTCGAGGACGCGATCCTCGTCTCCGAGCGGATGGTGAAGGACGACTACTACACGTCGATCCACATCGAGGAGTTCGAGATCGAGGCCCGCGACACCAAGCTCGGGCCGGAAGAGATCACGCGGGACATCCCGAACGTCGGCGAAGGCTACCTGCGCGACCTGGACGAGAGCGGCATCATCCGGATTGGCGCCTCCGTCAAGCCGGGCGACATCCTCGTCGGCAAGGTGACGCCGAAGGGGGAGACGCAGCTCACGCCGGAAGAGAAGCTGCTGCGCGCGATCTTCGGCGAGAAGGCCGGCGACGTGCGCGACGCGTCGCTCATCTGCCCCCCGGGCATCGAGGGCATCATCGTCGGCGTCAAGATCTTCTCCCGCAAGGGCATCGAGAAGGATGACCGCGCGAAGGCGATCGAGCAGGAAGAGCTCGACATGATGGAGAAGAACCTGCAGGACGAGATCCGCATCCTGCACGACGAAGTGAAGAAGCGCGTCGTCACGATGCTGCAGGGCCAGCAGTCGCGCGCGGACCTCTACGACGAGCACGGCCGCGAGCGGCTGCTCAAGAAGGGGACCGACCTGGCCCCCGACGTCCTCCAGGCGCTGCCCTACGAGGCCATCGTGCGGCTGAAGGTGGCGACCGACGACCCGCGGCTCGAAGAGGACCTGCGCGATCTCGAGGAGCGCACCGAGCGGCAGGTGGAAGTCATCCGCCAGCAGTTCGAGGAGAAGAAGGAGAAGGTGCGGCGCGGCGACGAGCTGCCGCCGGGCGTCATCAAGCTCGTGAAGGCCTACGTCGCCATGAAGCGCAAGCTGTCGGTCGGCGACAAGATGGCCGGCCGCCACGGCAACAAGGGCGTCATCGCGAGAATCCTCCCCGAGGAGGACATGCCGTACCTGCCCGACGGCACGCCGGTCGAGATCGTCCTGAACCCGCTCGGCGTTCCCTCGCGCATGAACGTCGGGCAGATTCTCGAGACGCACCTCGGCTGGGCCGCGCACGCGCTCGGCCTCTACTTCGCGACGCCCGTCTTCGACGGCGCGCGCGAGGAAGAGATCAAGAACTGGCTGGAGCAGGCGGGGCTGCCCAAGAGCGGCAAGACCCGGCTCTACGACGGCATGACGGGCCAGGAATTCGAGCAGGACGTGACGGTCGGCTACATCTACATGCTGAAGCTGTCGCACCTGGTCGACGACAAGATCCACGCGCGGTCGATCGGGCCGTACTCGCTCATCACGCAGCAGCCGCTCGGCGGCAAGGCGCAGTTCGGCGGCCAGCGGTTCGGCGAAATGGAGGTCTGGGCGCTCGAGGCCTACGGCGCGGCGCACATCCTCCAGGAGCTGCTCACCGCGAAGTCGGACGACGTGACCGGACGCGCGAAGATCTACGAGGCGATCGTCAAGGGCGACGCGTCGTTCCAGCCCGGCCTGCCGGAGTCGTTCAACGTCCTCATCCGCGAGCTGCAGGCGCTCTGCCTGGACGTCGAGCTGATGAAGACGAAGAAGAAGCCGCTCGAGATGGAGCCCCCCGCCGAAGGCGAGGGCCAGGGCGAACCGGTGTTGGAGCAGGCGTAAAAAGAGTAGCTACCAGTTCCCAGCTCCCAGCTGCCAGCACGCGTGCGGTGCAAGCTGGAAGCTGGAAGCTGGAGGCTGGTAACTGGAAGCCACACACATATGAGACCAAGTTTCCACGAACGCGGCTCGTTGACGTCGGACTTCGACGCGATCCGGATCAGCCTGGCGTCGCCAGAGAAGATCCTCTCGTGGTCGCACGGCGAGGTCACCAAGCCGGAGACGATCAACTACCGGACCTTCAAGCCGGAACGGGACGGCCTGTTCTGCGCGAAGATCTTCGGCCCGGTCACCGACTGGGAGTGCCTCTGCGGCAAGTACAAGCGCATGAAGCACCGCGGCGTGATCTGCGACAAGTGCGGCGTCGAGGTCACGCAGGCGAAGGTGCGGCGCGAGCGCCTGGGCCACATCACGCTGGCGACGCCGGTCAGCCACGTGTGGTTCTTCAAGGGGCTGCCGAGCCGCATCGGCCACCTGCTCGACATCTCGCTGCGCGATCTCGAGCGCGTCCTCTACTTCGAGGCGTACGTCGTCATCGAGCCGGGCGACACCGAGCTGAAGCAGAACCAACTGCTGACCGAGGACCTGTACCGCAAGGCGCGCGAGGACTACGGTCCGGTGAAGTTCCGCGCGCAGATGGGCGCCGAGGCCATCAAGGAGCTGCTCAAGCGCGTCAACATCGAGAAGCTCGCCGGCGAGCTGCGCGACAAGATGCGCGCCGAGGTGTCGCAGCAGAAGAAGCTGAAGTTCGCCAAGCGGCTGAAGGTCGTCGATTCGTTCCGGAAGTCGACCAACCGCCCCGAGTGGATGATCCTCGACGTCATTCCGGTCATCCCGCCGGAGCTGCGCCCGCTCGTGCCGCTCGACGGCGGCCGGTTCGCCACCTCGGACCTGAACGACCTCTACCGCCGCGTCATCAACCGCAACAACCGGTTGAAGAAGCTGATCGAGCTGAAGGCTCCCGACGTCATCATCCGCAACGAGAAGCGCATGCTGCAGGAGGCGGTCGACGCGCTGTTCGACAACGGCCGCCGCGGCCGCGTGCTGCGCGGCGCGAACAACCGCCCGCTGAAGTCGCTCTCGGACACGCTCAAGGGCAAGCAGGGACGCTTCCGCCAGAACCTGCTCGGCAAGCGCGTCGACTACTCCGGCCGCTCGGTCATCGTCGTCGGCCCGGAGCTGAAGCTGCACCAGTGCGGCCTGCCGAAGAAGATGGCGCTCGAGCTGTTCAAGCCGTTCATCTACAACAAGCTCGAGGAACGGCAGCTCGTCTCGACCATCAAGCAGGCGAAGGAGATGGTGGAGCAGCAGCGTCCGGAAGTGTGGGACGTCCTCGAGGAGGTCATCCGCGAGCACCCGGTGCTCCTCAACCGCGCGCCGACGTTGCACCGCCTGGGCATCCAGGCGTTCGAGCCGGTGCTGGTCGAAGGCAAGGCGATCCGGATCCACCCGCTCGTTTGCACCGCGTTCAACGCGGACTTCGACGGCGACCAGATGGCCGTCCACATTCCGCTCGCGCCCGAGGCGCAGATTGAGGCGTCGGTCCTCATGATGTCCTCGAACAACATCCTGTCGCCGGCCAGCGGCGCGCCGATCGCGATCCCGTCGCAGGACATCGTGCTCGGCTGCTACTACCTGACCAAGGCGAAGCCCGGGGCCAAGGGCGAAGGCCGCGTCTTCGGGAATCCGGACGATGTGGTGCTGGCGCTCGAGGCGGGAGAGCTCGAGACGCTGACGCCGATCCGGCTGCGCTTCACGGGGCGGCTGCTCGACCTGACCGTCGCGCGCGACGACCAGGCGGTGCTGCAGGCCGAGGTGCAGGAGGTCACGAACAAGATCATCAACACGACGGTCGGCCGCGTGATCTTCAACGAGTCGCTCCCGCACATCATGCCGTACGTGAACGGGCTCCTGAAGAAGAAGGGGCTCCAGCAGGTCGTGCAGTACTGCCACCTGCACTTCGGCCTCGAGAAGACCGTCGACATGCTCGACAGCCTGAAGAACGTCGGCTTCACCTACGCGACGCGGTCGGGGCTGTCGATCGGCATCGACGACCTCGTCATCCCGCAGGAGAAGGGGCCGCTCGTCGAGGGGGCCCGCGACGAGGTGATCAAGGTCGAAGGCCAGTACCTCGAGGGGGCGATCACCAACGGCGAGCGCTACAACAAGGTCATCGCGATCTGGTCGGACGTGACCGAGAAGATTGCGGACGAGATGTTCGCCGAGATGGAGGCGCTCGACCAGTCGGGCCGCAACTTCAACCCGGTCTACATCATGGCCGACTCCGGCGCGCGAGGATCCAAGCAGCAGATCCGGCAGCTCGCCGGCATGCGCGGCCTGATGGCCAAGCCGTCGGGGGAGATCATCGAGACGCCGATCACGTCGAACTTCCGGGAAGGGCTGACCGTGCTCCAGTACTTCATCTCGACGCACGGCGCCCGCAAGGGCCTCGCCGACACGGCGCTGAAGACGGCCGACTCGGGCTACCTGACGCGGCGTCTCGTCGACGTCGCGCAGGACGTGATCATCCACGAGATCGACTGCGGCACGATGGACGGCATCGAGGCGCGGGCGATCGTCGAGTCGGGCGAGATCATCGAGCCGCTGCGCGACCGCATCATCGGCCGCGTCACGCTCGAGAGGATCGTGGACCCGTTCACCGGCGACATCATCGTCGAGATCAACGACGAGATCGACGAGGACACGTCCTCGGCCATCCAGGAGGCGGGCATCGAGAAGGTCCGCATCCGCTCGGTGCTGACCTGCGCGAGCCGCCGCGGCTGCTGCGCGAAGTGCTACGGCCGCGACCTGGCCACCGGCAAGCTCGTCGAGCTGGGGCTGGCGGTCGGCGTCATCGCCGCGCAGTCCATCGGCGAGCCCGGCACGCAGCTCACGATGCGCACGTTCCACATCGGCGGCACGGCGTCGCGCGTGTCCGAGCAGTCCACGCTCGACGCGAAGCACGCCGGCACGGTCCGCTACCAGGGCCTGCAGGTCGTCGAGGCCAAGGGCTCCGGCGAGAACGCGGGCCAGCGCGTCGTCATGAACCGCACCGGGTCGCTCGTCGTGCAGGACGCGAAGGGGCGCGACCGCGAGCGCTACCCGATCGTCTACGGCGCCCGGCTCAAGGTCGCCGACGGCCAGCAGGTCGAGGTCGGCCAGATCCTGGTCGAGTGGGATCCGTACACGTTCTCGATCCTCACCGAGGAAACGGGCACGGTGAAGTACAAGGATCTCGTCAGCGACCTGACCTACCACGAGGAAGTGGACGAGGTCACGGGCCTCTCGCGCAAGATCGTCGTCGATTCACCGGACGAGAAGAAGCAGCCGCTGATCGAGATCCGGAACAAGGACGGCAAGGTGGCGCGCAAGTACCACATGCCGTCGCACGCGCACCTCATGGTCGAGGATGCGGACATGGTGTTCGCGGGGCAGGTCCTCGCGAAGATCCCGCGCGAGACGACCAAGACCAAGGACATCACGGGCGGCCTGCCGCGCGTGGTGGAGCTGTTCGAGGCGAGAAAACCCCGCGAGACGGCCGTCATCTCCGAGATCGACGGCGTCGTCAAGCACGGCGGCGTGGTGAAGGGGCTCCGCAAGATCATCATCGTCCCGGAGGACGGCGGGGATCCGCGCGAGTACTCGCTGCCGCGCGGCGTGCACGTGAACGTCCAGGAAGGCGACCGCGTCCGCGCGGGCGAGCCGCTCATGGACGGGCCGAGCAACCCGCACGACATCCTGTCGGTCCTCGGCGAGAAGGCGCTGCACGCGTATCTCGTCAACGAGATCCAGGAGGTCTACCGGCTGCAGGGCGTCAACATCAACGACAAGCACATCGAGGTCATCGTCCGGCAGATGATGCGGTGGGTGAAGATCGAGGACGTGGGCGACACCGAGTTCCTCATCGAGGAGCAGGTGGACCGCTTCCGCTTCCTCGAGGAGAACGAGCGCGTGATCAGCGAGGGCGGACGGCCCGCCACCGGGCGGCCGCTGCTGCTCGGCATCACGAAGGCGTCGCTGTCGACCGACTCGTTCATCTCGGCCGCGTCGTTCCAGGAGACGACCCGCGTGCTCACCGAGGCGTCCATCTCCGGCAAGGTCGATCACCTGCGCGGCCTCAAGGAGAACGTCACGATGGGCCGGCTCATCCCCGCCGGCACCGGCTTCGAGTACTACCGGAACGTCCGGATTCCGCCCGACGAGCCGCCGCCGCCTCCGCCGCCGTCGCCCGAGGAGCTGGAGCTCGAGCGGGAGATGGACTACCTGGTGGAGGCCGACGAGGCCTTCGGCGGCCACGACGAGATCGGCGAGTAACGCCGGACCGGCGGGCCGGGAGAATCGGACGGGCGGCGATCGGCGACGATCGCCGCCCGTCGCGCGTACGGGGTCAGCGCCCGGGCAGAGTGAAGCTGACGTCGTTGAGGGAGAACCCCTTGCAGGACTTGTGCAGGCCGGTGACTTCCAGGGCGTGGTCGATCACGAGTCCTCCTCGCAGAGCAGCCGCAGCATCTGGTCGAGCTCGGCGTGGCCGATGCCGAGCGTGCGCGCCTCGCGGACGGCCTCGGCCAGCTTGCCCTCGACGAGCGTCATGCGCTTTTCGCGCAGCAACTCCTGGTTCTGGGTGGCGACGAAGGTGCCCTTGCCGCCCACCGTGTCGATGAGCCCTTCCTTCTCGAGCTCCTCGTAGGCCCGCCTGGTCGTGATGACGCTGATCTGGAGCTCGTGGGCGAGCTTGCGGATGGAGGGCAGGGGGGCGCCCTCGGGGAGGTCGCCGGCGATGATCTGCGCCTTGATTTGCCGCATGATCTGCTCGTAGATCGGGTCGGGCGACGAGTTCGAGATCAGGATGCGCATCTTTCACGTGGGCTCCGCCCCACACGGTCGGTGGCGAATACTGTACCTTCTGTATCGCTCGTGCTTATTGTATATACCAGACGAACACAGTTAACCACGGGTTCCAGGTCCGGTCAAGGGGGTAAGCGAGGGGAGCGTGGGCCGGGCGCACGTCACGATTGTGAGATGACGGGCCGGTTGCGAACCCCTCGACTTCTGTGCTAATCTCGCAAGGTTCTGTTGGGGTCAGGACACCCTATCTGACTCCACGCTGTCGACGAGAAGCCGTCGAGCTTCCCTGTGTGCGGAGTCCGAGGACCGAGTCCCCGGCCCCCGCCGTACGACAACACACGAATAGGGTCAACCTGCTTCCGGGTGCCAAGGGTCGCGCGAGCGGCGCCTTCCAGGCCCGGAGCCAGCCAGCCGCCCGTCGCGGCCGGGGTCGCGTTTGGCCTCGCGCGCGGGTCGGTGGCGGTTCTTTTTTTTGTGACGACGCGGCCGGGCGTCGCGCGCGTGAGGCGCGCGGGTGCGCCGCCGCGGGGTGGAGTGAGCGTGCCGACGATCAGCCAACTGGTCCGCAAAGGACGCGCGCGCGTGCTCAGCAAGACCAAGAGTCCCGCGCTGCAGGACAGCCCGCAGAAGCGCGGCGTCTGCGTCCGCGTGTTCACCCAGACGCCCAAGAAGCCCAATTCCGCGCTGCGCAAGGTCGCGCGCGTCCGGCTGACGAACGGGATCGAGGTCACGACCTATATTCCCGGCGTCGGCCACAACCTCCAGGAGCACTCGCTCGTGCTCATTCGTGGGGGGCGTGTGAAGGACCTGCCCGGCGTCCGCTATCACGTCGTGCGCGGCACGCTCGACGCGGTCGGCGTCGCCGGCCGGATGCAGGGACGGTCGAAGTACGGCGCCAAGCGCCCGAAGAAGGCTTAACGGGCGCTGGGCGCCCAACTTCGAACTTCGAAGTTCGAACTTCGAAGTTTGAGC